>OICD01000713.1_pt1 | contig 17383 bp, 21 predicted proteins | sample 1581161 | NCBI WGS metagenome assembly OICD01 (sample SAMEA3882546, study PRJEB24775) | human gut metagenome | biome: human-associated habitat; feature: intestine environment; material: feces | place: Netherlands | collected 2009/2010 | reverse complement strand
TCCGTGATGCGGATCGTATCGTAGGACTCCTTGAGGCAAACGAGATGAAACGGATTGACCTGATTGTAAACCGTCTGCGTGTAGACATGGTAAAGCGCGGTGAGATGATGACGGTAGATGATGTAACCGATATTCTGGCAGTAAACCTGATCGGGGCCGTGCCGGATGATGAGCAGATCGTTATTTCCACAAACCGTGGTGAGCCACTGGTTGGAACCAACTGTCTGGCAGGGAAAGCATATTCCAATATCTGCCACCGTATTATGGGAGAAGAAGTTCCATTCCTGAATCTGAATGAGAAGCAGGGAGTACTTGAGAAGCTGAAGGACATTTTTAAGAAGAATTAGAGGGGGTACTTATTGTGGGAATAATGGATTTATTTAAGAAGAAGACTTCCGGCAATGTCGCAAAGGACCGCCTGAAGCTGGTGCTGGTTTCTGACCGTGCCAACTGTTCTTCCGAGATGATGGAGATGATGAAGAATGACATTATTGAAGTGATCTCACGTTACATGGATATTGATGCGGAGGCGCTTGATGTAAAAATCACCGAGACAGAGTCCGATTCCAATAACGGAACGGTACCGGCACTTGTCGCTAATATTCCGATCCGTGATATGAAGCATCGTCCGGACCCGAGATAGAAATTACAGAGTACATAAGAAAATGCCCGGCAGGTTTCTACTTGCCGGGCATTTTTAAAAAGCAGGTAACCAGGAGAATTTGAAATTGCATGACAAATCGTTAAAGGAGTTATGTGGGCAGTTATCCATATCGATTGCTACCGGTCGTAACTGGGTAAAACTTGGAAAGATAACTCCACAATATATAAAAAACGGGATGCCCTATTTTGATGAAAAGCATATTGCAATCATAGAAAATGAAATCCGGTCAGGAAAAAATGTGGCATTAAAAAGCCGCAGAAATAAAAAATATGTTTCCGGAAATGCGTTATATCGTTCTTATGTTTCCAAAAACTGCAAGAACCTTACCGTTTTGCAGAAACTGCTCTCCGAGATAACACGGGAACAAATTCTGCTGACCTCTGATGTGATATCCTATTTTGTGGCAGACGGTGCACTGCAGTTATTCGGACAGAAACCGTTGTTTTTCCAATATCTGCAGGGGAAAATTTCTATAGGGAAATATGATATCTTACTGGATGCATTGATTGGTGACAGACAAAGGGCAATGGATTTCTGTCAAAAATATCCGGCATTTTTTGCACATGAATACATCTGGGAGCCGGGAGAAGACATTCTGGGACTTATATATCTTTCCTGTAAAAATATGGGAAGCCGGAAAGCGCGCGGTTCGTATTATACACCCACAAAAGTTGTAAAAAAGCTGATTTCTCATCTGGATATCGAACATATAGGAAAAGTGTTAGATCCGTGTTGCGGTACCGGAAATTTTTTACTTCAGCTTCCGGAAAGTGTGGATCTGGCAGATATTTATGGCACGGATACCGATGCGGTAAGTATCCGTATCGCACGACTCAATATGGCTCTGAAATATCCGGACGCGGATGTTGAGGAGATCTGCGAACATATTACAGAGAAGAATTTTCTCACAGAATATGATAGAACAGGATTTGATACCATCATTGGAAATCCGCCGTGGGGCTATGCTTTTTCCAATGAAGACAAAGCAGTGTTAAAGGCCAGATATGCCACGGCTTCCGGAAGAAATACCGAGTCCTATGATGTTTTTATCGAACGGGCTCTGGAGATTCTTGTTCCGGATGGAACGCTGGCGTTTGTGCTGCCGGAAGCGGTCTTAAATGTAAAGGCACATATGCGCATCCGCACAATTCTGCTTCAGGGAAGTTCTGTAAAATCCCTTACGTTTCTGGGAGATATGTTTGACGGGGTACAGTGTCCCTGCATCCTGTTGCAGCTTATTGCGACCGGAAAGCCTTTGTCAACGGCAGGTATGATGATAGAAGACCGGACACGTACATTTATCATAGCAATGGAGCGGACGGTAGTGCCGGAAAATTTCAGTTTTCGGATGACAGATGAAGAGTATCGTGTGCTGGAGAAAATAAAAAATTCCATTCCCGTCTGTTATCTGGCCGATCATGCAGATTTTGCACTTGGCATTGTTACCGGAAACAACAAAAAGTTTCTCTCCGCAGAGAAAACGGAACATTCGGAGATGGTACTGAAAGGTACAGATATTTGCAAATACCACATAAATCCGGTAAAACAGTATCTGCGGTTTGAACCGGAACAGTTTCAGCAGGTTGCACCTCTGGAGATATACCGGGCACCGGAAAAACTGTTGTACCGTTTTATCAGCAATCAGCTGGTGGTGGCTTATGATGACCGGCAGATGCTTTCTTTGAATAGCTGCAACATTGTGATCCCAAAGATCGACGGAATGCAGATCAAATATATTCTGGCAATTTTAAATTCCAGTGTTTCTCAGTTTGTTTATCAGAAGGAATTCCATTCCATAAAAGTATTGCGGGCGCATATGGAGCATATTCCGATTCCGCGTGTTGGGAAAGCGATACAGAATGAAATTATAGCGATGACCGAGCCGCTGATTTGTGGAATGGGAAAAGAGGCAGCAGAGACTTGCCAGAAACGGCTGGATTGCAGAATCATGGATTTGTTCCGGTTATCCGCGGAGGAACAGTGGATCATCCGGCATGCTTTACATTAACCTATAAAGGACAGAAATGTACAAAAAGACAAAAATAAAGACGCTAAACCGAAATAAAGACAAATTAAAGGCATTAAACTATAAAATTGACGCATAAACGACATTACAAAATTACTGCTGATTTATCAGACGATTCAATAATGAAAGCAGCTGTTTTTTGTCTTCGGTGTAAATTAACAGACCATTACAGGTGCGAACGATGGTAAGAATCTGCCCGGCAAAGAGATCACTCTGTTCGAATGTATGCAGCAGAAGTTCCTGCATATGGGAGGGTACGGACAGGAAAACGGTCTCTACCTGTTCCATTGGATGGAGGGAGACATTTGCATCTGCAAATAATTTCCCAAGGCATTGTTCCTGTTCCACCTGTGCAGCTGTCTTGTCCACAATAAAAAATCCATCGGCATCCTTCGGCATATGCAAAGACTGGACGGCGCGCTGCACCTGTTTGGTCAGGGCATCCGATGCCGGATACAGAGATTCAAAATAACTCATAAAATCGGTAGCTTTTCGAAAGTGCCGGTTTTTTCCGTTTTGGGTAAGTTCGGTCATGAGAATCCGGCGAATGATGCTTTCGCATGTCTCGCGGGAAGGATTTTTGCGCAGCTGGTTTTTCTGATTCAAAATGGGATCTCCTTTGTTACAGTTTCAGATTATCTTTACTATATACTATTTTCTTGACGAATTCCACAGGAAAAGGTAGAATACGAAGTGAAATACCACGTTAATTTTTATGGAGCGGAAAATGTCGACAAATACAAAAAAGAGTAAATCATCAGAAGAAACATTGGAAAAACTGCGCGCTTTCATTAATGAAAAAGGCGGCATCGTAAAAAAGGAAGAATTTGCGGCACTTGATGTGGATTACCGCAAGATTCTGGAATTTGTGGAAGCCGGGACACTGGTGCGGATAAAAAACGGTTATTATACCGACCGGATCGACCGCTTTTCCGAGGAAGAACTGATCGCACGGCTGTTTCCGGATGCGCGTCTGTGTATGGAGAGTGCACTCTATGCGTATGGTTATATCCGGGAAAAGCCGTATGGATGGCATCTGGCGGTGGATAAAAATACGTCCAAGTCGCGGTTTAAGATGGATTATCCGAAAGTAATTCCCTACTATACAGAGCCGGAAGCTTTGGAACTTGGTTCCACAACGATTGAGCAGAATGGACTGACGTTTCTGATTTATGATAAGGAACGTATGATCTGTGACTGCCTGAAATATGAGGCAAAGCTTGACCGGGCGATTTTCCGGGAGGCGATCCAGTCCTATATCCGGGACAATGATAAAGACATTTCCATGCTGATGGAATATGCCAGAGCGCGAAAAGTAACAGGAAAGGTACAGAGTCTGATCGGAGTGTGGCTGTAATGAAAGTCGGTGTATGTGAGGCAACAGAACTGAAAAAGAGAAGCGAAATGCTCTCCATTCCATTTGCGGATCTCCTGTGGGGATATGCGGTGGAAGATCTGATGCTGCGTGTCAGTACGTCTGCATACCGTGAATTTTTATGGCTGATGAGCCTGCCGCTTCTGGGAGAAGAAGCATACCGGCAGCGCGCCAAGAAGCGCATCCGCTTTTTTTATAAGGGAAGTGAGGAAGAACTCACGCCGGACAAACTGCAGCCCGGTCAGCGATTATCCATCGCAATGGGCGAACATATCAAAACAACACTGTTTGCAAAAGAAAATGCACAGAAAATCCATTGGGAAGGTACGGTGACGGCATTGAGCGGCGGAATCCGGCTTAGCATGACCGCCGGGTATTTTGATATGAAAGTTCCGCTAAATATTGAGATCTACAGTTTTGGTGCGGTCAGCCAGATTCCGGGAACAAGAGAAGAAGAACTGATTGCAGTGGGCGGAGGCAGAAAAATTTCCTATCTGGTGTATTCGCCGGAGAGTGAACTGAGCTATGATCTGTTTGCGATCATGGACAAGCTGGAACTGATCGGCAGCATGGGAAGTTATTATGATGCATACCGGCTGCTCCGGACACAGCCGCTCAGCGGGCGTTATGTGCTGGAGGAACTGACGGTGCTTACCGCTGCATCTCCGAAGATGCGAAAAGAGCAGAGATTAAAGCAGCTGGACGGATACCGGGCTTACACATATATGCGCAAGCGCTGGGAAAAGTATCTGCGTAACCATGGGCTGGCAGAGGTTCCCTGGGAAGACGCAATCGATCTGATTCTGGTGTTTGTGTCCCCGATCTGGGAGAGTCTTTGCCGCAATGAGATCTTTTTTGATGACTGGATGCCGGAACTTGGCCGGTTCTTGGGATAGGGAGGAAATATGCTGGAACAAAAACTGAATGAACTGGAACAATCGGACATCTATCCGTTTCATATGCCAGGGCATAAACGTGCATTCCTGCCTTTTGCCAATCCCTATGCCATTGATATTACGGAAATTGAGGGATTTGACAATCTTCACCATGCAACCGGCATCCTGCAGGAGGCGCAGCAGAAAGCGGCAGATCTGTATGGTGCAAAAAAAACGTATTATCTGGTAAACGGAAGTACCTGCGGACTTCTTGCGGCGATCAGTGCAGCAGTTCCGAGGGGTGGAAAAATCCTTGTGGCGAGAAACTGTCACAAAGCGGTGTATCACGCGATGTATCTGCGGCAGCTGGTTCCTGTTTATCTGTATCCGGAAGATACCGCCTACGGCATCCAGGGGCAGGTAACACCACAGATGGTGCAAAAGCAGCTAAAACAGACACCGGATATCCGGGCCGTTGTCATTACTTCCCCGACATACGACGGGGTCGTATCGGATATCCAAAGCATTGCGGATACCGTGCATGCATATGGGATTCCGCTGATCGTGGATGAAGCGCATGGAGCGCATTTCGGGTTTTCCCCGGAGTTTCCGGAAAATGCCACAAGGCTTGGTGCGGATGCCGTGATTATGAGTGTACACAAAACACTTCCCGCATTTACACAGACCGCATTGCTGCATCTGTGTTCCGACCGGATCGCGGAGAAAAAGGTCGCACAATTTCTGGGGATTTATGAGACAAGTTCTCCGTCGTACCTTCTGATGGCGGGGATTGAAAAAAGTCTGCAGATCATAGAAAAAGACCGGGAAATGCTGTTTGCTGCATACAGCAGGAGACTTGCAGCATTTCGGGATAAAACCAGAAATCTGAAAACCCTGCAGGTATTGCAGCCCTCCGATTTTTCAAAACAGGAAGCGTTCTCGTTTGACCCGGGAAAACTTCTGATACTGACCGGAAACAGCATGAGCGGACAGGCCCTTCAGGAAATATTGTTACGGGAATATGGTCTGCAGATGGAGATGGCAAGCGGAAACTATGTAGTTGCCATGACTTCCATTATGGATACGGACGAAGGGTTTGCGCGGCTTTCGGACGCACTGGAATGTATTGACGGAACGGTTCATAAGAAGGAAGAGATCAGCGAGATTTCACCGCGGGAGATTTACCGGGAACAAAAAACCGTCATGACGATTGATCAGGCGCTGGACGCAGAACAAAAAACGGTCCGGCTGGAGGAAGCCGCGGGAGCGGTGAGCGGGGATTATGTGTATCTGTATCCACCCGGAATTCCGGTTCTTGTGCCTGGCGAAGCGATTGACGTGCAGACCGCAGAAACGATCCAGCATTGTATCCGGCTGGGCCTGGAGGTAGAGGGACTGTCGGATTTGACGTGTATAAACGTTGTGAAATGACGGCAAATATATTATACTAGAGGAAAGAGATCAATGGGCAAAATTTATTGTGTCATGGGAAAGAGTTCTTCCGGAAAAGACAGTATCTACAGCCGGATTATGCAGCAGGGGAATCCTGCACTTTTACGCATTGTACCGTATACCACCCGCCCCCGCAGGGAGGGAGAGACGGATGGACGGGAATATGTGTTTACGGATGAGGCACATGTACAGCAGCTGGAAAGCGCAGGCAAGGTGATCGAGCTGCGGGCATATCACACGGTCTATGGGATCTGGAAATATTTTACGGTAGATGATGGAAGAATTGACCTGTCGGCGCACAGTTATCTGTATATTGTGACACTGGAAGGGTATCAGAAAATACAAAGATACTTTGGAAGCTCGCGGGTGGTGCCGATTTATATAGAAGTGGAGGATGGCGAGCGGCTGCTTCGGGCGATTGCCAGGGAGCGGCAGCAGAAAACTCCGCAGTATGAGGAAATGTGCCGGAGATTTCTTGCGGATGCAGCCGATTTTTCCGAGGAAAAACTGACAGAGGCAGGCATCACACGACGGTTTATAAATAAGGATATGGAAGGAACCATCCGGGAGATCACGGAATATATCCGGCGGGATATGTCCGGGATGGAGAAACAGGATAAGAGGATTTCTATATGGCGATAAAAGTAAACGATATATCTGCGGTCAATCAGGTACCGGAGGCCACAAAAACAGTAGAAGGCGACGGCTCGTTCAAGTTTACACTTGCAAGTGCGATCACAGATGCGGATCTGCAGGCAAAAGTGGATGAACTGCTCAGTGATATTACGGCGCAGGGAAACCGTCTTGCGGAGCACATGGACATCCGGGATATGAAAAAGTACCGTGGACTGATAAAAGACTTTCTGAATGAAGTAGTTTACCGTTCCCACCGGTTTTCAAGGGAAAATTTTCTTGACCGCAGGGGACGCCACCGGGTATATGGCATTATCCGCCTGATCGATAAGAATCTGGATGAACTGGCAGGCGAACTGGTGGCAGACGAAAAGGATCATATTTCGATTCTGGACCGTATTGGGGAAATTAAAGGACTTTTGCTTGATATTTTGACCTAGACAGATACAAGGAGGGGATGGCTATGGCAGGATTTTCAGACATCATTGGACATGAACAGATCATCGGGCATTTGAAGAATGCAATTGCCCTCGACAAAGTCAGCCATGCATATATTTTTAACGGACCAAAGCTTTCCGGAAAAATGATGCTTGCAGAGGCTTTTGCCATGGCACTGCAATGTGAGGGAGAAGGGACAAGACCATGCCTTTTATGCCGCTCCTGCAAACAGGCGGTGGATCATAATCAGCCCGATATCATCTATGTATCCCACGAAAAGCCGAATACCATCGGGGTGGACGATATCCGTACCCAGATCAATAACGATATTGTGATAAAACCATACAGTAGCCGCTACAAAGTGTATATTGTGGATGAGGCGGAAAAAATGAACCAGCAGGCACAGAATGCATTGCTGAAAACAATCGAGGAACCGCCGGCATATGCTGTCATCCTGCTTCTGACCACAAATGCGGACAGTTTTCTGCCAACGATTTTATCGCGCTGCATTACACTGAATCTCAAAGTGGTAAAAGAAGATGTGATCAAATCTTACCTGATGAAAACGTATCACATTCCGGATTACCAGGCAGATGTCTGTGCCGCATTTTCCCAGGGAAATGTAGGGAAAGCCATTCAGCTGGCATCTTCCGAAGAATTTGGGGAACTGAAAGCATCGGTGCTGCAGCTGATGAAGCGTCTGGAAGATATTGATCTGTATGAAATGACAGCAGCAGTAAAGCAGATTGCAGAGTATAAGCTGACGGTCAATGATTATTTTGACCTCATGATGATCTGGTTCCGCGATGTACTTTACATGAAAGCAACCAATGATGTAAACGGACTCATTTTTAAGGATGAGGTTTATGACATAAAAAAACAGGCAGCAAAGCGGTCGTATCAGGGAATTGAGACGATCATCCGTGCACTTGAGACAGCGAAAGTCCGGATTTCGGCAAATGTAAATTTCGATCTTGTGATTGAGCTGCTGTTACTGACAATTAAGGAGAATTAATATGATAAAAGTGGTAGGAATCCGTTTTCAGCGTGCGGGAAAGATTTATTATTTTGACCCGTTGGACTATGATCTGGAAACGGCGATGCATGTCATCGTGGAAACGGCACGTGGCATAGAGATGGGAACAGTGCTGATCCCACCCAAAGAGGTGGATGACGATAAGGTTGTCCAGCCTTTGAAACCGGTGATCCGTATTGCGACAGACGATGACGAAAAAGTTATAGAAAAAAATAAAGAAAAAGAAGCGGAAGCCTACGTGATCTGCAAGGAAAAAATTGCAAAGCACGGGCTGGATATGAAACTGGTTGCAGCGGAATATACATTTGACAACAATAAGCTTTTGTTCTACTTTACGGCAGACGGACGAATTGATTTCCGTGAGCTGGTCAAGGATCTGGCTTCGGTGTTCCGCACCCGTATCGAATTGCGGCAGATTGGTGTGCGCGATGAGACAAAGATGCTTGGCGGTATCGGAATCTGTGGGAGGGAACTGTGCTGCAGATCCTATCTGACCGATTTTGTACCAGTATCCATCAAGATGGCAAAGGAACAGAATCTGTCCTTAAATCCGACAAAAATTTCGGGTGTATGCGGCAGACTCATGTGTTGTCTGAAGAACGAGCAGGAAACATACGAATACTTAAACAGCCGTCTGCCGTCGGTGGGAGATTCGGTAATCACACCGACGGGAATGCATGGAGAAGTGTCCGGTGTTAATGTACTGCGTCAGCTGGTTAAGGTTGTTGTGGATAACGGAGAAGAAAAAGAACTGCAGGAATATGCAGTAGATGACCTGAAGTTTACACCGCGGCGCCGCAGGGATGTCCGTGTAACGGATGAGGAAATGAAAGAGCTGGAAGGGCTTGAGGATAACGGAAGCACGGAGGAAGAAAACGAACGTCCGCAGCGGGAGAACCGCAGGGAAAACAACCGTGGCAAATACCGCAGAGAGCAAAACGATGCGTCACCGGAGACGGATGCAGGAAGCGAAAGCCGTGAGAATCGTGAGAAAAACGATAGCGGCGAGAAACGCGAGTATCGTGACCGCAGTAACTATCGCGGCAAAAAGCGCGAATACCGCGACCGGAATGACAACGGTGAGAAACGAGAGTACCGGGAACGCAGCAATTACCGTGGCAGAAACTACAATCGTGACCGCGGCGAGAATGCAGACCGTGAAAACAGTGGCGGGGGCGGAGAAAAACGCGAATACCGCGGAGAGCGGAATTTCCGGCGGCATCGAAACTACGACAGAAAGAATTATCAGGGTGGAAACAACGAACGTGGAGAACAAAAACGGGGTGACAATCCACAGTCATGAACGACTGGATGAACTTCATAGAAACGGCTACTGGATCATTCAGGATCCGGGACGGTTCTGTTTTGGCATGGATGCAGTGCTGCTGTCCGGCTTTGCAAAAGTAAAGCCCGGGGAACGGGCACTGGATCTGGGTACCGGAACCGGGATCATACCAATTCTGCTGGAGGCAAAGACCAAAGGGGAACATTTTACCGGTCTGGAAATTCAGCCGGAGAGTGCAGATATGGCGGCGCGAAGCGTCGCCTACAATCATCTGGAAGAGAAAATTACGATTGTGACCGGAGATATCAAGGAGGCTTCTGCGCGTTTCGGAGCCGGATCGTTTGAAGTAATCACAACGAATCCGCCGTATATGATCGGGCAGCATGGAATCCAGAATGATGCCAATGCCAAGACGATTGCAAGGCATGAGGTTCTCTGTGATCTGGATGATATCCTGCGTGAAAGCGCAAAGATGTTAAAGCAGGGCGGACGTTTTTACATGGTACACAGGCCCTTCCGCCTTGCGGAAATTTTCAGTAAGATGGTGGCATATCATATCGAGCCGAAGCGCATGCGGCTGGTTTATCCGTTTGTGGATAAGGAGCCGAATATGGTGCTGATAGAGGGGCTGCGGGGCGGCAAATCCCGTCTGACGGTGGAAAAACCACTCATTGTATACAAAGAGCCGGGGGTATATATGCCGGAGATTTATGATATTTACGGATATTAGGAAGGAGTGCGTGGTATGGGAATTTATCTGAATCCATCTGCGGATGGATTTGCATCCATTATGAAAACCGGAGATTATGTGGATAAAACCGGATTGATTACCTATATGAATGCGGTATTAAACTCTTCCAGAAATATGCTGTGTTCAAGCAGACCACGAAGATTTGGAAAATCTTATGCTGCACAGATGCTTTCCGCATTTTATTCTAAGGGAGCAGATGCGGGGGAACTGTTTGCACATTTGCGCGTAGCCAATCCGCCGGAGGAGACAAAAGAGAAAGAGAAAGAGTGGTACAATAAATATCGTAATAATTGTGACGTCCTGTTTTGGGATATGGCGTGGTTTATTTCCAATGCACAGAATATAGAGGATACAATTTTGAATCTGCAGCGTGACATTGGAAAGGAATTACGGGAAGCCTTTCCGGATTGTGTGACAGAGGAAGTCGTTTCTTTGCCGGAAATATTACTTACAATCAGTGTAAAAACCGGGCATAAATTTTTGATTATTATTGACGAGTGGGATGCGTTGTTCCGTGAAGCGCCGGAAAATACAGAACTGCAAAAGACATATATTCAGTTGTTGCGCGCATTGTTCAAGGGAATTCAGGTTTCCCGTTTTTTGTGTGGAGCTTATATGACGGGAATTTTACCGATCAAAAAATATGGAACGCAGTCGGCCCTTACCGATTTTACCGAATTTACGATGCTTGAGCCGGGACCGCTGGCACCCTATGTTGGTTTTACAGAGGATGAGGTAAAAAAGCTGTGTACCGGTCATCACATGGATTATGAGGAAATGCGCAGATGGTACGATGGGTATTATTTTGATGAGATCGGGCATGTGTATAATCCAAATTCGGTGATAAAGGCAGTTTTTTGCGGAAAATACAGTAATTACTGGACACAGACAGAAACTTATGAATCACTGCGAATTTATATAGATTTAAATTTTGATGGTCTGAAGGAATGTCTGGTCGATATGCTTGGAGGAAAGCGTTGCCGGGTCGATATCGGGTCTTTTCAGAATGACATGACTTCCATGAAAAGCCGGGATGATGTACTTACTTTACTGGTGCATCTGGGATATCTGGGATATGATGCAGACAATAAAGAGGTGTATATTCCAAACGAAGAAATCAGGGAAGAGTTTATTCGTGCAATCAAAAACGGCAGACGTCAGGAACTGGTGAAAGCAATTCAGCTGTCAGATCATTTGTTGAAGGCAACAATTCAAAAGGATGGAGATACAGTGGCGAAGTTGCTGGCAGAAGCGCATATGGCAAACACTTCTCCAAAGTTTTATAACGATGAACAGGCGCTTCGGTCGGTTGTGATCATGGCATATTTGAGTTGTGTGGATGATTATGTGCGGTTTGAAGAGATCGCAAGTGGGCATGGGTATGTGGATATTCTTTTTCTTCCAAACAGATTTACGGATAAACCTGCATTACTGATCGAGTTGAAATGGGACAAATCTGCAGAAAAAGCGATTACACAGATCAAAGAAAAGAATTATACGCAGTTGGTGAAAAAATTGGGATATGATGGGGAGGTTCTTCTGGTTGGAATCAATTATAGCACCAAGACAAAGAAACATTCCTGTGTGATTAAAAATTTTAGATAATTATGTAGAGAAACCGTGGTACATATCAGGATGCATCACGGTTTTCTTTTTACTGTAAAGTTCCGTTTTTGGTACAGGAAATGGAAACAGTACGCGTAGTTGAAGTGATTTCGGAATTGGAAAGGATATGGGAGCCTGTTGCAGAAGCATATCCGGTATTCCCGGATTTCCAACTCGATTTATTGGTAACTTTCCATGCCGAAGAATTACTTTCTGCGGTAACATCAGCGCTTGTGCAGGAAGAAGTGCTTCCGTTATAGGTAAAAAAAGCATGTACCGTCACATACCATAAAGTAGTGCCGGAAGAATTTACATAACGTTGTGTTTTACTTCCACTTTTGGTCTGGGTAGCTGAAAAAGGCTGAATTCCAGAACCTGACGTTTCAACAATTTCTGTCACACAGTAGAGATCATCGGAAATGGCTTCTTTTGTAACTGTGACGGTTTGAGCCTAAAGAGACTGACTGGGTATTGTGGCACATATAAGTGCAGAAGAAAGTAATAAAGCAGAAATAAATTTACCTGATTTTATCATTGAGGGTCCTCCTTTAATATAGTTACTTCTTTTTGTATAAAAGTATCTAATTCCTTTTTGTGTTGTACATTTATGTTGTAGATATATATGGATGAGAATATCAAAACGAAAACGGTAATGATGATACAGATCGTTTTTATATTCCATGTAAAACACACATTTTTCTTTTGCTTATCAATAGATTGCTCCGAAAAATAATCGTTTACCAGTTCCTGTGGATCTCCAAACTGTGAGACAAGCTGTTCATAATCGAGAGAATCCTGTTGCGCTGCATAAGAAATGACAGCGTCTTTCAAATCAGAAATAAATCTTGCGTCTGTGGTATGGTAGTGTAGTGTTTAAACTGCTTCTGCACAGCCTTTATATATTTATCCGTAATTTTATCCTTGGTCATTGTCTCCCCCTTCTTCCTCCTGTGTAACCGTATATTTCAATACCTGTTGGATCGCATTGGCAGTCGCGTAATAATCCTCCAAAAGTTGTTGAAGATGCGTGCGGCCACTGTCTTCCAGGTGATAATAAACATTCACCTGACGGCGTCCAACCTGTTTTTTGTAGTCTGAAATATATCCGGCATCTATTAATTTGTAGAGGGCGGGATACAAAGAACCAACTGGAATATTCAGGTATCCATCGGTCTGTTCCCGGATCAGGGTGGATATTTCATAACCATAATAGTCCTGCTGGCTGAGCAGATGCAAAATTAACAATTCGACGGAAGTTACTTTTGTTGTTCATAGGCTTTTCCTTATTTTGAGTGTATTGTAAATTAAATAAGATAATAAGTCAATATATAGAAAAACTAAAATATAGTTGACATACACAATCGAATATGCTAACGTGAAAATGTAACAAGTAATTAAATATTCAAACACAGGAGAATAATAATGAAAAAAGAAGGTTCCACTGCTTCTATGCTGTGGCTGGATATCTGTAGGGGATTTTGCAGTAAGCGGTTTTGGGGCATTGTTGGGGTAGTTACAATTGTTTTTGTAGTGTTTCTTACACTTGACATCATATATCCATTACAAAAATATTATAATGGGTATGGAACGTTTGACTGGAAATTGGACTCAATTTCGATGGCTCCATTTGCTGTTCGTATCGGTATTTTATCAATGGATCTGTTTGTCACTTTTTTTCCATTTATTGGAGTAATAGCATATGCTGGAACGATAATAGATGAGCGAAAAGACGGATATTGTTATCAGATTATACAAAAAAGAGGGTTTCATTCCTATTACTGGAGTCATTTTGTCGCAAGTGGACTGCTTGGGGGACTTCTTGCGGTAGCTATTCTTATAAGCTTATATCTGTTGACAGACATTGGGATAGGACAAAATCCATTATGGAAAGATGCAATACAAGTGTATCTTACACCCGAATTTGGATCGGAAAACGAGACGGTTTATTTTGGCATCCATATTCTTACAAAATCAGCAGGACACGTTGAACTTGTATTGTTGGGAATGGTCAGCTTCTTTTTGACGGGATGTTTGTTTGGGTTGTTAGGAGCGATAATTGCATTTGTATCAGATGCACGGGTTCTTGTATATGCAATGCCAATGATCATTATGGAGACCGGGTGTGGGGGACTTTATGCAATTTCCCTGTTGTTTGGAAGAGATTCTGTTGCCGCAAATGTGCTGGCATATTTTTATAACATAACAGGAGCATATATTTCATTTGGAAACTTATTAAGCCGGTGCATTGTGATCTTTTTGATTATTTTAATGCTATGTATTGGAAAAGGGATGGAATCTAAAGTAGTTCGGTATTATCTCGGAGAGGAGATCAGACAGGTATGAGAGAAACCATAGGGGCGGTTGTTCGCAAACCGGTGTTTCGAATAAAATTAATTGCTATTTCGCTACTTTTCGTTGTTTCGTTGATTGAACAGGTATCCAATAACTATATTCAGTCATCCGGGCAACAAGTGGGAAGAATGACGGTTATTTTATTGTTAATGCATACATTCAGTTATTTTTCATTTTATCTTTCAGTCTTTTTTGTTGGATATATATTATTGATTCCAGATATCGTTAAGGATGCATTTATAGAAAGGCAGACCATGATGCGGTGTCAGTCCCGTATGCGGGCGGCAAAGTATGCCATAGCAAAAATTATAGCCTTTTCGATTCTTTATGTTATTTGGTTTGTAATGCTTACCATCCTTGTTGGAGGGATCTGGTTTCATGACTTTTCATTGGCATGGCCTAAATTTATGGATATCCAGCAAAGACAGCTTGCAGCCAATGGATTATCTACAATTACATGGATTAATATACCGGTTGGAGCAGGCAAATATCCAACACTGCTTGTGGCAGGATTAATCTGTTTGCGAAGTACGATTGGGTTTATTTTTCTGGGATTGCTGGCTTTGCTGGTAACATTAATTACTGGTAAAACGCGCAATGGAATGGGGATTGTTATTCTTTTGGCAGCGATTGCAGGCTATGTAAAACTATATATGAATGATGTATTTACTTATTGGAATTCAGCACATCCGATTGGAAATAAACGCAGTTATATTCGTATATCAAAGGCTACCATAACACCATTGTTTACAACCTGTCTAAAATCGGATGAATTTATGCCATGGATGCGCTATGGTATTATTGCGGGCATTCTTTTATGTGTCATCACCGGAGCAGGAATTATGCTTTATTACAGGAAAGGGGATTTGGGCGATGAGGATCGAGATGAATAATATTAACAAAATAATAAAGGGTGTATCGCTTCTGACAGACATTAACCTGGCACTGGAATCCGGTCATATCTATGGATTTGTCGGAGATAATGGCAGTGGAAAAACGGTATTGTTCAAGGTATTATTGGGACTGATGCACAAGACTTCCGGGACCATTCTGGTAGATGGCAGGGAACAGAAGGATCTGATGCAGGATGTTGGTTTTATCATTGAGCGTCCGGAGTACATACCATATTATTCAGCAAAAAAGAATCTGGAAATCATTGCGGCCTACCGGAAAGTCGCAGATGATCAGCGCATTCGCACGGTATTGGAGATGTTCGGCCTGGACCCGGCAGATAAGAAGGCGGTGGGGAAGTATTCGCTCGGTATGAAGCAAAAGCTTGCACTTTCCATGGCATTTCTCGAAGATCCGAAAGTATTGATACTGGATGAACCGCTCAGCGCGCTGGATGCAGATTCGGTGCAGGAAGCCCGCAAGCGCATTTTGGAGGAAAAGGAGCGTGGAAAGCTGGTTCTTATTGCATCCCATTATCAGGAGGATATCCAATCACTGTGTGATGAGGTATATTGGATGAAGAGTGGACATATTCAGTTACAGTAAATTTTGTAATTGGCTCGTAAAAATATCTGCGGTTTATAAAAGTGAAATTTTATCCCATTTGCTTTTTCCGGTAAAAATATTTGCATTAAAATGATATTATTCCCGTAACCATCTGCAAATATCAACAACTTGCACACCTTGATAATCATAGGTTTCATGATGCGTCCTTGCAATTATCATCTTAGGATATGCATCCCTTATTGCAAGCAGTGGTGAATGTTCTCTTTCAAATGTTTTTTCATCCGAAATATTATCGCTTACCTGAATATATATTTGCGTCTCACGTTTCTTAGCTACAAAGTCCACTTCTCTTTTATAGAGTTTCCCAACATATACCTCATATCCTCTTCTGCGTAACTCCAGATAAACAATATTCTCATAAACTCTTCCAAAATCCATGTTACGTGTACCATTGACTGCATAACGGAATGATGAATCGCAAAGATAATACTTGCTATTGTTCGCTAGGTATTTTTTCCCCTTTAAATCATACCGTTTTGCCTCATAGAACAGAAAAGCATTTTCCAAATAACCAATATATTTCGATACCGTCTTTCGGGTTATCTCACTTCGGTCATTGTTTAAGGTTTTGCTGATATTATTTGGAGAAAGTAAGTTACCAATATTATCCATCATAAATTCTGATATATTGGTAAACTCTGATTTATTTCTTATCTTATACTTTTCTACCAAGTCTCTGACAAGAATGGTTGAATACACATCTCTAACATAGTCATACTGTCTATCCTCAGTCTTATATACATAAGCCCCCGGCATGCCACCAGTTCGGACATACTGATCAAATGCATCGTCATATCCATCTGTAATTTCATAATAAGTTAGATATTCCATGAAAGAAAATGGATATACCTTTATTTCCATCGTTCTTCCGGTAAAAAGTGTTGCCAAATCTGAACTCAGAAAAAATGCATTTGAACAGGTAATGTAAATATCATAGATTCCTTTGGCGTAAATACTATTGATTGCAAGTATGTAACAAACTCTTGCAGCAATACGGATTTGCCGCTTCGTCTGATCCCCGTGATAACTTTTATATCTGGTGTCCCATACAATTCAATCAGTTCATCTAAATACTTTTTTCTTACTATAAGCTGCATGGTGCCATCCCCTATTCCCACTTTTCGAATTTTTTCTATTTTTCGGTAATATAATTTTCAAACAAATATTAACACAATCTGTATCTTCTGTCATTATTCTATTCCCACTTTTTAAAAAATATTCATTTTCAGGTAATAAGCACCTGAAATCAGAAATCAGAGGTGCCTGACACAATAAATATTTAATCTGTCTACTTTAGAGGTATCATATCATCCAGGTGAATGCCTTATCAAAATTTCATTATTTTGTTGTCTGTGACTCTTATCCAGATATGC
>OICD01000697.1_pt1 | contig 17784 bp, 10 predicted proteins | sample 1581161 | NCBI WGS metagenome assembly OICD01 (sample SAMEA3882546, study PRJEB24775) | human gut metagenome | biome: human-associated habitat; feature: intestine environment; material: feces | place: Netherlands | collected 2009/2010 | reverse complement strand
CCGAAGAAAATGATTGGACTTTCTTTCGCCGCTCCGGCGGCGAAACTCTACGAGGCTCTTTGACAAGCTGCACGGCGGGCGTCGGATGACGCGGCGCTTATGCGCGGCGGGCGTCGGATGCCGCGGTGCTCTGCTGCAGCGCGGCCTGCGCCAGCAGCTCCATGCCGTCAAATACCTGCGGATAGCGCGCAGCGAGACCGAAGTGCGCGAACGCGGCGCACAGCTGCGCACTGTCGAGCACAACGCCGTCGCACCCGCGCGCAAGCTCCAGCTCGATGATCGAGCGCAGCACCTGCTCACTGCACGCTTTCTCCGGCTGCACACAGCCGAGCAGCGCCTGCACGGGCGCGTCGGGGTAGCCGCAGTGCAGCCCATAGCGCCGCGCGGCGAGACCGTAGACATTGGCGGCGCGCACGCCGGGCGTACACAGTATGCTCACGCGCTGCCGCAGCGCACCGACCAGCTGCGGCAGCACCGCGTCCGCCGTGCTCAGCACCGGGATGCCGGCCGCTGCTGTAAGCTGCTCGCAGAAAATGCCCGCACTGTCCGGCACGGCGATGACCGTGCAGCCGGATGCGGCCAGCACCTCCGCCGCTGCGCGCAGCTTCGGCAGGGGCGGCTGTGTGGACGCTCCGCACAGATACGGTTCGCAGTCCGGCACGGCCGCCGGGCTCAGCGGCAGCAGGACGGCGTGTTCTCCGCCCAGCGCCTGCACGCGGCGCAGGAACTGTGTGATGGCGGCCGGGTCTGCGCCGAGCACGCCGATGTGAGGCTGATCCTGTATCTGCATGATGGACATCTCCTGACGAAAAAAGTCTCCGCGAAGCGGGTATGACCCCATCTTAGCGGAGACTGTGATCCGTCCGGCAACGCTTTGGCATCGAAACGGCATCATTGTGCGTTGAAATACAAAGTATTTTCCACGCGCCATGCCGGCAGGGAAAAGGCCGTGTCGGCGTCCGGGTCATAAAACTGCAGGTAGTCGGTGATGCTGCTGTCCATGCCGTCGTTGTAACTGCCCTCGTTTCCGGCGTTGAGCAGCTGCAGGGGAACGGTGTTTCCACCGCTTGTGCGCAGACCGAGCATTTTTTTCGCCGCTTCCGGCATCGGGATCTGCACCTCGTCGTACGGCACGCCGAGCGCGGCCGCGACCGTGGCACCGACGCGGTTTTCAAACACGCACAGCAGGTAATCCCACAGGTCGTTCTGCCGGATCTGGAAGGCATAGCTGTCCGAAAACGTATAACTGAGCGCCAGCACGCAGCCGGTCGCGTCGTCGAGCAGGAAGGACGCCGTGTCGCCGCGCGGGTTGCTCAGCGCAATGCCCCAGAGGACGAAGCCGCTGCCGTAGCTCGCGTACTGGACGGTCGCGCCCTCCTCCACGGAAAAGCCGCCGCCGAACAGCGCGCTGTCCTTTTCCAGCGCGCCCAGCAGCTCCTGCGCGTACTGCGTCATCTCGGCCAGCGTGTGCGCCGCGGCGCTCTCGTCGAGCTCGACGGGCTCTTCTGCGCCGTAAAACAGGTTCTGCATGCCGTCGGTCAGTTTCCGGCGCAGAACGGTGGCCGGACCCTGCTCGTCGCCGGTGCTGAGGGAAAACGCCGTGTCCTGATCCGCGCGGTCGAGCCGCGCGGCCACAAGGTTTGGCAGGAAAAATCCGCCCGCCGCGATCGCCAGCACGAGCACGACCGCCAGTGCGGTGCGCATCCACGGCTTCATATGCGGCCTCCTTTCAGCTCCACGGTCACGACCGTGCCGTTGCCGACGCGGCTCTCAAACTGCATCGTGCCGCCGTGCAGCTGCACGATCTCGTTGCACAGCGACAGGCCGAGTCCCGCGCCGCCCTGTGCGCGCGAGCGCGACTTGTCCACGCGGTAAAACGCCTCCGTCAGGTGCGCGAGCGCCTCCGGCGGGATGCCGCGGCCGTTGTCGAGCACACGCACGCGGCAGCCGTCGGGCAGCATCTCCTGCCAGACGTAGATGTTGCCGCCGCTGTCGAGCGCCTTGCGGGCGTTGTCCATGAGGTTTACGAGCAGGGTTTTGAATAAGTCCGGCTCTAAAAAGCACGCGCCCTCCTCGGTGCGGTACTGCAGGGCGATGCCCTTCTGGGCGTACACGCGCTTGAGGTGCTCGAGCAGCCCCGCCACGAGATCGGCGGGATGCGCGGGCACGAGCTGGAGCTTTGACTGGTCGAGCGAGAGCATGTCCAGCAGCTTCAGCCCCAGCGCTTCGAGCCGCTTGCCCTCGGAGAAGATATAGTTTGCCGCGTCCATCTGTTCGTCGGGCGTGAGCACCTGACTGCGCAGCAGGTCAGCATAGCCGATGATGGAGGTCATCGGTGTTTTCATCTCGTGCGAGAAGTCGGCCATGAACCGCTCCTGCAGCGCCATGCTCTCCTGAATGCGGTTGACGTTCTGCTCGAGCTGCCCGGCCATGCGGTTGAAGTCGGCCGCGAGCTGCCCCACCTCATCGCGCGAGCGCACGGGCGCCCGGTAGCTGAGGTTGCCGCGCGCCAGCTCCCGCGATGCGCGCGAGAGCGTGCCGAGCGGGCGCGTCAGCAGGTAAGATGTGACCCATGCCACGGCCGCGCCGAAGGCGACAAGGATCAGAAACGTCGTGTGGTAGGCGCGCTGCTGCGTCTGGCGCACGGTGTAGATGTTTGACACGTCGAACGCGAGCTGGACGCTCGTGCCGTCGGCCGCTGCGCTGAGCGTGAGGTAGTGCCGGCCGCTGCCGGTGCGCACGATGCTGGTCACGCCGCTGCCGGCCGGAGGCTCGGGTGCTTCATCGAGCAGCATGGTGTCGCCCGTCTCGATCATCTGCGCGTTGAAGCGGATGCGCGCCGATGTGCTTGTCCCGCCGCTGCCGAGCTTGTGCAGCACGAGCGCGACGGTGTTGGCCGCCGTGCCGGGCGAGGTGTTGTCGCCGAGCAGGTCCAGCACGTCCACGACCATGCGGTAGGTCTGCACGGCGGTGTCGCGCTCGCGGGCGATGGAGCTGGAAAACGACTGCGCGATCATGAGGCTGCCGCCGATGCCGTAGGTCAGCGACAGCAGCAGTACCATGGCGATCGTGAGCTTTGCGCGAAATCTCATCCGCTCACACCTCCAGCCGGTAGCCGACCTTGTTCACGGCCAGCAGCCGGTTTTCCCAGCCGACCTTTTTGCGCAGCCGCTGAATGTGCAGATCCACGGTTTTGCTGCCGTAGCTGTACTCGCCGCCCCAGACGTGCTCGTAGATCGTCTCGCGGTAGAGCGCGGTGCCGGGGTTGCGGGCAAAAAACAGCAGCAGGTCATATTCCTTGTGCGTGAGCGCGATCTCCTCCGCGCCGCGCCAGACCTGCATGGCGCGCGTGTCGATGCGCAGCCCGCCAATCTCGATGACGGCGTCGGTCTTGTTGTAGCGCCGCAGCACGACGTCCACGCGCGCAAGCAGCTCGAGCACCTCGAAGGGCTTGACGATGTAATCCTCCGCGCCCATGCGCAGGCCGCGCACCCGGTCGTCGACCGAGCCGCGCGCGGTCAGGAAAATGACCGGGATGCCCAGCGGGCGGATGTATTCCATGAGCTCAAAGCCGTCGGCGTTCGGCAGCATCACGTCGAGCAGGATGAGGTCAAAGACATTGCGCTCGAGAATGTCCGCTGCGGCCAGACCGTCGTACACGCACGTGCACCGGTAGCCCGCGCGGGTCAGGCTCATCTGGATCAGGTCGCAGATCGGCTTTTCGTCGTCCACGATCAGGATCTGGATCATGCTACCGCCTCCTTCGGGTCAAAATTACATCGTTCCGGCATCAAAACGGCATCGCCGCCGCGCGTCTGGACGATGCCGTGGTTTATTATAAGTGTATGCGCATCCGTGTGTCAAACCAAATCGGCAGGAGCGGCGGTGCGCGTGTTCCGGGCTATGCGGGGGGCTTGAGAGCGCCGGGCGCGGCGGAGGGACACCCGCATGCACAAACCGGTACAAAAACCGGATGTTTTGTCCGAAATGGGCTTGAAATATGGAAGACCTTGTGATACGATGACAGTGTTGAATTCTAACTCGTCTGGAAGCATGGAATTCCAGCATCCAATGACAGGAATTTGCAATTATTTTTAAACGGAGGAAAAAAGCATGTCCAAGAAAAAAATCCTGACAGTCGTATTGACGCTTTTGGTGGCAGTCTGCCTGCTCGCCACGACTGCTCTTGCGGGCGTGGCCCCGTCCGCCCCGTCGATGCCGTCGGCACCGTCCGGCACGACCGCGCCGTCCACCCCGAGCAATCCGTCCCAGCCGAGCCAGCCGTCCCAGCCGATCCAGCCTGAAATGAAGTTCGACGATGTGGCAGAGGGCGCCTGGTACTATGACGCCGTGATGTGGGCCGTCAAGAACGGTGTGACTGTCGGTATGACCCCGACGATGTTTGCGCCGCTTGAAGCCTGCAACCGCGCGCAGATGGTCGAGTTCCTGTGGAACGCCGCCGGCAAGCCGGCCGCGACCATCAAGGCTGTTCCGTTCACCGACGTTCCGGGCGCTGCCTGGTACGAGGATGCGCTCCTGTGGGCCTATGAGGCGGGCATCGTTGCCGGCACGACCAGCACGACTTTCAGCCCGGCTAAGGAATGCACCCGTGCCGAGATGGTCTGCTTCCTCGTGCGCCTGCTGTCGGACGGCGCAACGGACAATATGCCGTTTGTTGACGTTCCGGCCAGCGCATGGTACTACAACGAAGTGCAGTGGGCATGGGCCAACGGTCTGACTGTCGGCACCAGCGCTACCACGTTCAGCCCGGACAAGGTCTGCAACCGTGCCGAGGCTGTTGAGTTCCTGTACAACGCGTTCGCGAAGTAAGGAGCTCACTGAAAATTACATGTTTTTCCATCAGGACTTCGGTTGCTAATAGACAAATCATAGACCCCAAAGCACAAAGAAGAGATGGGAAAACCTCATCTCTTCTTTTTTCACACATCGAGCTGACAAATTTAGAGAGGAAACTACAGAAAAGGAGCTGATGTGAGTCGTGAAAGTGACCCGATTCGCGAACAGAGCGTGGGCTTTTGTGTTGGCCGTCCTGATGACGCTGACGCTCATTGCCCCGCAGGCGCTGGCTGCGAACACCGTAGACCCCGTCGAACCTGCCAGCGGTAAGATCCTTGTGAGTCAGACGGATTACACGCTGATCGACGGCGTGACGGAATCTGACATCTTCCTGAATACGAAGGAAGGCAATGCACAGATCGCCGGTTTTATGACGACGATTGCACCGGGTGCGAAGGCGACATTCAAGGCCTCGTACAACGGTTACTATACAGAAGGCAGCACGCCCGCGTCCCGCAAGGACAAGGCGGCCAATCTGGCCTGGAGCATGGAAAAGACCACGATGCAGGCTGCTAACTACACCAAGGCCACCGGCGGCAACGTCATCATGGCCATGAACGGCGACTACTACAACATGCAGACGCTGCAGCCGCTCGGTTACCTCATCATGGAGGGCAACCTCATTCAGAAGAATAACGGTGTTGCCAACGAGCCGTATTTTGCGGTTTTGAAGGACGGTACCTATGCCATCCGTGACGCCGGGGCGGACTGCTCCGACGTTCTGGAAGCGATTTCCGGCCCGTTTTATCTGATCAAGGATGGACAGCCCTGCTACAACGGGAATCCGGACCTCATGCCGCGCAACTGCATCGGCATCAAGGCGGACGGCACGGTCGTGACCTTCTTGGCCGACGGCCGCCAGAGCCCGTACTCGGTCGGCATGACGATCGATGAGGAGATTTCGTTCCTGTATGCGCAGGGCGTGGTGAATGCGATCTTCCTCGACGGCGGCGGCTCCGCCACCTGCGCCACCAAGCGCGAGGGTACCACGGAGCTTCAGGTCCGCAACCGCCCGTCCGACGGTGTGGAGCGCACGGTCGCCAGCGCGCTGCTGCTGGTCTCCACGGCGGAGAGCGACGGCGTGTTCGACCATGCCTCCCTTTCCCCGAACAACACGGTCTACACGCCCAACAGCCAGATCCAGTTCTCGGCCATCGGCGTGGATAAAAACGGCGGCGAGGCAGCGCTCCCGGAGAATGTGACCTGGACGGTCGCGGACGCCAAGAGCGGCACAATCGACGCCAACGGTCTGTTCACGCCCGCGAAGAACTATAAGGGTGATGTGACGGCGCGTCTGCTTGTGGACGGCACCGTCAAGGGCACGACGAGCGTGAAGATCGCGGACATCACGGACCTGTATTTCAGCAGCGCATCCGTGTCGCTCGACTTTGGCGCGACATCCGATCTCGGCCTTGTTGCCAAATGTGACGGTGTGGACATCGCCTATAAGCCCGGTGACTTCAAATGGACGATCAAGTCCAAGACGGCCGGTGTGCCGGATAAGGATGTCGGCCACATGGACGGCAACACGTTCGTGGCCGGTACCGGCAGCGGCACGATGAATGCGACCGTCACGGTTACTTACGCAAACGATCGCTCCAAGTCGGCGGAGGTCAGCGTGGAGATCGGCAAGCTGCCGGTGACGCTCATGGACTTTGAGCCCATCAACGGCCAGCGCCAGACCTGCGCGCACTACCACTGGGGCAAATCCACTTACGTGGATAACGGCATGAATCCCGACCACGGCTACATCGGCAATGTGTCCCCGATCACGGTCACGACCGGCGGCACGTATTCCGACAATCCGAAGACGGCAGAGATCTCTGCGCCTTACCGCTTCACAGGGAACTATGACAGTGCTGTTCCGGCTTCGGACATCTTCCATGCCAATGGCTACACCTATTACCTCTGGCCGAACGGCACCATGGATCAGTATCTCTGCGGTGGCTTGAAGACGGTCACGGCAGAGGAAGGTGGTCAGGTTCGCACTGGTGCGAACGATGGCCAATATTCATTGGAACTGGATTATGACTATGAGTCATACAATAAGACAAAGAATGCAAACTTCTATATCCGTTACAGCGGCAATCCGATTCAGATTGAAGGCTCACCTACAGAAATCGGCGTTTGGGTCTACGCGCCGGAAGGCACACCTCCATACCGGATTTGTGCGGATATTGAAGTTTGGGATAGCGCAAAGGGAGACTACGTTTATAAAAATCTGTTCCTGACAGCAAGGAACGGTTCTGATCGAATTAACTGGGCCGGATGGATGTATTGCTCTGCAAAAACAGATAGCATTTTGGCGTATCAAAATGATGAACATCCATTGAGTATTCTCCCTGGCTTCGGTGTGTTTTGGCTGTGTTATGAGCCGGCAGCGGTCGACAAATTGATGGGTCAGTCCGGTGCCGGACGCCGCAATGGTACGGTTTATTTTGATGACTATCGAGTCGTCTACGGCACAAACCTCGATGACCTGGACAACCCGGTCATCCACGACATAACGATCAACGGCCAGACGCTCGCGGACGACGGCTCCACCGTCATCAACGCCAATGCAATCGAAGCGGTCGCTTCGTATGACGATGTGGACGGGCAGAACCGCTCCGGCATCAACGCACAGGCGACGACCGTCAAGATCGACGGTGAGACGATCCAGTCGGACAATTCCGATACGAATGCGACCGTCCGTCTGACGCTCCAGAACGGCAAGCACACCATGACGGTCTCCGTGTCCGATGCGTTCGGCAACACGGTCGAAAAGACCACGGCCTTTGTCGTTGCCGGCGATATGCAGGACACGGCCACGGTCAGTGTCAGCGGCTCGGACTTCGTCCCGCTCGGCAGCGACTATACGCTGACGGTCGCGGCGGACGGCAAGATCCGCTCCGCGGACATCACGATGCTCAACCTCAACGATGACATCGGTCAGCCGACGGTGACCTATGCCAACGGTGTGACCGGCGAACTGGTGTACACCAAGACCGGCTTTAAGAAAGCCATGCTGACGCTGCACCTTGAGTCGGCGGCCCCGGTCGAGGGCGAGCTGGCCACATTGACCTTCAAGATTGACGCCGGTCTGGACACGACGGTCAACCAGTTCACGTACACGGTTTCCAATATCGCGCTCACCGCGGCGAACGGCGAGGCCTATACGGCGGCCCAGGCGGCGGTGCGTCTGCCGCTGTCGGCATACTACAGCATCCAGCCCGGCCCGCAGGCGGTCGGCATGTCCAGCGTGATCGCGGTCTATGAAAAGGACGGCAGTCCCGCCGCCGGTGTGACCGTGTCGCTCGACGGAGCGGAGATCGGCAAGACCGATGCCAACGGCCTGCTCGAGACCGATGCCATGAAGACCAAGGACGCCGGCACGGTCTGCACGCTCACGGCCATCGGCCCGAAGGGCGTCGCCGAGGCGACGAAGGTCACCGTTCTGGCAGACGCTGCCGGCACGGAGTATACCGCCGTCCATCTCAACGCCGTTCAGGGCAGCAGCACGAACCAGAACATCAGCTGGCTGTCCGGCCTCAGCACGGGCGGCAAGGCGGTCGTGCAGTACCGCGTCAAGGGCACGGATGCCTGGCAGACGGCCGATGGCACCTCTACGCTCACCGGTTTCTCCACCTCCAAGGATGCGGCTTATATCAACACCATTCAGCTTACGGGCCTGACGGCCGGCACGGACTATGAGTTCCAGGTCGGCGACGGCAGCACATGGTCCGAGCTGCACACCTTCCGCACGAACGCGGCGCAGCAGGACACCACGGCTTTCGTCGTCATGGGCGACACGCAGATGTCCGGTGACCGTGAGGCGGATGCCGAGAGCATCGCGATCCTCGACGCGCTCGGCGATCTCGTCAAGCACAAGCAGGTCGATTTCGGCCTCCAGACGGGCGACTATGTCGACAACGGCTCCAACTACGCCATGTGGGCCGAGATGCAGGAGGCGTTTAACCACACGTTCCCGAACGTGGACTTCATCCACACGCTCGGCAACCATGAGTACTACGGCGATTTCAGCGGAAGGACCGCCAGCAGCATCCTCCAGCTCCCGAGCAAGGACTACTACTCCATGGAGTACGGCGATGTCTACGTCGCCGTCATCAACAACGGCGCCGATCTGAGCGCAGCCTGCGAATGGCTCAAGCAGGACGCGGCGCAGAGCACCTGCATGTGGAAGGTCCTGTCCATCCACCAGCCGCCGTATTACACGAACGCCAAGGGCGGCAGCGAGCGGTTCCATGAGCAGATCCCGGCCGCGGCAGAGGCTGCCGGCATCGACGTGGTCTTCTCCGGCCATGACCACTCCTATGCACGCATCATGGCCAAGGACGGCGCGGCCGTTACCGAAAACGGCGTGACCTATTTCATTTGCGGCGATCTGGGCGAGAAGTCCAAAAACGTCAACTATGCGATGACTTCCGATTTCTCGTTTGCCTACAAGGAGCAGGCTTATGATGGCCTGATCCTGTACGTCACGGCCAACGGCGAGGAAATGACGATCACCGCTTACGACAGCAAGGACGGCCGTGTGGTCGATTCCACGACGCTGCAGTCCCGCTGCTCGAAGGGCCACCAGCTGACGACCTACCAGAATGGCAAGTCTGCCTGTGCGGTCTGCGGCAAGCTGATCGACGTCAAGGACGCGCAGTACACCGGCTGGATGACCGTCGAGGGCACCGAAAAGCAGATGTACTTCCTGGCCGGCGACTATGTCACCGGCTGGCAGCAGATCGGCGAGAAGATGTACCACTTCGGCGACGACGGCATCGCCCACGTGACCGAGACGGTCGACACCCGTACCTGCACGCAGTACGGTTGGCTGGAGACCACCTGCAAGACCTGCGGCGCCGTTCATCACAGTGCATCTCTCTGGCCGGAGGGCCATAAGTGGGATGACAACCATGTCTGCACGAAGTGCGGCTTCGTAGGCAGGGATATCTCCAAGGCAACGGTCAAGACATGGCCGGCCACCTATAAGGGCGGCAGCACACCGTGCTATGTGGAGGCCACCTACGAGGGACAGAAGCTGACAGTCAAGACCAGCGACGCGGGTGTTGACGGCTATGTTTCCTATTCCAACAACACCAAGGTCGGCTATGGCGTCGTGACGATCCGCGGCATGGGCGATTACTATGGCATCGTGTCCGCACAGTATGAGATCGTTCCGCCGGTCGTCTCCGGTGTTGCGGTGACGGATGTCGGTCAGAAGCGTCTGACCGTCGGCTGGAATCCGGCTCCCGGTGCTGAGAACTACCGCGTGGAGATCAGCAGCGACGGCGGAAATACCTGGGAGCTCTTGGAAGTGACCTCGCAGACCAGCTGCGTGGCCACGGGCCTGAACCCGTCGACGGCGTACAGCTTCCGCGTATACGGCTGCACGAAGGTCGGCGACACATGGTTCAATTCTCAGCATTATTCCAGTGTTATCAGCGCAACGACACTCAACGCCGACCAGTTCGCGCCGTCCGAACAGTTCAAGGACATCTGTGCGACGGTCGACGGACAGACGATCTCCGGCCTGCAGTCCGGTGCGGATCAGTATCTGTTCCTGCCGGCCAGTGCGAAGCTGAGCAAGCTCGCCCTGACGGTCACGACGCAGAACAGCGACGCACTCAAGATCGAGCTGCAGGGCACGAAGGGCACGCAGACGCTCGACGGTGCTGCCGTGAACGTCACCAAGCTGGCGGATGCGCAGGACGGCCTGTATGATCTTGCGGTTCTCGTCAACGGCCAGAAGGCTGCGGTCGTGCACATTGCACAGTCGGCCAATATCAACGCGCTCTACATCACGAGTGACGATCCGGCCACACAGGGCAGAGACTTTGTCGATGCCAGCAAGTCCAACATCGCGACCGGCAAGCTGCTCGTCGTAGACAAGGACGGCAAGACCGTGTATGACGGTGCGCTCACGCAGCTCAAGGCGCGCGGCAACACCACCTTCACCAACGCCGAGAAGAAGTCCTACCAGATCAAACTCGACGGCAAGTCCGACCTGATCGCCTGCGGCGAGAAGATCAAGACCTGGACCCTGCTCGCCGGCTCCCACGACGCAACGCTCATGCGCGACAAGATGTTCAAGGATCTTGCCAAGTCGCTCGGCATGCCGTACACGGCCAGCACCGACTGGGTGGATCTGTACTACGACGGCGTGTATCGCGGCACATACCTCGTCAGTGAGAAAAACTCCGTCAACAAGACAGGCGTCAATATCACTGACATGGAAAAAGCCTACGAGGCGTGCAACCCCGGCTACGGTGAGAACGCTTCCACGGCACTGGCCGAGAACAAGTACGGCCAGACTTACCAGTACACCATCGGCCTGACCGAGCCGGAGAACATCACCGGCGGCTACCTGCTGGAGCTCAACGGCACGAAGCTCGACGACAGCTACAATCCGAAGTATGACGAGGCCAGCGGCTTCATCACCGGCAAGGGCTCCGCGATGAATGTCAAGAGCCCCGAGTGGTGCGGCAAGGACGCTATGGCCTACATCAGCGAGTACTATCAGGAGTTTGAAGACGCCGTCTACGCGCAGGATGCCGACGGCAACTATACCGGCTACAACGCGCAGACCGGCAAGTACTACTATGAGTACTGCGATCTGAACTCGCTGGTTCAGGCTTACCTGATCCAGTACCTCTCCGGCAACTCCGACGCGTTCTACTCCTCGTTCTTCTTCTATAAGGACGTGGACGGCCTCATGTACGCCGGCCCCGTCTGGGACATGGAGCTGACCGGCGGCGGCGGCTGGTCCGGCGTGATCACGTCGGACAACACCTTCATCAACGGCCGCTATCTTGTCCAGGCACTCACCCAGATCCCCGGCTTCCGCGCTGCGGTGAACAACTACTATCACAACACCTTCCTTGCACAGGCGCAGGCGCTTGTCGGCGACAACGGTAAGGTTCAGGGGTATTACGATCACATCTCGGCCAGCGCCGCGATGAACTACCGCCAGTGGCCGCTGGTCCGCGTCGGCAAGCCGAGCTCGGACAATCACTTCTGGCCCGACGGAACGACCTACGGCGACACCGTCAAGGATCTCAACACGTGGCTGAGCGCGCGCATCGCAAAGATGAGCGCAGAGTTCAACGATACGTGGGACGATGGCGTCGTGACCAAGGAGCCGACCTGCACCGAGAACGGCGTGCGTACCTACACCTGTGAAAACGGCAACATCATGTACGAGAGCATCCCGGCGCTCGGTCACAAGGAAGTGATCGACCCGGCGAAGGATGCGACCTGCACGCAGACCGGCCTGACGGAAGGCAAGCACTGCTCCGTCTGCGGCGAGACGCTCGTTGCGCAGACAGAGGTTCCGATGAAGCCGCATACGCCGAAGGCGACGGAGATCGTTCCGGCGACCTGCACGGAGGATGGCACGGCGGGCGGCATCGTCTGCGCTGTGTGCGGCACGACGCTGGAAGGCTCAAAGCGCATCCCGGCAAGGCATCACTATGTCGGCGGCTACTGCACGGTCTGTGAGCGGCAGGATCCGCTGCGCATCCCGTGCTCCGGCGATCAGCATTGCCCGGGCCACATCTTCAGCGACATGCCGTCGACCGACTACTGGTCACACGGCGCGATCGACTATGTCGTTGCGCACAAGCTCTTCTTCGGCACGAGCGCGACGACCTTTGAGCCCATGACCAAGCTTTCCCGCGCAATGATCGTCAAGATCCTTTATACGCTCGAGGGTGAGCCCGCCGTCACCGGGGAGAATCCGTTCCGTGACGTTGCGGACAACAGATGGTACACCAACGCGGTGATCTGGGCGGCGGAGAACAAGATCGTGGCCGGCATCGGCGACGGCAAGTTTGACCCGGACGGCGATGCAACGCGCGAGCAGGTCGCAAAGATCCTGTATGAGTACGCAGCGTTCAAGGGCTGTGACATGAATGTGTATGGTGATCTGTCGGCCTTTGCAGACATGGGCAAGGTTTCCAATTTCGCGAAAGAGCCCATGACATGGGCGGTCGCCGAGGGCCTGATCTCTGGTGTCGCAGTCGGCCGCGAGGCGCTGCTCGATCCGCAGGGCGCGGCGACGCGCGAGCAGTTTGCGATGATGATGGCGGAGTACATGATGCAGGTGCTCCCGCTGACGCCGGACGAGCCGGATGAGCCGGATGCACCGGATGTACCGAGTGCGCCGAGCGCTCCGGTCGAGCCCAGTGCCTCACCCGAGGAGCCCAGCGCTTCGCCCGAGGAGCCGAGCGCTTCCCCTGCACCCAGCGCGCAGCCGGTTGAAACGGCAAAGCCCGAAACGGTGCAAACGCCCGCAGAAGGCGAAACGCCGTAATCAAGGCGCGGGCGCACAACCTCCAAAGCCCCAAAACGGGACATCCCGGAGCGGCAATGCCGCTCCGGGATTTTTGGTTGGCGCACACACATTTTTTCGCGAAAATTCCGTAAAAAGTGCGGAAATTCCTGTCATATACTTGACAAACCCCGCTGCCGCGTGCTACACCTATTTTATCGTAAAGGGAATGCAATCTATACGGAAAGGCAAAAGCAATGACATTGGATAAACTGAAAATCGGTTCTTCAGGCGTCATCACGGCGGTCGGTGGGGACGGCCCGCTGCGCTGCCGCCTGCTGGACATGGGGCTCACGCCCCGCACACGCGTCACGCTGCAAAAGGTGGCGCCGATGGGCGACCCGATCGAGATCCGCGTGCGCGGGTACGAGCTGACGCTGCGCATCGAAGAGGCGGAGAAGATCGAGGTCGAGGGGGTGTCGGCATGATCTTTGCACTTGTCGGCAACCAGAACTGCGGCAAGACGACGCTGTTCAACGCCCTCACGGGCTCGAACCAGCACGTGGGCAATTTCCCGGGCGTGACCGTCGACCAGAAAATGGGCGAGATGCGCGATGAGAAGGGCTGCTCCGTCGTCGACCTGCCGGGCATTTACTCGCTGCGTCCGTACACGCAGGAGGAGATCGTCTCGCGCGATTTCATCATCAATGAAAAGCCGGACGGCATCATCAACATCGTCGACGCCACGAACATCGAGCGCAACCTCTATCTCACGCTGCAGCTGCTTGAGCTGCGCGTGCCGATGGTGCTGGCGCTGAACATGATGGATGAGGTGCGCGCCAACGGCGGCGCGATCGACGTGCAGAAGATGAGCGATGCGCTGGGCATCCCCGTCGTGCCGATCTCGGCGGCGAAGGGGGAGGGCGTGTCCGAGCTCGTGGATCAGGCGCTGAGCGTCGCGCGCAGCCGCACGCTGCCGAAGGTGACGGATTTCTGCTCGGACGATTCCGCCGTGCACCGCTGCATCCATGCGGTCGTGCACATCATTGCCGACCATGCCGACCGCATCGGCGTGCCGGCGCGCTTTTGCGCGGCCAAGCTCATTGAGGGCGGCGATGATCTGGCGCAGGTGCTCGATCTCGACGAGAACGAGCGCGAGCTGCTCGAGCATTGCATCGTGCAGATGGAAAACGAGACCGGGCTCGACCGCAACGCGGCGCTGGCCGATATGCGCTATACGTTCATCGAGGCCGTTGTGGCCGCTTCCGTGGTCAAGTGCCACGAGAGCAAGGAGCACGCGCGCTCGATGAAGATCGACCGCATCCTCACGGGAAAATATACCGCCATGCCGACGTTTCTGCTCGTCATGCTGCTCACGTTTTATCTCACCTTCAACGTCGTCGGCAAGTGGCTGTCCGACCTGCTGCAGCTCGGCATCGACGCGCTGACCGGCGTCGTGGACGCGGCGCTCACGGCCTACGGCATCAACCCCGTCGTGCACAGCCTCATTATTGACGGCGTGTTTGCCGGTGTCGGCAGCGTGCTCGTGTTCCTGCCGATCATCGTGACGCTGTTTTTCTTCCTGTCCATTCTGGAGGACACCGGCTACATGGCGCGCGTGGCCTTCGTCATGGACAAGCCCCTGCGCAAGATCGGCCTGTCCGGGCGCAGCATCGTGCCGATGCTCATCGGCTTCGGCTGTTCGGTGCCGGCCATCATGGCCACGCGCACCGTCTCGTCCGACCGCGACCGGAAAATGACCATCCTGCTCACGCCGTACATGAGCTGCTCGGCGAAGATCTCGATCTATGCGTTTTTCACCGCGGCGTTTTTCCCGCGCTACCGCGCGCTCGTCATGCTGGGACTGTATGTCCTCGGCATCCTCATCGGCATCCTCGCGGCGCTCATCATGAACAAGACAGCCTTTCGCGGCAAGCCCGTGCCGTTTGTCATGGAGCTGCCGAACTACCGCATGCCCGGACTCAAGAGCGTGGCGCTGCTGCTCTGGGAGAAGGCAAAGGATTTCCTCCAGCGCGCGTTCACGGTCATCTTCCTCGCAACGATCATCATCTGGTTCTTGCAGAGCTTTGACACGCGCCTGAACGTTGTTGCCGACAGCGCCGCGAGCCTGCTCGCGCTCATCGGCCGCTGGATCGCACCGATCTTCCGGCCGCTCGGCTTCGGTGACTGGCGCTGCGCCACGGCGCTCATCTCCGGCTTCATCGCCAAGGAGTCCGTTGTGAGCACACTGCAGGTGCTGCTCGGCGGCGCGGCGATCTCGTCGCTGCTGAGTGCGCGCGCGGCGGTGAGCTTCCTCGTGTTCACGCTGCTGTACACGCCGTGCGTGGCCGCTGTTGCGACCATCCGGCGCGAGCTGGATTCCCGGCTCAAGACGGTCGGCGTCGTCATTTTGCAGTGCACGGTCGCGTGGATCGTGGCGTGCGCGGCGTATGCGATCGCGGGGTTGCTGTGATGCGGGCGCTGGATTATATCCTGCTGGCGATCGTGGCGGTGTGCGCCGTGATCGCGTGGCGCGTCTGGCGGCGCACGATGAAAAAGGGCGGCTGCTGCGGTGGAAACTGCACCGGCAACTGCGCGCAGTGCGGCAGAGCGTGCGCGCACAAGCCGAAAAAGTAGGCGCGGCATAGGAAACAAACCTGAAGCTCCTGCGGCGGGACGCTGCGGGGGTTGACAAGCCGAGCAAGGCTTCCCGGATCCGGGAAGCCTTGCTTTTTTGTGTGCAGCAGGAAAATGCCCAGAAAAATATGGTTTCTGTAGGATCCTGATGGAAATGTGCAGAAAACGGCGGCCGGAGGGCGGCCCCCGACTATTGAAATTGCGCAAAGAATGCGTTAAAATGATGCTGCATTTGTCACGCGTTTGGCAAAGACCAAAACGCATCATTTTCATTTGAAAGGGTTTCGCATTGCGCGCGCCATGCTGCGCAGCGCAGACTACCTCCTGCTCGACGAGGCGACGAGCAACCTCGACGCCACGAGCACCGCGCTCGTCACCGTGGCGATGGACCGGCTCATGAAGGATCGCACGACCGTCATGATCGCGCACAGCTATGAGGCGGCCAAGCGCGCCGACTACGTCATCGTCATGCGCGACGGCACGGTCGAAGCCGCCGGCACGCCGGATGAGCTGCGCGCGAGCAATGCATACTATCAAATGTTCAGCAAATCACTTTGATGTCAGCGAGGGAACCATGATCAGAGAAAATGTGAAGCTTACCGACGCTCAGCCCGGCGATATCTGCTGCGGCTTCGAGCTGGAAAAGAAGCAGTACGTCGCCTCCAAGGCGGCGACGCTGTACACCATGCGGCACAAGAAGTGCGGAGCGGAGCTCCTGTACTTCGACCGCGACGACGAGAACAAGACCTTCTGCATCGGCTTCAAGACCCTGCCGGAGGACGACACCGGCGTGTTCCACATCCTGGAGCACAGCGTGCTCAACGGCTCGAAGCGGTTTCCCGTCAAGGAGCCGTTCGTGTCCCTGCTGCAGGGCTCAATGCAGACCTTCCTCAACGCTATGACCTACAGCGACAAGACCATCTTCCCGGTCTCCAGCCGCAGCGAGCAGGATCTGTTCAACCTCATGCGCGTGTATCTCGACGGCGTGTTCTGCCCGAACATCTACGAAAAGCCGGAGATCTTCATGCAGGAGGGCTGGCACTACGAGTTTGACGGTGAGCAGGCGCAGCCGTACTACAACGGCGTCGTCTTCAGTGAGATGAAGGGCGCCTATGCCGATGTCGAACGCGTCATCGGCGAGGGGACGGACCGGCTGCTGTATCCTGACACCTGCTACGGGTTTTCGAGCGGCGGCAAGCCGGAGCACATCCCCGAGCTGAGCTATGCACAGTTTATTGCCGCGCACAAGCGCTTTTACCACCCGTCAAACGCGCGTATCTTCCTCGACGGCCACATGGACGCTGAGCGCGTGCTTGCCTATATCGACGCGGAGTACCTGTCGCAGTACACATACCGCGCCCCGGATTTTGACTTCACGGTGCAGCAGCCCCGCACGGGCGAGGCCACGGTGTACTATGAGGCGATGCCCGGCGAGGAGACGCTCTGCCATATGAGCCTCTCCAGACTCCTGTGCCGCTATGACGACGTGGAGACGGTCTATGCAGCCAAGATCCTCTCGGACTATCTCACCGGCTCGAATGAGGCACCGCTCAAGCGCGCATTCCTTGAGCGCGGTCTTGCGCAGGACGTGACGCTCGAGATTTCCGACGGCATTTATCAGCCGAGCGCCGCGCTCATCGTGCGCAACACGACCAGGGACGCCTTTGACAAGGTCAAGACCCTTGCGGCGGAGGTCACGCGCGATATGCTCGCAGCCGGGCTCGACCATGCGGCGCTCTCGGCGTCGCTCGAGCGCTTTGCCTTCATCAACCGCGAGATCACCGAGCCCTACGGCGTGGAGCTTGCCTGCCGCGCGTTTGACAGCTGGCTCTACGGCGGTGATCCGCTGGCGTATATCGACAACGCCGCCGTGTTCGACGCGCTGCGCGAAAAGATCCATGCAGGCTATTTTGAGCGCCTGCTGTCCGACCTGCTCGGCTCGAGCGGCGACCTGTGCACCCTCTATGTGCTGCCGTCGCTCACGAAGGGGGAGGATGACGCCCGGCGCGAATCCGAGCGGCTTTTTT
>OICD01000659.1_pt1 | contig 18367 bp, 17 predicted proteins | sample 1581161 | NCBI WGS metagenome assembly OICD01 (sample SAMEA3882546, study PRJEB24775) | human gut metagenome | biome: human-associated habitat; feature: intestine environment; material: feces | place: Netherlands | collected 2009/2010 | reverse complement strand
GTCATGTCCTTTTGCAGCCTGTTCAGGATTCGCTTTTCAAGTCTGGAGATATAGCTCTGGCTGATGCCCATGATATCCGCCACCTGCTTCTGCGTTTTTTCCGCGCAGCCGCCCAGCCCGAAGCGCAGGCGCATGATCTCCTTTTCCCTTGCGGAGAGCTTGGAGAGCGCGCGGGCGAGCATCTGCCGCTCGACCGTCTCCTCGATGGAGCGATACACCATGTCGCCCTCCGTGCCGAGGATATCCGAAAGCAGCAGCTCGTTTCCGTCCCAATCCGTGTTGAGCGGCTCGTCGAGGGAGACCTCCAGCTTCTGCCTGCTCGTGCGCCGCAGAAACATCAGGATTTCGTTTTCGATGCAGCGGGAGGCGTAGGTCGCCAGCTTGATCTTCTTGTCCAGCCTGTAGGTGCTGATGGCCTTAATTAAACCAATGGTTCCGATGGAGATCAGATCCTCCAGATTGACGCCGGTGTTCTCGAACCGCCGGGCGATGTACACCACCAGTCGGAGATTGTGCTCCACCAGCCGCTGCCGCGCGTCCTCGTCCCCCTGCTCCAGCGCCTGAAGCGTCAACAGCTCCTCCGACCCCTTCAGCGGCGGAGGAAGCACGTCGCTGCCCCCGATGTAAAAGATGCCGTTCTCCCGGATCAGTCCCAGCTTGCGCAAAATGTCCAACAGCTTCATATGACCCCTCCTGTCAGTGCCTGATATACGTCTCCCCTGTCAAGTCCTTCCGCCGCAAAGGCCACCACGGCGCTCTGCGTCCGATTGCCGATCTTCACCCCGTCAAAACGCATGGCCAGCAGCATATCCCCCGCCTGCCCCACCGCCCGGTAGGGGATCAGGCGGAGCCCCGGAACCGGGCGGCACATCAGCGTTTTCAGAGGCGCGCGGAGCTGGTCTTGCGTCAGACCCGTCAGTCTTTCCGCCACCTCCCCGGAAACCACAAGCACCTGCTCTCCGGAAACAGGGTCGCGCAGAGTGTTCCCGGAATCCCGCAGGGCGACGATGCTGACAGTTTTCTCGCCATAGGTCAGCTCCACCGGGACATACTCTCTGCCCCCCACCCGTCCGCCGAAGGCCACGATGCACAGCGCCCATACGCCGCCGGCGGTAAGCAGAAGCGTCAGAAAATTCCCATGGCCGATGCTCAGTGACGCGCCGCCCAGCGCCATACTGAGAAGCACGAACACGCCGCTGCGCTTCCATGCGCTTTTGTCCCAGCCGAAGGCGATAACCGCCATCCCGGCAAGGCTGACGATCCGCCACAGCAGTCCCCCGAGGAACCGCATCCGGGGCATCATGCACACCCCGCTGTAGACCGCCCCCAGCGCCGCCGCTGCCGCCGCCCGGAGGGGCGACGCCGGAAAGCCCGATAAACGGTTTGTCCCCAAAAGCAGCAAAAAATCCACCAAAAAGTTCAGAATTACCACCAAGTCCAGATAGATTTTCAACGCATCACCTCCAGCCGGTATGGCAAAAGTATACCCCCTCCCCCAGGAAAAGTCGGTCGCAACCATGTCCCCCGTCCGCCGCAAGTTTCCCCCACCCCGCCGTCCTTTCGGCGGCATTAACGGCGGGGAACGAAAAACCTCCGACATTAGCTGTCGGAGGTTTCCTTCCGCTCCACGGAGCGGATATTTTTTTCTGCCTTGAACCGGGGTGTCATCAGCTCGTGGCCGCAGCCCAGGCACCGCAGGCGGAAGTCTGCGCCGGTGCGCAGAACCAGCCAGCGCTTTTCCCCGCAGGGGTGGGACTTTTTCATGACAAGAATGTCGTTCACGCGAATGTCCATGTCTTACTCCTTTTTGATGCTGTCCCAGTATTGTTTTGCCGCCTGTTCCAGCCTGTTGGGGCCGTATTCGTAATAGCGTGTGCCCGCCAGCTCGTCCGGCAGATACTGCTGCTTCACCCAGTGATTGGGGTAGTTGTGGGGGTAGAGATACCCCTGTTCCCGCTCCATGGTGTAGGTATCCGCGTGGACGTTCTGCAAATGCCGGGGGAAATCCCCGGACTTTCCCTTGCGCACGTCGTCCAGCGCCGCATCAATGGCAAGATAGGCAGAATTGGACTTTGGACTGGTGGCCATCAGCACGGCGGCATCCGCCAGCGGAAGCCGTGCCTCTGGCATTCCCAGCTTCAGCGCCATGTCCACGCAGGCGTTGACGATGGGCAGGATCTGGGGATAGGCCAGCCCCACGTCCTCCGCCGCGACGCACATCAGGCGGCGGCAGGCAGAGGGCATCTGCCCGGCCTCCAGAAGCCTTGCCAGATAGTGACAGGCGGCGTCCGGGTCGGAGCCGCGGATGGACTTGTGGAGGGCGGACAGCAGGTCATAATAGTTGTCTCCGTCCCGGTCGGAGCGGAGGGCGCTTTTCTGGGTGACCTCCTTGGCGTCCGCCAGGGTCAGGGGGAGCTTTCCGTCCTGAGGGATTCCCGCGGAAAACAGCACCTCCACCGCGTTCATGGCCTTGCGCAGGTCGCCGCCGCAGGAGGACGCAATATATTCCAGCGCCCCATCTTCGGGAACGGCGGTCAGCGCGGTGCGCTGCTCCATGAAGGAAACCGCCCGTCGTACCGCCTGCAAGGCGGCGGACGCGGAAATCTGCTTGAATTCAAAGACGGTGGAGCGGCTTAAGATCGCGTTGAACACATAAAAATAGGGATTTTCCGTGGTGGAAGCGATCAGGGTGATCTTGCCGTTTTCGATGTGTTCCAGCAGGGACTGCTGCTGCTTTTTGTTGAAGGACTGAATTTCGTCCAGATACAATAGCACCCCGTTGGGCGCCATGAAGGTGTCCAGCTGCGCCACGATTTCCTTGATGTCTGCCGTGGAAGCGGTGGTGGCGTTGAGCTTGTAGAGGGTGCGGTTGGTCTGCTTGGCGATGATATTGGCGACAGTGGTCTTTCCCGTGCCGCTGGGACCGTAGAACACCATGTTGGGGATGTTCCCGGAATCGATCAGGCGGCGCAGCACCGCGCCCTTGCCCAGAATATGCTCCTGACCGTAGACCTCGTCCAGCGTCTGCGGCCGCAAAAGATCGGCGAGTGGTTGATACATATCAATGCCCTTTCCTGCGTTAGTTGCTTTCTTACACTATATCATATCCCCGGCAAAATTGCATCAACTTTTTTGCGAAATTTTGTTCAAAAAAGTCCCCTCTAAGAAGAGGGGACTTCGATTCAGAACGTCGCAACGTCCGGGTCGGCGGGCTGGGCGTTTTTTGTGACCTCCAGCGCCGTCAGGACGGGGCCAACCTCCCCTTTGTACAGGGGGTGCTTCTCCGCCGTGATCTTTGCTGTAACCATGACCCATGAACGGGGTTCCAGCGTCCCCGCCTGATCGTACCGGCAGGGAATGCCGCAGAACTGGATGTCCTCCACGCAGCAGGTCATCACGAACCGGCCGGGGGCAAACATACCGTTCTTGTCCCGGCGGAGCATGGCCACCTGACCCTTGAAGCTGACGGTCTTGCCGTCGTACTTCTTCGGTTCCTCGGACACGTCCCGGTAAAACAGGGCGTAGTCCTCGTCCTTCACCTGAATGACAGGGGCGTTGATGTCAAAGGGCAGCGGGTCTTCGATATCGTCGTAGGAGGTCGAACCGTCGGTGTAATCGTACAAAATGTCGATACGGCGGTTGGCCGCCCGGGCCAGCTTATGCAGGGGCATGATGTCCGCGCCTTTTTCCAGCCGGTTGAACACCACCATCTGGGCGCCCACCAGCTTGTCCATCACCAGATTGCGCATATTGGCGTTATAGGTCATGATGGTGGTGGAGTCGGCGAACATGACCTCCTGAGCAACCGCCCAGTTTTCCGGGAAGCGCATATACAGGTCGCCCACCTGCTGCATACCGTTCAGCTCGGCAACCACGCGCTCCGCCCTGTACTTTTTCGCCAGCGCCTGAAGCTCCTTGGTGGTGACGGTCTGCTGATCCAGGGTTTCCAGATACACGTTCTTGTGGGGATAAGTGGAGAAATCGTACTCCTCTTCCCCTTCCTCAAACACCAGCAGCAGCGTCCGCTCGCCGGCGTTGAAGCGCTCGTCCTCCAGCGTCTCCTGAATGAACTTGGTCTTACCGGAATCCAGAAAGCCGGTAAAGGCATATACGGGAATCTGCACCATGCTTACACCCCGAACAGTGCGGCTACGCCCGCTTCATCCAGCTTGGAGCCGATGACGCAAAGCTTGCCGGTGATGTCGGCGCTGCCGGTGCGGACGTTGCATTCCTCGGGAACATAGTCAAAGTGAATCCAAGTGCCGTCCACGGCGGGCAGGATACCCTTCGCTCTGAGGATGGTGCCATACTTGCCGGAATCCAGCTCATGCAGCGCCGCTTCGATAGAAGCCTTGTCGAACTTCTTTGCGGTCTCAACGCCCCAGGAGGTGAACACCTCGTCGGCGTGGTGATGATGGTGGTGGTGATGCTCATGTTCGTCCTCATCATCGTCGTCATCATGGTGATGATGGCAGCAGTGATGATCGTGCTCGTCCTCGTCGTCATCATCGTGATTGTGGTGATGATGCTCGTGCTCATCCTCGTCATCGTCGTCATCATGATGGTGATGGCAGCAGTGATGATCGTGTTCGTCATCGTCATCATCGTCGTGATGGTGATGGCAGCAGTGATGGTCTTCCTCCTCGTCCTCTTCCGCAAGGCGCTCCACCTCCATCTTGGCCAGCTCCGCCGCAACGGACGCCTTGCCTTCCAGCGCCTCGATCAGCTGCTCGCCCGTCAGCTCGCCCCAAGGGGTGGTGACGATGGTGGCAACGGAATTATGCTCCCGCAGCATGGCAACGGCCGCGTCCAGCTTGCTCTGGGGGATGGAATCGGTACGGGACAGGATGATGGTGGAGGCCGTCTCGATCTGGTTGTTGTAGAACTCGCCGAAGTTCTTCATATACACCTTGACCTTGCCCGCGTCGGCCACGGCCACGGTGTAGCCCAGCGTGACCTCGTCATTCGTCACCTTGCTCACAGCGGCGATGACGTCGGACAGCTTGCCCACGCCGGACGGCTCGATCAGAATACGGTCGGGATGGTACTCGGCAATGACCTTCTTCAGCGCCTTGCCAAAATCGCCCACCAGAGAGCAGCAGATGCAGCCGGAGTTCATCTCGGTGATGTTGATGCCGGAATCCTGCAAAAAGCCGCCGTCAATGCCGATCTCGCCGAACTCGTTCTCGATCAGCACCAGCTTCTGCCCCTTGTAGCTTTCGGCGATCATCTTTTTGATCAGGGTCGTCTTGCCCGCGCCGAGGAAGCCGGAGAAAATATCAATTTTTGTCATAAAAAACACCTTCTGTATAAAAATCTCTAAAGATTATTATATCACTTCTTGTCAACAGCTACAAGAAAATTTTCTTCCATATTTTCTCTTTTCGCAGGCGAAAAGTGCCGCCCCGGTTTCACCGAGGCGGCGTACATTACTTATGATACCGGAATCAACAGCATCTGCCCTGCCGCCGGTTCCTCCTGAAGGCCGTTTGCCTTGCGGATGGCATCCATGGTGGAGCCGCTTTCCTTGGCAATGTCCCACAGGCGGCCATTCCCCGCTCTGCGCAGGATCAGCGACGGCCGGTTCGCGTCCGGCTCCTTTTCCTCACCCAGCTCCACGCCGGTGATCATGGAGAAGCCCCGACTGCTTTCCGACGTCATTTCCAGAGGGACTTCCCCCTTGACGGTCACGCTGCCGCTTCCAAGACTGGCCTGCATCTGTTCTGGCGGCATGGGAATTGCCGTTATCACGGTGTTTTCATCCGCATTCAGGATACACTGCCCCTCCCAGCGGGCTGTGGCGGAATGCAGAATGCCGTCCTCGCCATAATACAGCACCAGAAACGAGCCGGGGATCTCCATTTCCACACCCTTCTGGGTTCTGCGCTGCCGTGGGAAGTCCACGAGGAAGCTGACGTCCGCCGTCAGGTTGGCTTCCGCGGGGATGCTCTGTTCGCCGTAGACGCTCTCCCGGCGGCTTTCCAGAATGGCGGGGACTTCCAGATTTTCCATCTGCACGGACAGCTCCCGTCCCGGGCTGTAGGCGTCCTCCGCCAGCGTCAGCATTTCCCGGTCAGAGATGAGATACTGCCCCACAATGCCGCATTTCAGGCGCATATGTCCCTCGTCGTCCACTTCCAGCTCCAGACTGGTGGAACTTAGCAGGATGTCCGCCTGTGCGTCGCCGCTGTGTTCCCCGGAAAGGTCTGCCAGCTGGGAAAAAGGCAGCTCAAAATCCCATCCGTGGAGCTGCCCCTCCTCCGAGCGGTAAAGCACGTGCAGGTTCCCGTTTCCCCGGAACACCACCTTGTTGGACAGCACCTTTTTCTCCGTTATTCTGGGGTGCAGGCAGTAATAGACCAGCTTCTCAGGCAATGGGCTGGATTCGGGAAGCGTCAGTTCTTCGTCCAGCGCGAACGTCTTTTCCCCGGCCTCTCTGGGCATTCTGACCGGGTAGCTGCTTGTCAGCAGCTCCACGCCCTCGATTGGTTCCGCCGGGGCAGCGATTTCCGCGGTCTTCGGCACACAGGCCTCCGCCATGGCGGCAGCTCCCACACGCACCATCAGCTTCCGGGCGGACACCGACCGGGCGTCCACGAACCGGGTCAGACACTGGATGCGGATGCTCCCCTCCTCCGTCCGTTCGGGCAGATCCCACTTCATCTGGAAGGGAATCCAGCCGTCGATGCACCGCTCCTCGCTGCCATCCTCCGGCGCATAGAGAATCCAGACCATCATTCCGCCGGAAAAGGAGACGCTGTCGCTGCGCCATTCTTTCCCCCGGAGGATGGTCTGTCCCCATGCGGCAAGGACTCTGCCTATGTCCGGCATTCCGTCGGACAACTTGATCTCCTGGGTCTGCTCCACATTCTGAACCTCCCGCAGCACCGTTTCCATGCAGGGGCAGGCGGATTTCTGAAACTCAAATTCCAAGTTGGATCACTCCTTATCCCACGTTGTCGATACAGTCTATTCAACGCCGGACAAGTTTATGACAAACGAATGTCATCTTCTTCGCATAATGCAAAAACCGAGCGCCAGAAGCGCGATTCCGCCGCAGCAGCAGACGAACCAGCTGGAAACACAATGCCCCACGATCAGCCCCAGTCCGAAGAACAGGCAGCAGCACCCATGCAGGTGGTTTTTCCGGCACATAAAAACACCCCCTGCCTATCCTATGCAGGGGGTGTCCAAATTTTAACCGCCGAGGTAAGCCTTCTTCACCGCGTCGGAGCTGGCAAGTTCCGCGCCGGTGCCGCTTAAGGTGATGCTGCCGGTTTCCAGAACGTAGGCACGGTCGGCGATCTGCAGCGCCTTCCGGGCGTTCTGCTCCACGAGAAGGATGGTTGTGCCGGCCTTGTGCAGCTCCTTGATGATGTCAAAAATCTGATCGACCAGAATGGGCGCAAGACCCATGGACGGCTCGTCCAGCATCATGAGCTTCGGGTGGCTCATAAGGGCGCGGGACATGGCCAGCATCTGCTGCTCGCCGCCGGAAAGGGTCCCCGCGATCTGCTTGCGACGCTCTTTCAGACGGGGGAAGTAGGTGAACACCGTCTCCAGATCTTTCTGGGACACATCCTTTTTGATGTAAGCGCCCATTTCCAGATTTTCCTGAACCGTCATCTGCTGGAAAATCCGCCGTCCTTCAGGGACGTGCGCCAGACCGGTACGCAGAAGCTTATAGGCTTCCATATGGGTGATATCCTGATCGCAGAAGTGGATGGAGCCGCTGCGGGGATGCATCAGGCCGGAAACCGTCTTCAGGATGGTGGACTTGCCCGCGCCGTTGGCGCCGATCAGCGCCACGATCTCGCCCTCGCCGACTTCAAAGGACACGCCCTTCACCGCGTGGATAGCGCCGTAATACACGTGCATGTCTTCAATTTTCAGCATCTGCTTTCCCCTCCTCTTTGCCAAGGTAGGCCTCGATGACCGCGGGATTCGCCTGAATCTCCTCAGGGGTTCCCTTGGCAATGATCCGGCCGTAATTCACCACGGCGATGGCCTCGCACACGTTCATAACCAGATTCATGTCGTGCTCGATCAGGAAAATGGCCACGTGGAAGGCATCCCGGATCCGCCGTATCTGATGCATCAGTTCGGTTGTCTCACTGGGGTTCATACCGGCGGCAGGCTCATCCAGCAGAATCACGGAAGGGTTGGTCGCCAGCGCCCGGACGATCTCCAGACGGCGCTGGACGCCGTAGGGCAGGCTTCCTGCCTTCTCATTGGCATGTTCCGCAAGCCCCATGAAATCCAGCAGCTCCATAGCCTTCTCATTGGCGCGCTTCTCGGCCTTGAAGTAGCCGGGCAGATGCAAAACGCTTGAGAAGAAGGAACACTTCATGGAATTGTGCAGACCGACCTTGACGTTGTCCAGAACGGTCATATCCGTAAACAAACGAATATTCTGGAAGGTTCGGGCGATGCCCAGCTTATTGACCTTGTATACCGGCATTCCCTTGATGTCGATGCCGTTGACCAGCACGGAGCCGCGGGTGGGCTGATAGACGCCGGTGAGCAGATTAAAAATGGTGGTCTTGCCCGCGCCGTTGGGACCGATCAGGCCGGAAATTTCGGTGGGGCCGATGGTAATGTTGAAGCTGTCCACAGCCGTCAGGCCGCCAAAGTCGATGCCCAGGTTCCGCACGTCCAGAACGGGCTGCTTGCCCTGATCCTGCTCACGGACGAAGGTCACGGTGGGAACTTTCAGGATTTTCTTGGAATAGTCATTCATTGCTTCCCGCCTCCTTCTTCTTGAATGCACCGGCAATCTTGTCGGTGACCACGGACATGGCTTCTTTCACCTTGGGGGACCATGTAAAGAGCATCACGACGATCAGAACCACAGCGTAGAGGATCATCCGGTAGTCCTGCAGGCCGCGCATGGCCTCCGGCAGGATGTAGAGCACCGTGGCGGAGATAATGGAGCCGAGGATGTTGCCCATGCCGCCCAGAACAACGAAGACCAGAATGTTGATGGAGGTATTGAAATTGAACTTGGTAGCCGTGATAGAGCCGTAATTCATGGCGTAAAGCGCACCGGCCATACCTGCCAGAAACGCGGAGACCACAAACGCCTTCATCCGGAAAGCAGTGACATTGATGCCCACGGATTCGGCAGCGATCCGGTTGTCCCGGACGGCCTTGATCGCCCGGCCTTCCCGGGAGTTGATCAGGTTCTGCACAACGAACAGGGTGAACAGAATCAGCACAAAGCCCACGGCAAAGGTGGACAGCTTGGTAATGCCGGTGGCGCCTCTGGGGCCGGAGACGATCATCTGGCCGCCCGCGCCCAGAGTCAACCCTGCGGAGCTCATGGTGGCGTGAAGTCCTGTCTCATCAATGCCCAGATAGAGATTTCCGAAGATATTCTTCATGATCTCGCCGAAGGCCAGTGTCACGATTGCCAGATAGTCGCCCCGGAGACGAAGCACCGGGATGCCGATGAGAAAGCCGATGGCGCCGGCCATCACGCCGCCCACCACCATGGCAATCACCAGCCGTACAATGCCGTTGGGAACCGCCGTGGCCAGCAGAGCGGTCACAATCACACCGGTGAACGCACCGATGCCCATAAAGCCCGCATGACCCAGACTCAGTTCACCGCAGATACCTACCAGCAGGTTCAGGGAAATTGCCAGCACAATATAGGCGCAGGCAGGCACCAGAAATCCCTTCATGGTGCTGCTCAGCTTGCCCTGACTCATGAGCAGCTGGAGGATCAGGAACGCCGCCGTTACCAGAATGTAGGTGGACGCACCCATGATTTTGTCCTTTGTCAGTCTTTTTTTCATAACATCCACCTCATACCTTCTCCTGAACCTGCTTGCCCAGCAGACCTGCAGGCTTCACCAGCAGGATCACAATCAGGACGGCAAACACGATCGCGTCGCTGAACTGGGGGCTGAGATAGGCTTTGCTGAAGGTCTCGATGACGCCCAGCAGAATACCGCCCAGCATAGCCACGGGAATGGAGCCGATGCCGCCGAAAACCGCGGCGGTAAAGGCGCGGATACCGGGCATGGAGCCGGTGGTGGGCTGCAAGGTCGGAACCGTGGAGCACAGCAGCACACCGGCAACGGCCGCCAGAGCGGAGCCGATGGCAAAGGTCATGGAAATGGTCTGGTTTACGTTGATGCCCATGAGCTGGGCGGCGTCCCGATCCTCGGAAACGGCACGCATGGCCTTGCCGGTGCGGGTTCTGGTGGTAAACCATGTCAGGCCCAGCATGATGATGACGGAAGCGGCAATGGTATAGATCACCTCGCCGGTGACCACCAGCTGTCCGCCCGCCAGACGCAGAGGCTGGAAGGTAACGATGCTGGTAAAGTTCTTCGGGCTGGAAGACCAGATCAGCTGCGCCGCGTTCTGCAGGAAGTAGCTGACGCCGATGGCCGTGATCAGAACTGCCAGACTGGGCGTTCCCCGCAGAGGCTTGTAGGCGAGTCCCTCAATCAGCACGCCAAGCAAAGTACACACCGCCATGGCCGCCAGAATGGATACCACAACCGGCAGCCCCAGATAGTTGGTGACGCAGAAGGAAATGTACGCGCCCACCATAATCACATCGCCATGGGCAAAGTTCAGCATCTTGGCAATGCCGTAGACCATGGTGTAGCCAAGGGCAATGATGGCGTAGACAGAGCCGATGCTGATGCCGTTGATCAGGTACTGAATAATTTTCATGATTGTCCCCCTCTTTCTTCTTTTTTAGGATGCTCTGGTTAAATCGGCGAGAGCTGTAAGCGAGAGATTTTTCGGCCAATCAAGGTATCGAAAGCGGTGGAATACTTTGTGTACCCGCAAGGGGTATGCCGCATCCGTAAGCCGGCTTATGCCGGCAACGACTGCGCTATATTTCCCGTTTTCGATACCGAAGAGTGGACGGAAAAGATCCGCTCACAGCCGAAGGCGATTTAATCAGAGTTTCCTTTTTTACTCAACAGTCTATGAAAGCCCCGTCCGCCAACGAGGTTTTCATAGACTGCTGATGGATGATACCTCGTTAGGGGATGGGGCGCAAACCGCCCCATCCCCTTTGAGGGAATCATTTTTCCGGACTATCTTTAGCCCATGGGAACGTAAACACCGTTCTCGATCACCACGGCGGCGGGTGCCTTGGAGATCATGCCGTTCTCGTCCCAGTGCATACCGGTGCCGGTCAGGCCGTCAATGGTCATGGTGGCGAACTGAGCCTCCAGAGCGGTGCAGATTTCGGAAGCGGATTCGCTGCCAGTGATACCGGCGGCGGTCATGGCGTTGTACAGAGCATAGATGACGTCGTAGCCGTCAGCGGCGAACTGGTTGGGAACCAGACCATCCATCTTCTCCTTGAACTTGGCAACGAAGGACTGGGTCGCCTCATCGGAAGCGTTGGCATCGAAGGGGGTCATCAGAGCCAGGCCCTCGGCCAGAGAGGTGTCGAAGCCTTCCACGGTCAGGATGCCGTCCATGCCGTCGCAGCCGAAGAACTTGGGCGCGTAGCCGATCTTGTTGGCGTAGGACAGGATCTGAGCAGCCTCGGTGTAGTAGATGGGCAGGAACACCAGATCCGCACCGGCATCCTGGCACTGGGTCACCTGAGTGGACAGGTCAGCCTTGTTGTCGGCGGTGAAGGAAGTGGTGGCAACGATCTCCAGACCAAGCTCAGCGGCCTTGTCGGAGAAGCCCTTGTACAGGCCGGAGGAGTAGTCGTCGGAGGAGTCGTAGATCACGCCGACCTTGGTGCCCAGCGCCTTGGTGGAAACCAGCTCAGCGGCGGAAGCGCCCTGGTTGGGGTCGGTGAAGCACATCTGGAAGATGTTGGCACCGGACAGAGCCAGAGACTCAGCGGAGGCGGAGGGGGTCAGGTTGAACATGTTGTCGGCAGTGGACTCGGGAGCTACGGCAAGAGCGGAACCGGTGGTAACCTGGCCGGCCATGACCTGCATACCCCAGTCCTTCAGGACGTTGTAAGCGGACACGGCCTTCTCGCCGTCGGCCTCGTCGTCCTGGGCGTTGAACTCGATCTGCAGGCCGCCCTTGGCGTTGATCTCCTCAACTGCCACTTCCATGCCGGCCTTAACAGCCAAGCCGTAAGCGGAAGCACCGCCGGTCAGAGGGCCGGACATACCGATCTTAACGGTACCGGCAGTAGCGGCAGCAGCAGCGGCGGTGGTCTCCGTCGCGGGCTTGCTGGAGGAGCATCCGGTGAACATTGCGGCTACCATCAGGGCAGCCATCAGCATAGCAAGTACTTTTTTCATGATAGTGTTCTCCTTTTTCATTTCTTACTATAAAAAAGCGGTTCGCCCAGGGCGTAACCGCTTCTTCATACCATGTGAAGCCCCGGTCACGCCGCTGCTGCCAGCAGCAGTCGTACAACGCAAATGGACACCGCCAGAATCATGGCAGTGTCCAGAATGGGGCTAATTCGCGCAGAGGAACATGCCGCTGCCATAGTGCAGCGGGTAGAGCTGTAAGTGGTAGAAAACCGTGCCGTCATCGTCATGTACCTCCTGAAGAATTTTAGCATATTGTATCCCACAGAAAGACATTTGTCAACGAGGAAAAGATTACAGAATCTTTTGCGTTTTTTCGCCTTTTTTGTGTATAACGCACAAGGGAACCTCTGATGGAATTAGCGCCGGTCGAAGGCGATTTCCTCAGGGGTTCCCCAAGACATTATTCCCCGTCCAGGACGGACTTGCAGGCGGCGAGAACCTTGCTCAGAACCGGCACGCAGGTGGCGCTGCCGTAGCCGCCGTTCTCCACCACCACGATGAAGGCCAGGGGGTACTGCTCGTCCTCCACGAAGCCCGCGAACATGGCGTTGGATTTCTGTCCGCCCCCCAGCTGGCTGGTGCCGGACTTGGCGCAGACGTTCATGCCGTTAAAATTCCAGTCGCCGTAGACGCTCTGCACGTTGTTGCGCATGTAGGCCCTGACCTGATCGGCCACGTCCTGAGACATGATGCGGCCGGTGGTTTTCGTTTTTGCCTCGTAGGTCATCTCTTCGCCGCTGCGAACCTCCGACACCAGATACGGCTCCGCACCCACGCCGCCCCCCGCAATGGCGCCCATGAAGGTCATGTAGCGGGCAGGGTTAATCAGGTCGGTGTGCTGGCCGATGCAGCTCCACGCGAAGGACACCGGGGCAGTGTTGGAAATGTCGTAGTTGCCCTCGGCGGTGGTGACGCCGTCAAAGCTCAGGCTGTCCGTGACGCCGAACTGCTCCACGTACTTTACCATGTTCTTCTTCCCCACCAGCTCCGCGATCTGGGCGAAGGAGCAGTTGCAGGAATTGGCGAGAGCGGTTTTCAGGGTCAGGGTACCGTGGGCTTTTTCGCAGGTCACCTTTTCCGTGCCGTACTCGTAAGCGCCATAGCAGGTGAAGGTCTTGTCCAGAATGTCCGGGACGCAGTCCAGCGCCGCGGCAGTGGTGACCACCTTGAAAATGGAGCCGGGAACATAGGTCGATTGTAAGAAGCGGTTCAGGTACACGCCGTCATACTGCCCGGAGGTGTCCGAGGCGATGTCCGGCACATTATCCGGGTCGTAGGTGGGCGTGGTCAGAGCGCAGAGGATCTCTCCCGTTTTATAGTTGTACACGCCGACGGTGCCTTTTCTCCCCGCCATGGCGTCCAGCGCCGCGTTCTGCACCCTCGCCGACAGCGTCAGGGTCATCTCGCCCCCCTCGCCGCTGCTGTCGTATACGCCGCTGACCAGGTCGAAGCCCGCCATTTTCCCCGCGTAGTGGGAGACGGCGGAGGCGCTGATGTAGCCCTTCCGGTCGCCCAGCCAGTGGAGCGTGGACCGGCGGGTTGCGGCATCAGAGGAATAGGTGCGCTCCTCCGTAATGTCCAGCAGCACGTTCCCGGAACGGTCGGTCACCGTGCCGCAGCCGATGTTGGCGTTGTTATACACATGGGGGGAGCCGGGAAAGGTCACCCATTCCCCCGCCTGGGTCACGTACTCCCACAGGAAGAACATCATGCCCCCCAGAAGCACAGCCAGGAACAAGCCCATGATCCAGGTTCTTTTGGTTACGCGGTTCATCCGCTCACGCTCCCTTCTTGTTCAGGCGGACGGCAAAGCTGGCATTCTGACGGGTGTCCGCCGCCTTGACGAAGGCCAGCAGCCCCCATGCGCCGATCATGCTGGTGCCGCCGTTGCTCAGGAACGGGAAGGTCACGCCGGTGAAGGGCAGAATATCCAGCGTGCCGAGACAGTTCAGAATGGTCTGAATGACCAGAATGCTGGCGGCGGTGCAGGCGCCGATGGAATAGAAGCTGCTTCGTGCGACCCGTGCGGTACGGATGGCAAAGAAGCCGTAGGCCGCCACGCACAGCACCATCATCACCGCCACGATCAGCCCCCATTCCTCGGAGATGGTGGCAAAGGCGATGTCGGAATCCGCCGCGAACACGTGTTTCAGGAAGCCCTGTCCCGGCCCCAGGCCGAACAGGCCGCCGGAGGCCACGCACATCAGCGCCTGAACCTGCTGGTAACCGGCGTTCAGTGGATCGTCCCACACATGCCGCCACACGGAAAACCGCCGCAGGGCGTGAGGCGCGATTTTCAGCGCCAGCACTCCCGCAAAGATCAGCGCCGTAACGGCCAGCGCCACGGTGCCCATGCTGCCGGAACGAAGATACGCAATGACGAGGAAGGCGCAGAAGAAAATCAGCGCCGTGCCGAAGTCGTTCATCAGGGCAAGCAGGCCGCAGATGAGAATGGAATAGGCGATAAAAATGTAAATATTCCGCTTGCTCATGATTCTGTCCATGGTGGACGCGCCGGCATAGACGAAGCAGACCTTGCTCAGTTCCGACGGCTGTAAGGACAGCCCGCCGATGACCAGCCAGTTTTTCGCGCCGTAATACTCGGTGCCGAACACCAGCGTCACCATCAAAAAGCCCACGCCCGCAACCGTGGCCAGATACCGGACGACCTTCGCCCGCTCCAAGTCCCGCAGCGACCAGCCGATGACGAGAAACGTCACCACGCCCAGCGCCATGGCGGCAAGCTGCTTCACCGTCTCCCCCGGCTTTACCGTGGCGATGGCGGCCATACCCATGGTACACAGGAAGAACGCCATGGTCTCCACCTCAAAGGACTTCCGGCGGATCATGCAGTAGAAAATGTACAGCAGCCACTGGCTCAGGAAAATGCCGCCGAAGCCCATGAGAACGCTGGCGATCGTCTCCTGCTCCCCGCCCAGCAGGAAGCCCAGCAGCATCAGGCACTGCAAGATGGACAGCACCATCAGATTCGCCACGCTGTCCCAGCCGCTGGCTGCCTTGGTGCGAAGCTCCGCCTGACGCGCTTCCTGATGCTCCGTAATGGGCTGGAGCTGCATTTCCACACCGCCGATGGAGATACGGTCTTTTGGCTTCAACGCGCAAATTTGAACCTTCCTGCCGTTGACCAGCGTTCCGTCTTTTGAACCGGCATCCGTGATCGTCCAGCTGCCGTCATCGTACCGGGTCAGGACCGCATGGTTCCGGGACACGGTGGGAAAGTCGATGGTCACGTCGCTGGATTTGCTCCGGCCGATGACGTTTTCCCAATGGGTGATGGGGATTTGACTGCCGTCGGTCATGTTCAGCCACGCCCAGATCTCCGGCTCCCGCCGGAAGGTCAGCAGGGGCAGGACGCAGCGCAGAAGCAGTATGGCGCTGAGTATCGGTACGGTATAGCGAAGGATTCCCATATAGGAGCCTGCGTAGTTTTCCTGTGCCAGCGTCAGGGATTCCAGAATATTCTGCATACCATCACCCTCCTTTCTTCGGGTAATTCTTATGTTTAATAAAATGACACATTTTCGTTCAGATGTCAAATGAACATTTTCTTAAGGCGAGCCGCGGTGCTGCCTTAAGCTTCCATTTCCCGCAGAATTTTGATTTCCCCGGCGTAGCCGGGCAGCTCGTTGGGCGTTTCCAGAATCATGGGCTTGTCCTTGAGCTGCGGGTGGTTCACGATGCGGCGGAAGGTTTCCAGCCCCAGACTGCCCTTTCCAAGACATTCATGGCGGTCTTTGTGGCTGGCAAAGGGGTTCTTGCTGTCGTTCAGGTGCAGGGCGTGCAGCCGGTCCAGACCAATCACCCGGTCAAATTCCGCCAGTACACCGTTCAGGTCGTTCACGATGTCGTAGCCGCCGTCGTAGACGTGACAGGTGTCCAGACACACGCCCACGTTTTCGCTTCCCACGGCGTCCAGAATGTCCCTGAGTTCCTCAAACCGTCCGCCGATCTCGCTGCCCTTCCCCGCCATGGTTTCCAGCAGCACCGTCACCGGATAGTCGTGGCGCAGGGCGTTTTTCAGGGCGGCGGCAATGTAGTCGATTCCCGCCTGCGTCCCCTGCCCCACGTGACTGCCGGGGTGGAAATTGTAGAAATTTCCGGGAAGCGCCGCCATGCGCCGCAGGTCGTCCTCCAGAATCCCTGCGGCAAAGGCTCGGGCGTCCGCGTCAGCGGTGCAGAGATTCATGGTATACGCCCCGTGGGCGACCAGTTTGCCAAAGTGATTTTCTTCCAGCATGGCGGCCGCTTTTGCCGCGTCCGCCGGATCCTCCGGCTTGGCCTTGCTGCCCCGGGGATTCCGGGTAAAAAACGCGAAGGTATTTGCCCCGATGGACAGCGCGGTCTTCACCATCGCCGCGTTTCCGCCGGATGCGGAAAGATGACAGCCAAAATAACCCAAAACACTCACTCCTTTTTGGGTATTATAGCATATTCCACGGGAAAAAGCAAATTTTCTCTTTCCCCCGGCAGCGCAGATGTGCTATAATGTCAGGAATAACCGCCGGGAGGAATTCTCATGCCCAAGTCAGACAATCAGAAGCTGAAAATCCTGTACATCCTCGACTACCTGCAAAAAAATTCTCACCAGGATCACCCGGTGAGAACGTCGGAGCTTCTTTCCATGCTGGAAGAGCACGATATTGTCTGCGACCGCAAGACCGTCTACTCGGACATCGCGGCCCTGCAGGATTACGGCGTGGACATTCTCTCCATTCCCGGAAAGAACGGCGGCTACTACATCGCCTCCCGGAATTTTGAGCTGCCGGAACTGAAGCTGCTCATCGACGCCGTCCAGTCCAGCCGCTTCCTCACGGAGAAAAAGTCCCGGGAGCTGATTGAAAAGCTGTGCAGCCAGTGCAGCGTCCACGACGCAAGGCTCATGCGCCGGGACGTGTTGGTTTCCGGGCGGGTCAAAAGCATGAACGAGTCCATTTACTTCAACGTGGACGCCGTTCAGGAGGCCATCGCCCAGAATAAGCAGATCACCTTCCGGTATTTTGACTGGGACTTGGGCGGCATACGGAAATACCGGGACAAAAGCTATCAGGCAAGCCCCTACGGTCTGTGTCAGGACAACGAAAACTGCTACCTGCTCGCCCATTCCCTGCGCCACGGCGTGACCTCCTACCGCCTTGACCGCATGAGCAATATCCGCCTGACGGGGGAAAGCCGCACCCCCTGCCCGGAACTGACGGGCAAGGCATTGGCGGAACATGCTTCCCGGCTGTTTCAGATGTTCTCCGGGGAGGAAACCGCCGTGAAGCTGCGCTTCGACCGGAGTCTGATCAACGTAGTGGTAGACCGCTTCGGCAAGGACATTCTTTTAATTCCGGACGGGGACGATCATTTTGTCTTTACCGTCAATGTGGCGGTGTCCCCCATGTTCCTAAGCTGGGTCATCGGCTTCGGTGGCAAGGCGAAAATTTTGTATCCCCAAAGCGTGGCCGATGCCTGCGTCCAGATGTGCCGGGAAGCGGCGAAACAATACCTAGACCAGCTTGAATGAGTCAAACACGTCCCGCCACACGATCTGGGACTTTTCCGTGGTGTCCGCGTCCCGGAGAACGGACAGACAGTAATGGTAGTTCCCGTCGTCCAGAATCACCGCCCTGCCCAGCTGGTCGCCGTTCTCCCCCGCCGATGCCCAGACGAAGTCATACCGCTTTGCCCCGTCCTGCGCCGTTTCCATCACCGTCAGATTGTCCGGGGTGTAGCCGGATATCCGCTGAATGGTGGCGCTCAGGTCCCCTCCGCTGACGGTCTCGACGATGATCTCATAGTCCTCGCTGAGATAGACCTGCTCCGAGTCGCTTTCCAGCACCGGCGCCACGGCGTTGTCCGGCAGGCGGACGGAAATTTCCCCCGGCTGCGCCATCACGGGCTGAACGATGTCGTCTGAAATTGTTTCCAGCGTTTCCTCCGAAGCACAGCCGCACAGAAGCGACGCCAGCGCCAGTAAAATCCAAAGCTTTTTCACAAAAATCCCTCCCGAAAGGAAATCAGTATGAAAGATCTTCTCCTTCTTTACCTCGTTACAATCAATGCGGCCGGTTTTGTGCTTATGCTTGCGGACAAGC
>OICD01000636.1_pt1 | contig 19033 bp, 17 predicted proteins | sample 1581161 | NCBI WGS metagenome assembly OICD01 (sample SAMEA3882546, study PRJEB24775) | human gut metagenome | biome: human-associated habitat; feature: intestine environment; material: feces | place: Netherlands | collected 2009/2010 | reverse complement strand
TGGGTAGAATTGTGGGAGTGCGTAGCACGAAGCAATCCGTAGGCATCAAAGTCGGGGGCTTTTGACCCCGACATCATATTATAGAGGAAATAAACGAAAGGCGGGACATATGCTGCAGCAGTTTTACCCGGATCATGAGGCGGATTCCGCCTATGGCATAGATTACAAGACATTATATAGGAAGGGTTATCGCGGGATCATTTTTGATATTGATAATACCCTGGTACCCCATGGGGCACCGGCGACACCGCAGGCGATCGAATTTTTCGGCAGACTGCGGGAGCTGGGATTTCAGACGCTTCTATTATCGAACAATAAGGAACCCCGGGTGAAAAGCTTTGCGGACGCGGTAGGGGCTTCTTATATTTATAAGGCAGGCAAGCCGGGAAGAGACGGCTATCTGCGCGCCATGGAGCAGATGCATACTACGAAAGATACTACACTTTTTGTGGGAGACCAGCTGTTCACGGATGTGTGGGGAGCCAAAAAATGTGGCATCGTGACCTATCTGACGCGCCCCATCCATCCTAAGGAAGAGATCCAGATCGTACTGAAGAGATATTTAGAAAAAATTGTGCTGTTTTTCTACCATAGAGAATGCCGCCGGAAAGGAAAGTAAAATGCTGAATGATATCAATGGTTATACCAGAACCTGTGGACTGATCGGCAACCCGGTGGAGCACACGCTGTCACCGGTGATCCATAATACTCTGTCCATGGTGCTGGGAGAGAATCTGGCATATGTCCCGTTCCATGTGGAGAACGGAAGACTGGAGGATGCTGTAAAGGGAGCCTTTGCGCTGAATCTGCTGGGTTTAAATGTGACGGTTCCTTATAAAAGTGATGTGATCCCGTATCTGACGGACATCGATCCGCTGGCAGAGAATATCGGAGCGGTGAATACTCTGGTACGGACCGAGACAGGCTATAAGGGATATAACACCGATATGCCCGGATTGTACCGCGCCATGTGTGAAGATGGTGTGAAGGTGAAGGGCGAAAAAGTCCTGATCCTGGGTGCCGGCGGTGTGGCGAGAGCCGTAGCCATGCTGCTGTTGGATAAGGGAGCAAGGGAAGCAATCCTTCTCAACCGTACGGTGCAGAAAGCACAGGAGGTGGCGGACGAAGTCAATCGTATCGCCGGCAGGAAATTTGCGAAAGCAATGTCTGTGGATGCGTATGACACACTTCCGGCAGGAAAACAATATCTTGCAATACAGGCCACCAGTGTGGGCATGTATCCCCACTGTGATGCGGCCGTGATCGAGGATCCTGCATTTTATGAAAAAGTACATACCGGTTACGATCTGATCTTCAATCCGCCGAAGACCCGGTTTATGGAGCTGGTGGAGGCACAGGGCGGTAAGGCCTACAACGGAGCGAAGATGCTGCTGTACCAGGGAATTATTGCGTTTGAACTGTGGACAGGCTGCAAGGTCGAATCGTGGCTGGCAGACAAAGTCTATGAACGGATGCAGGAAGCAAAAAAGACAGAGGACGGAAAATAAAATGAAGCACAAGCGCAGGAATATCGTCCTGATCGGTTTTATGGGATCGGGGAAAACCACACTGGGATTAAAGCTGTCCTATCTGCTGCGGATGCCGGTGGAAGATACGGATAAAATGATTGAGAGACAGGAAGGCAGGAGCATTTCGGAGATTTTTGCGGATGAAGGGGAAGCCTATTTCCGGGAACTGGAGACGGAAGTCTTACGCAAATGCGGCAGCAGAAAATACGAGTACATTCTGTCCGTAGGCGGAGGAACCCCGGTCAATCCGGTGAACCGTCCCCTGTTGCATCAATGTGGAACGGTGGTATACTTAAGAGTGTCACCGGAAGTAGTATACGAGAGACTCAAAAATGATACCACAAGACCGCTGTTGCAATGTGAGGATCCGCTTGGAAGAATCCGGGAACTGTTAGCAGTACGGGATAAAATCTATACGGAATGTGCAGATATCATCCTGGATGCAAATAGGGGATACTCTGATGAATTGGCAGAGGAACTGCAGCTGCAGCTTCGTAAGCTGAAAGAAGCACTGAAGAAAAAGGAGCGTGAGAAGAAAATGAAAATTTTAGTGATCAACGGCCCTAACCTGAATTTCCTGGGAATCCGGGAGAAAAAAATCTATGGCACGCAGGATTATCAGTATCTGTTGGATCTGATCGACAAAAAGGCAAAGGAGACCGGGGATGAGATCCAGACGTTCCAGAGCAATCATGAAGGAGCCATTATCGACAGGATCCAGGAAGCCTATTTTGATGGAACAACCGGTATTGTGATTAATCCGGGAGCTTATACTCATTACAGTTATGCTATCCGGGACGCACTGGCAAGCGTGGATATTCCGAAAGTGGAAGTCCATATTTCCGATATTACAAACAGAGAAGAATTTCGCAAGATTTCCGTGACGGCACCGGTATGTAATAAGCAGATCTACGGCCAGGGACTGGACGGATATCTTCAGGCAATTGATTTCTTAAGAGAAATTTGAAAAAAATATTCAAAAGTAGTTGAAATATGTATGCTTTTATATTAAAATATTAAAGAATTATGACGTGAAAATATTAGGAGGAATACATTATGATTTCTGCAGGTGATTTCAGAAATGGTATTACCATTGAGTATGATAACAATGTTTACCAGATTATCGAATTCCAGCATGTTAAGCCGGGAAAGGGCGCAGCATTCGTTAGAACCAAGCTTAAGAACATCAAGAGTGGCGGTGTAGTTGAGAAGACCTTCCGTCCTACTGAGAAGTGCCCTCAGGCGCGTATTGATAGAAAGGATATGCAGTATCTGTATGAAGATGGTGATCTGTACTACTTCATGGATACCGAGACTTACGATCAGGTTGCACTGAATTCCGAGACCGTAGGCGATGCGCTGAAGTTCGTAAAAGAGAACGAGATGTGCAAGATCTGCTCTCACAATGGCAGCGTATTCTCCGTTGAGCCTCCTCTGTTCGTAGAACTGGAGATCACAGAGACTGAGCCCGGATTCAAGGGCGATACCGCTACCGGTGCCAGCAAGCCTGCTACCGTTGAGACCGGAGCTACCGTAGCTGTACCTCTGTTCGTTAACCAGGGTGACAAGATCAAGATCGACACCAGAACCGGTGAGTATCTGTCTCGTGCATAATCACTGATATCCGAGCATAAGACCTGTAAGGCAATGAGTGACCTTTTTTTCGAAGGTGTACTTGTTGCCTTTTTTATTACAATTTGAAATACCACATGGGTAAAAGCCGGTCTGGGGAGACAGCGCTTTCGGAGATACATGGAGGTATTTATATGGAAATGACCGTTTTCAGAACAAAAGTACAGCGTGCAGTCAGTGAGGCGCTTGGAGAGGAATACAGCGTAGAATTAAGAGAAGTACAAAAGAATAATGGAGTGATCCTGCAGGGACTTATGATTCGCAGGGCGCAGGAAAACATGATGCCCACCATATACCTGAACTCTTTTCTAAAGGCCTATGAGGAAGGTGCGACATTTGCGGATATTATCCGGAAGATCGTTACGGTGTACAGAGAAGATGCCGTGGGAAAACAGATCGATATCTCATTTTTCACGGATTTTGAAAAAGTAAAAGACAGGATATGCTTCCGGCTGATCAATCGTGATAAAAACCGAAGCTTCCTGGAAAAGGTGCCATATATTCCCGTTCTGGATCTGGCTGCCTGTTTTTACTATGCATACGATGGCAATGGAGTGCAGAACGGAATGATCCCTATTTACAACAACCATATGTCCGCATGGAATGTGACGGACAGAGAATTGTTTGCCTGCGCTGTGAAAAATACTCCCAGACTTTTTCCCTGCGACATTATGCCGATGGAAAGTGCATTGGAGGAACTGCTGGAGGAGCTTCAGGCAGATGTAAGACAACATCTGGCACGGGAGATTCCCATGCTGATCCTGACAAATGCCGGGAAAACATACGGTGCCTGCTGCATTTTATACCCGAAAGTGCTGGAGCAGCTGGCTAAACGGGTGGATGGGGATTATTATCTGATTCCCAGTTCGGTTCATGAATTTATTCTGCTTCCGGTAGATCAGGGACGGAGTGCGGAGGAGCTGAAGGAGATGATCGTCGAGGTAAACAGCACGGAGCTGACTCCGGAAGAGATTTTGTCGGATCAGCTTTATTTATACAGCAGGCAGGAGCGCTGTGTAAAAATACTTTAATTTTAACTGGACATGTGTAGGGTTTTATGATATTATAGTCGAGGTGATGTAACAAATTTGTAATATTTGCATCCGTAGTCTAATGGATAGAACGGAGGCCTCCGACGCCTTTAATGCAGGTTCGATTCCTGTCGGATGCATTTACATCACCTTGATTATAGGGAGAGAGATGAGAGAAGCCGCTTGCGGCTTTTTGCAATTCAAGGAATATTTCAGAATTCGGAAAGGACTATATATGTGGAAAGAGAAAATACATTCCATCGGCAATTATATCATAAAACATAATAAGGTCGTGCTTCCGGCAGTAGTTGTAGTGGCGGTGGCTATTACCGTATCCGTAAGCCTGAGCCTGAGTAACCGGCATAAAGAGGCACAGCAGGAGGCAGAGATCGCATCCGCAGCCAGTGAGACGGCAACAGAGACGGCGACGGAGGAAGTGCCGTTGGTGGCCAACGAAGAAGGTGCGATTTATACACTGATCGCAACGTATTATAATGCCATGGCGACAGGTGATGAAGAAACACTTCGTTCCGTATGCGATGAAATCTCGGATAAGGATATGTATCGTTATGTAGAACTGTCTCAGTACATTGACTATTATCCTACTTTGGAAATATATACCAAGACAGGACCGGAGGAAGGGTCTGTGATCGCCTATGTGTATTACAAGATCTCTTTTGTGGGTCACGAAGAAGAGGTTCCCGGATATCAGGCACTCTATATCTGTACCAACGATCAGGGCGGACTGTATATTAAGCGTGGTGAGAACAGTGAAGAAGTAAATGAATATATCAAGACTGTCAGCACGCAGGATGATGTTGTGGAATTCAATAATAAGATTACCGTGGAATATAATGAACTTATGGTGGACCATCCGGAGGTGCTGCAGTATATCAGTGAACTGGATTCTCAGGTAAGTATTGCGGTAGGCGAGAAGCTTGCCAATCAGGTGGCCGCAGAGACTCAGGTCGCAGAAGCCGGAACAGAGGAAGGCAGCACGGACGGACAGGATACCCAGACGGAAAACGGCGAACAGCAGGAGGCAGAGGATCAGGGACCTCAATATGTAACCACCACCACAACCGTGAATGTCAGAAGCTCTGACAGTGAGCAGGCAGATAAACTGGGCAAGGTGTCCGGTGGTACGAAGCTGCAGGTTCTGGAACAGCGTCCTAACGGCTGGACCAAGGTGGATTACGAAGGCAAGGAAGGCTACATCAAGACAGAGTTCCTGCAGCTGGCGGAGAGTGCAGCGGGAACTGAGACCATCGGAACAGTTACTGCCACCACCAATATTAACGTGCGTGCATCGGCCAGCGAGACAGCAGACAGACTGGGAGTTCTCTCCGGCGGTGATTCCGCAGAGCTGGTAGGCACAGAAGGCGACTGGAGCAAGATCAAATACAACGGACAGATCGGATATGTGAAGAGCGAGTATGTGCAATAGATTTTCTAAGTTCATAAGCTCGCGGATGCTTGCATACGGCGACTTATGAACTTAAGAAAATCGCACCTACATGAGGAAGAAGCGATTTGCGTCAGCAAATCAGCGGAATCCGAATGTAGGTAGAATTGTGGAAGCAGCGTAGCTGCGGAACAATTCGTATTGCACGAATAAAATAAATATTTTCAGGGAAAGCTTCTTACCAAAAACGGTAAGGAGCTTTTTTGATGAACAAACAGGAAATTAACATCTATCGGGAAATACAGCGTAATACGGAAATGGCGATGAAAGCACTGGATGCTGTTACGGATAAAATCTACGATGACCGTCTGGCTGCGACAGTGGCAGACCAGGAGCTGAAATATTCCAGACTGCATGACAGAGCAGTGCAGAAACTGGTAGAAGGCAAAACACAGATTTATCGCACGAATGCTATAGAGAATATGATGCTTAAGATGGGCATCGGATACAATACACTCCTTAATACCGGCACGGGACATATAGCGGAAATGATCATAAAGGGAAGCAACAACGGAGTGCTGGAGATGGAGAAAGTGCTGGCGCATAACGAAGAGATGGCGGATACTTCCAGCAGGGCATTGGCAAGGGAACTAATTGCCATGGAAACCAGTAACATCCGGGCCCTGAAAGAATATCTATAGCACACTTTTGGTAAAATGACGAACAGTATAACGCACAGATTGTATACTTGTATAATTTATTGTGCAAATTATACAGAAAAACGGTCAAAACTTTTATGATTTAGTGGGATAAAGTTTATTGTACAATTAAAAAAGTCGTTTTATAATAAAGCATATGGCAACCAGGTTGTCATGAATCTGTATACCAATTGAAGGAGGACATTCAGATGTCATATGTTGATGAAGTATTTGATATGGTAGTGGCCAAAAATCCCGCACAGCCCGAGTTCCATCAGGCAGTCAAAGAGGTTCTGGAATCTCTTCGTGTTGTGATCGAGGCAAATGAGGAAAAATATCGTAAGGACGCTCTGCTGGAGAGAATCGTAACTCCCGAGAGACAGATCCTGTTCCGCGTACCCTGGGTGGATGACAAGGGTCAGGTACAGGTAAACAACGGATTCCGTGTACAGTTCAATTCTGCGATCGGACCTTACAAGGGCGGTTTACGTTTACATCCTTCTGTAAACTTAGGTATCATCAAGTTCCTTGGTTTTGAGCAGACCTTCAAGAACTCCCTGACCGGTCTGCCGATCGGCGGTGGTAAGGGTGGATCCGATTTCGATCCCAAGGGCAAATCCGACAGAGAGATCATGGCTTTCTGCCAGAGCTTCATCACAGAACTTTACAAATATATCGGAGCAGACACCGATGTTCCTGCCGGTGATATCGGTACCGGCGCAAGAGAGATCGGTTATATGTATGGACAGTACAAGAGACTGACCGGTCTGTATGAAGGCGTTCTGACCGGTAAGGGCTTAAGCTACGGCGGATCCCTGGCAAGAACCGAAGCAACCGGTTACGGTCTGCTGTATCTGACAGAGGAGATGTTAAAGTGCAATGGCAAGGATATCGCAGGCAAGACAGTTACTGTATCCGGTGCCGGCAATGTAGCGATCTACGCTATCCAGAAAGCAGAGCAGTTAGGTGCAAAGGTAGTTACCTGTTCCGATTCTACCGGCTGGATTTATGATCCCGAAGGAATCGATGTAGCTCTGTTACGCGAAGTGAAGGAAGTTAAGCGTGCAAGACTGACTGAGTATGCAGCAGCAAGACCCAGTGCACAGTATCATGAGAAGAAGAACGGTGAGCACGGTGTATGGACTATTAAGTGTGATGTAGCTCTTCCCTGCGCAACCCAGAACGAGCTGGATCTGGAGGATGCAAAGCAGCTGGTAGCTAACGGCGTATTCGCTGTAGCAGAGGGCGCTAACATGCCTACCACCATGGAAGCTACCGAGTACTTCCAGAAGAACGGTGTTCTGTTCTGCCCTGGCAAGGCATCCAACGCAGGCGGTGTTGCTACTTCCGCTCTGGAGATGAGCCAGAACAGTGAGAGACTTTCCTGGACCTTCGAAGAAGTAGATGCCAAGCTGAAGAACATCATGGTGAACATCTTCCATAATCTGGATGATGCAGCTAAAAAGTACGGTATGGAAGGCAACTACGTAGCAGGTGCGAATATCGCAGGCTTCCTGAAGGTTGCAGATGCTATGACCGCTCAGGGTATTGTGTAGTATATGATGCCAGGGTCAAAAGGTCTAAACCCACATGAGCTTGCTCATATGTGGGAGAAAGACTTTTTGACCCGCCCCGATATGAGCATAAAAGTGGGATGATAATCCCACGATATGCGAATAGAGGGTAGGGTGCTATGTGCCAGTGGCACATGTTTAGCACGGACCGAAGCGGAGCGTAGAAGCGAGAGTGCATAGCACGAAGCAATCCGTAGGCATCAAAAAGTCCCCGGAATCTGAAGTTCCGGGGACTTTTTTAGTGGTGCGCCATGCGGCGCACCTTTTTGTTCTATTCCTGTGGCTGCTGTGCAGCGGCATTCCGTGCGTTGATCTCAGCCTGCTGCTGATTGATGACTGCTTCGTAATCCGGGTTCGCGAAGAAGGTAGCGTCATGCTGACACTGAGTTCTGGTGTTCGGTGTGCTGACTGTCTGTGTACCGTCCGGATTGTTGATAATGACGGTAGAACCCTGCTGTAATGCAGGATCCTCTACCAGAGGCATCGTAGCAATACCGGTGTATTTGAACGGGCAGTCAGGACTTGCGGGAAGCCCATCATAAGCACAGATCTCGCCCTGATAATGTACATCACAGCTCTCGGTAGGTTCGGTACCTTCTGCAAAGTATTCGGTATAAACAGATCCATCACACAGACCGGGGATCGGCAGCTTTCCGGACTGAGAACATACCGCAACCTGTACGATTCCGGAAGGAACCGGGAACTGGGTGTTGGGCAGATCCTCATGAACCCGTTTCATCACCTTGCGCCATAAAGTCTTGGAGACACCGTCTTCCGCACTGTTCAGGTCTACGTTGTTATCGTAACCGGTCCAGGTAGCAGCAGTGTAATAAGGGGTATATCCTGCAAACCATGCGTCGGTAGGTCCTGTTGTGGTACCTGTCTTACCGGCAATGGCCATGCCACCGAAGTTAACCTTTCCACCGGTACCGGAAGTAACAACATCCTGCATGGCACTGGTCAGCAGGAAAGCAGTAGTTTCCTTGATCACCTGTCTGGTGGGAGGATTCGTATTGTCCAGGATTACATTGCCGTCGGAATCAGTGACTCTGGTGTACAGCTTTGGCGTTACATAAGTACCGCCGTTTGCAATGGCTGCGTAAGCAGCTGTCAGCTCATAAGGAGTAACACCGTAGGTCAGACCACCCAGAGCCAGGGACTGGTTCACATCGGACTTGATCTCATTGCCGACCTGGACACCGTCGGTCAGAGTGGTAAATCCAAAGTTTAACAGATAATCGTATCCGAGTCTCGGGGTGATCACCGTGATATTTTTTACAGCGATGATATTCAGGGAGTCACGGATCGCACTGCGGATATTCTGGATGCCACGGTAGCCGGACTTGTACCAGTTACGTACGGGAGTACCGTCGGCATAATTAAACGGTGCATCGTTATAAACGGTTGCCAGAGTCTTACCGGCACTGTCCAAAGCGGGAGCGTAGGAGGCCACTACCTTGAAGGTAGATCCGGGCAGACGCTTTGCACTGGTAGCACGGTTCAGGGTCCTACGGCCTTCCTTGGAGCCACGGCCGCCGATCATGGCTACAATATGACCGGTACTCTGTTCTTCGATGACCATAGCAGACTGCGGCTGAGGTGTCATGGTGATCGTCTCTTCGTAGTTATCCGCATTGTCTTCCACACCCAACTGGGCTAACATGGCGGAACGGTACGTATCTATAGCCGCATAAGCATCATCCTGGGAGGAGAAGATCAGATTGAACTTTTTATTCTGATTTTCCTTGAACCAGGTCATCATGTTTTCTTTACTGAAGTTATTTTTGGTGCCATCAGGAGAGATAATGGTAAGTGCATAGTTCAGATACCATTTCACGTTCTCCGGATAATTGGAGGGATCTGCATATTCTTCGTTCAGAATTGCCTGAATCTTGGGATCCAGAGTGGATTCCACACGCAATCCGCCGGAAGTAAGCAGCGTCTCTGCCATGGCTTCGTTATAACCGGACAGGATCAGATCCTGCTTTACCTGCTCATACACGGCATCGGAGAAGTAAGAGCCGGTAGTAGCATTGGCTTCCTGATAGTCGATATCATACAGCCCGATGCGCTCGTATACCGCATCGGTGTCGGCCATGGCCTTATCGTATTCCGATTGACTGACAAAGCCTAATTCCAGCATTTTATTCAGACATTTCTCACGACGTACCGCATTGTCCTCCGGATGCCTGATCGGGTTGTACTTGGAAGGATTCTGTGTGATGCTGGCGATGACGGCACATTCGGACAGCGTCAGGTCGCTGCAGTGCTTGCCGAAATAACGCAAGGATGCGGATTCGACACCCAGAGTATTCTGTCCCAGGTTGATAGCATTCATATAGCGCAGCAGGATCTCATCCTTGCTGTAATATTTGGTGATCTCCAGGGCGAGATACTGCTCCTGGATCTTACGCTTGATCTTTTTGATCTTATTACTACCCTCAGAAGTCCAGTCGGTAAAGACGGTATTTTTCAACAGCTGCTGAGTGATGGTACTTGCACCCTGGGCTTCTTCGCCACCGGTCTTTATGAACTGATAACCAGCACGCAGGATACCCTTGACATCAATACCGTTGTGCTGATAAAAACGCTCATCCTCGATCGCTACAAAGGCTTTACCCATGTAGTCGGGAATCTCGTCCATACCTACGGAGAGACGGTTGGAGTTGGTGCTGACATATTGGTCGATCTCATTGCCTTCCTTATCATATACGATAGTAGCCTCGCCTACTGCCACGACATCGGACAGCCGGATCGTGGGAGTGGAAGAGAGGATGCCGCGGAAGACACCGATACCGGCAGCTACACCGCAGATGCCGATGCCTACGACAGCGGCCAGCATGATCTTGACACAGGTCAGTGCGAGCTTCCTTCCCCATTTTTGTGATTTAGAGTTGAGTGCCTTCTGCTTCGCTCGGACACCTTTTTTACCATAATTCATAAAACAAGTCCTTTCTGTCTGAGATACAGACGAAAATATTATACCAAATAATGCTATGTAAATAAAGGCTTTCTTTCCAGTCTTTAGAATTCCTTAATAACAGTTCCGCCATAGAACGGTAAAAACAGGGCTTGGGTGCTTGCACACAATGCACTGTTTTGATCGTTCTATGAGCGAAGCGCCATCAGGTGAATAAAAAGATGAGCCGCACAGCGGCGTTGACTGCGTAGCAGGCACTTTTATGAAAATGATGGCGGAACTGTTATAAGGGTTTCACATTTTGGAAAAGTTATGCTACACTGGAAAAGAATCCGAAGGAAAACAAAAATAAGTGAGGTTAACATGGGCGATACGGCAGCAACAGACAGCTACAGAGTATTATTATCCGGCGGCGAAGGAGAGATCGTGGAGAAAAAATCCCGTTTCATCGCAACGATCCGTAAGTGTGAAACTGAGGAAGAGGCCGTAGCTTTTATAGAAGAAATGAAGAAAAAGTACTGGGATGCCAGACATAACTGTTCTGCATTTATAATAGGAAGCAGAGGCGAACTGACCCGGTGCAGTGATGACGGAGAACCCTCCGGCACTGCGGGCAGACCGATGTTAGAGGTGCTGACAGGCTCCGGGATCCGCAACATCGCGGTGGTGGTGACGAGGTACTTCGGCGGCACCCTATTGGGTACCGGCGGGCTGGTGCGGGCATACACCCAGGCGGTGAAGGAAGGTCTTGCCCACTGCGAGACGGGGATCCTGCGAAAAGGCTGTGAACTGGAAGTGACGACAGATTATAATGACGTAGGAAAGCTGCAATACTATTTCGGACAGCAGGGCATCGTTCCTATGGACAGTATCTATGCCGAAAACGTAAAATTTATTTTACTTATCCCGATGGAAAATGAAGAAAAAGTCAGGAAAAACCTGACAGAAACCACCTGTGGAAAGGTAAAAATTGAGAAATTGAAAGAGACTTATTTCGTTGACAAAGAATAACCAATGAAATAAAATAAAAATAGCGGTTTAATGATTCCATGAGGAAAGGTGGTGGTTTTTATGAAGTGTACACAGAAGAGCTCTGACAACCCACTTCCGGGGCGAAGTTGCCATGTAAGTTACACCCATAGAAAACATCATAAGGAGGATCATCATGGAACAGATCAAAGAACTGGAAGAGGTATTAGAGCTTCTTAACACCAAGCAGTACACCAAGCTGCGCCAGTACCTGGCTGAACTCAACGATGCCGATATTGCGGGACTTTTGGAAGAACTGGAAGAGGAAGAGATGTTAAAGGTCTTCCGTATCCTTCCCAAGGACCTGGCGGCAGACGTTTTTTCCTATTTAGATATGGACAATCAGCAGAAGATCATCACGTCCCTGTCGGATAAGGAAGCAACGAACATCATCAACAACCTGATGGCGGACGATGCGGCCGATCTGCTGGAGGAGATGCCTGCCAACATTGTCAAAAAGCTTCTGACCAACGCAAGCCCCGATGTGCGCAGAGATATCAATCATCTGCTGCGCTATCCGGAAGATTCCGCCGGAAGTATCATGACGGTCGAATATGTAGACCTGAAGGAGAATCTGACGGTGAATCAGGCCATCGAGCGGATCCGTAAGGTGGGTCTCGACAGTGAGACCATCAATATCTGTTATGTCTTAGATGCCCAGAGAAGACTGGTGGGAACGGTGGCTCTGAGGTATCTGCTGCTCATGGACGGCGACGAGATCATCGGTGACATCATGCATGAAAATGTCATCTCCATCAATACGCTGATGGACCAGGAGGAAGTTGCCAGACAGTTCAAAAAATACGACTTTACAGCCATGCCGGTAGTGGACAATGAGAACCGGCTGGTAGGTATTATCACCGTGGACGATATCGTGGATATCATCGAAGAAGAGACCACGGAGGATATGGAAAAAATGGCGGCTATCGTGCCCAGCGATAAGCCCTATATGAAGACCGGGGTATTTGAGACCTTCAAAAAGCGTATTCCCTGGCTGCTGCTTCTGATGGTGTCAGCTACCTTTACCGGAGCTATCATTTCTTCTTTTGAAGATGCTCTGAGTGTGTGTGCGGTACTGGTGGCATATATCCCCATGCTGATGGATACCGGCGGAAATGCCGGAAGCCAGGCCAGCGTTACGGTCATCCGTGGATTGTCCCTGAATGAGATCGAATACCGGGATGTGCCGAAGGTCGTATTCAAGGAGATCCGCGTGGCACTGATCTGCGGTATCACACTTTCCGCAGCGAACTTTGTAAAATTACTGTTATTGGATAAAGTAGGGGTGCTGGTGGCAGCATCCGTGTGCCTGACTCTGGTAGCAGCGGTAGTGATCGCAATGATCATTGGATGCCTTCTGCCGATCCTGGCAAAGCGTCTCGGCTTTGATCCGGCGGTAATGGCAAGTCCGTTTATCACCACCATCGTGGATGCAATGTCACTGTTAGTATATTTCCGCGTTGCATCTGCAATTTTAGGGCTTTAAATGCACTGGATTTATAAAAAGCGTCTGTTTTAAAACGGGCGCTTTTTTGATATTTTTTTGACAGGATGTTTTTTTTTATTAGAAAATGTAACCGCTTTCGTAAATCTTTTTCTTTAAGAGAATATTCGGGAACAGCAAAAGCAACGGAGGAATGAATCATGAGATATTTTTTTGAATCTAAAGTAGAGAAAAAGGATGCAGGATACACCATTCAGATTCCTTTTAATGTATGGGAAGTATGCCATCAGAGAGAAGGCATCAAGGGAGATATCGTTCTGGATAACAATATCATTGAGTGCGAGCTTCATCCCAAGGAGAAGGGCAATTACGAGATCGTGATCACCGATGAAGCTGCTGTAAAGGTAGAACTGGGTGTGCCCCACAAGATCCTGTTACATATTAACGGCTCCCTGATCCGTATGGACCAGAACAGCCCTTACAGCTTCGAGAACCCGATCCGCAAGATTGACAGCATGAATGTGATCATCCAGCCCGAGGACGGTCTGTGCGGCCAGGCATGTGTGGCAATGCTGGCAGGTGTTACCATTGCGGAAGTTATCAGCGTTATGGACTGCAGAGAGTGGCAGGCTACCATGGGCCGCGTGATCTCTGCACTGAACTATTACGGCATTGACCATACCGACATCATCGTATATACCGAGGGTAGACCCGCTGTACTGCCGAAGTGCTGTATCATGATGGAAAAGATGGGACGTTTCTGTCATTACCTGGTACATTACGATGGCAAATTCTACGATTCCAATCTGGGTGTACTGGAAGAGTATGATATGAGCAAGCTGTTAGGTTACCTTGAGATCAAGTGCTGATGGAATGCAAATTCCGTATTTGCGTGATTTCGATTACCTTGTTCTATTTATAAGGAAGTTCAAAAACTGTAGGTTACACAGATGTGCCTACAGTTTTTTCATAGAAAATAGGTTAATCGGCTAAAAACCCCCTAATAGGGTTGCATGTTAACACGGTAAAGTGTAAAATGGAAAAGTGTGGTTTTCGTAACTTTTCAGAGCGATTACTAATTTTCTATTACAAAGGATGGGAAGAAAAATGAATCAGAAAAAGAAGATTGAAAATTATCAGCAGATTGCCATGGGAACCGGATTACGTTATGATGAAACCAATGACTTGTTTCATGGGGAAAGGGATGGGTTTGACTTTATCGTCTATGCACCCGATGCAAGATATCCGTATATGATGGTACTGCATACGGCGGCAAAAAGCGCTGACGGGTCGACATTTGACAAGCAGGCAGTGAAAGGGTTTCAGAAAAGCAGCAAGAAGATCGCAAGTTTTGGTCAGAAGAATCTGGATATCAGAGTATCACTGAAGGCACAGTCCAATGCGGAAAAATGTAAGGATACATTGAACGAAGCACTTGCAGCTACAACGACATTCCTGCGTACAAACAGTTACAGTCCATGCTGTGATCTGTGCGGTCAGAATGTAGAGACCGGAGCGTTCAGAATGGGCAGTGAATACTATCATTTATGTCCGGACTGCGAGATGAAGATGCGCAGTGACATCGCAATGAAGGCACAGCAGAAGGCGCAGAAGAAAGAAAACATCGTAGGCGGTATTGTAGGTGCCCTGTTAGGATCCCTGTTGGGAATGCTCAGTGTTCTGATCTTAAGCCAGTTGGGATATGTAGCAGCATTATCCGGTGTGATCATGGCGGTGTGCGTTCTGAAGGGATATGAGATGCTGGGCGGAAAACTGACCAAAAAGGCAGTAGTCATCAGCGCTGTGATCATGATCCTTATGACGTATTTTGCAGACCGTGTGGACTGGGCGATCATTCTGTTCAATCAGGGCGGCGGTGCGGAAGCAGGTTATAGTCTGTTCGAGTGTTATCGACTGATCCCTGCGGCACTTTCCGCAGAAATTATTGATATGGGAAGCTACATAGGCAATCTGGTTCTACAGTATCTGTTTGTGGCGCTCGGAGCAATCCCTACCGTTATCGGAAAAATGAAAGAGAAAAAAGAAGAAGGTATTATCGTAAGATTAAATTAAGCTCTTTGCTTTCAACAGACAATGTGGTACAATAGTACCAGCGATGTAATTCCTCATATCGTGGTATTGGGTTCGGACTTTTGACCCCGGTAGCATACCTGTTGGAATTAGGGGGAAGGAATATGAGAAAGTGGAAAGCATGGCTGTTTGCGCTGGCTGTTCTCATAGGCATTGGGACTATTGGGACGGTGTCAGTAACGGCAGAAGCACAGAATCTGAATCAGGGAAAGCGGGTATTGTTTATCAGCTCGTATTCATATGGCTGGGACACAGTCCAGACGCAGATCGAAGGAATCAAAGCGGGGGTCGACGAGAATACCACCGTGGATTATGAATTCATGGATACAAAGCGTTTCCGGACGAAAGAGTCTACAGAAATGTTTTATACAATGTTGAAATATCATCTGGATCATTCAGATCCCTATGATGTCGTGATCGTGGGAGATGATGCCGCACTCCGTTTTGCAATGGCATTCAGAGAGGATCTGTTTGATGGTATTCCCATTGTTTTTGAAGGTGTCAATGATGAGGAATATGCCCTGGAAGCAGCGAAGAACCCTCTGGTAACCGGGATACTGGAGAAGCTGTCAGTAGAAAAAAATATCGATATGGCATTAAAGGTAAACCCGTCAGCGGACAAAGTAGTGGCTATATTGGATGATTCTGTGACCGGTGAGGCAGAGCGTAAGAATTTTTACAGTGCCGAAGCAAAATATCCGGAACTGGAATTCTCTGAGATCAATTCTTCCGAACTGACAACCGCTAAGCTGCAGCAGGCAGTCAGCAAGGTGGATGAGAATACCATATTGATCTACATTGTAATGTCAAATGATGGCAGTGGCAAGCAGTATACCAATGCGCAGGCGATCCGTATGCTCGTGACTTATTCCAAGGTGCCGGTGTACCGTATGGTGGAGGCCGGGATCGGTGACGGATTGCTGGGTGGTAATGTAGTATCCATGTATAAGTCCGGAGAGATCGCAGCACAGATGGCCATGGATATCGCGAATGGTACCGACAGTGCAGAGATCAATGTGGTAAAGGACAGCCCCAATATTTATTGCGTAGATGAAGATGTCATGCGAAAGTTCGGACTGGAGGCATCACAGTTTCCGAAAGATACCGAATTTGTAAATCATCGGGAGGGTTTTTTTGCCAGGAACCGTGAGGCTTTGATCCCGGCACTTATCCTTATCGCTGCACTTAATGTTATTATCTGCTGGGTGTGCTTCGATAATTACCGCAGACGAAAGCTGTTACAGGAACTGGAGCAGGCACGTGCGATCATGGAATCGGCATCCCAGCATGACTTCCTGACGGGACTTCCGAACCGCAGCAAGTTCATGAAGGATCTGGAACAGCTGATCGGAGCCCAGATTCCCTGTACGGTCATGATGCTGGATATCGATAATTTTAAGAAGATCAACGATACTTACGGACACACAGCGGGAGATGAGGCACTGCAGCAGGTAGCCAACCGGCTGAAGGACATGCAGTCCCAGATACTTACCTCTTATCGGTTCGCTGGAGATGAATTCATCCTGATCCTTCGCAGCAGTCAGAGCATGCTGGTGGAGAAGACGGCGTACCAGTGTCGTCAGGTATTTGCCAAAGATGTGACACTCTGCGGAACGAAACGGCGGATCGGCGGCAGCATCGGTATTGCAAGCTATCCCAAGGACACCGATAATCTGGAACAGCTGATCGTATGCGCGGATGATGCCATGTATAAGGTGAAAAAGAACGGCAAGAACGATTTCGCATATTATGAGAAGCCCACAGAGGAATAAAATATCAGACAGGCGGTTATTTCTGTTCTATGAGCAGCAAATACTGCCTGTTTTTTTCTGCCTGTTTTGAACATAAGGTTGAAAAAAAGCAGGATTATGTTTATAATTAGTACTATTGACTAAAAGGAGAATTTTGTACCAGTAAAAAAGATCCGGAATGGCAGGTGGGCTCCTTTCTTAAAACCGCTTAATTTACGGATGTAGTAGCATGCGAAAACAGGTCATGCAAGAACAGAACATATTATAAATGATGAAAAAGAGGGATAACATATGAAAGTATTACTGGTGAACGGAAGCGGACATGCGAAGGGATGCACCTATACTGCACTGGAAGAAGTGGCGGGTGCATTGGAGAAGAACGGTATAGCCCATCGCCGGATGCATCGGCTGCGGTGCCTGTTTAAAGACCGGAAAATGTTTCCGTGAGGACGGCGTCAATGAATTCGTAGAAAAAGCGAAGACCGCAGATGGATTCGTGTTCGGATCTCCCGTGCATTATGCATCGGCATCCGGTATGATCACTTCTTTCTTAGATCGGGCTTTTTATGGTAAGAGTGCACTTTTCCAGGGCAAGCCCGGAGCATGCGTTGTCAGCTGCAGACGTGGCGGAGCCTCCGCGGCTTTTGATCAGTTGAACAAATATTTTACCATTAACTGTATGCCGGTGGTATCCAGCCAGTACTGGAACCAGGTCCACGGCAATACACCGGAAGAAGTGAAACAGGATCTGGAAGGTATGCAGACCATGCGCACATTGGGCAATAATATGGCGTGGCTGTTAAAATGTATAGAAGCAGGCAGAGCTGCCGGTGTGAGTTTCCCGGAGAGAGAACCGGCGCAGAAGACCAACTTTATCCGATAAATACGACAGATCGGACAGGAAAAGGAGACAGACGAAACTATGGCACAGTGGCAGGGATTGGGAAGATATCCGGAAAATGCAGATCCAAAGGACTGCCCCGCAGCGGGAGAACTGTTGGCTTACGTGGACGGAAGCTATCAGGATGCATTGAAAAAATATGGTTTTGGCTGTATTTTCATCCTTCCCGACGGGCGGATCTATACAGAATACGGTAACGGCGATAACCCGGACTCCCTGAAACAGCGAAACGTCTCCGGAGAGATGCTGGGAGCCATGTATGCGGTACGTTTTGCATTAAACAGCGGATTTACTGCCATAGAGATCCGCTATGACTATGAAGGAATCGAAAAATGGGTTACCGGAGCCTGGAAAAGTAAAAATGAACTGACACAGAAATACGCACAGACCATGCGTGCCTGGGGACAGAAGATTCAGATCCGCTTCACGAAAGTGCCGGCACATTCCAAGGTAAAATACAATGAACTCGCGGACGAGACAGCAAAACTCGGCGTGGCGAACGGTAACGGAATTCCCAAGGTGAAGAGTCTTAGCGATTTCGAGGCGGCGGATGCCGCAGAGAGGATGCAGGATGCGGCTGAATAAATATCTGGCACAGTGCGGTGTATGCTCCAGGAGAGATGCGGACAAACTCATCGAACAGGGAAAAGTCTTAGTCAACGGTCAGGTCGCAGGAATGGGACAGCAGGTGTTAGAGACGGATACCGTACAGGTGGGAAAAAAGATTTTACAGGGGAAACAGACCTGCAAAGTCCTGGCTTTCTATAAGCCGGTGGGCGTCGTCTGCACAGAGAGGGATCCACATGCGGAGAAAAAGATCATGGACATGATCCGCTGCCCGGAGAGATTGACCTATGCCGGACGCCTGGACAAAGATTCCGAGGGACTGATCCTTCTGACCAACGACGGAGACCTCATCAATGCCATGATGCGGGGAGCAAACCGCCATGAAAAAGAGTACATTGTAAAGATCGACCGGGAAATAACACCCGATTTTTTGGAGATAATGAGAAAAGGCATCTATCTGA
>OICD01000626.1_pt1 | contig 19299 bp, 10 predicted proteins | sample 1581161 | NCBI WGS metagenome assembly OICD01 (sample SAMEA3882546, study PRJEB24775) | human gut metagenome | biome: human-associated habitat; feature: intestine environment; material: feces | place: Netherlands | collected 2009/2010 | reverse complement strand
TTCAATCAATTTTTCTAAATCCAACACTCTTTCCTCCAAAATATCCACCCTTTTTGAAATCGGCAATTGTTTCAATAATTCCAATTCATTCATTTGTTCCATATCCATAATGTATCAACTCCTTTGTTATATTATAGCAAATCCCGCAACTGTTCGAAACTTCGACAGGTTGAACATTATGTTGAAGCCAACAAAATGTAGCTATAGCAAAAGTGCGTTTTTACCATAATTAGGCGTGTTATTCGTGCATAAGTTGCGATTTTGCGGTAGTAAGTTGCGCTTAATTTGTCGTAAATTGCAACTATCTTTTGAAAAGCGCAAGATATCTCAAAATAAAAAAAATCCCGGTACCGTGCTGGAACACGATACCGGGATTGCCGCAGGTGCTGGAACACCGGCGGCGTTGTAAATCTACTCTTAGATGCTTCCGAGGCTGATTTACGCTATCAGTATATCACATCAGCCTCCCTTCGCAAAGGAGGTTATTTTTATGACCGATTTAACCTATCACTTCTCTTTCAGAGAAAAGGATCGCGGCTGGCAGGTCATCTTATCGTACAAGGACCAGGCAGGCCGCTGGCGGCAGAAGTCACGACAGGGCCTTGCCACCAAGAAAGCTGCCAAAGCCGCAGGCGAAAAGCTCCTGGCCGACGTACTGGATGCGATGAAGAGCCAGCCCATCGCGCCGGAACTCGTCGACATCACCCTGGCTGAATTTGCAGAATACGTTTTCCGCAGCCGTAACCTGACGTATAACTCCGTCCTGGCCTATCGCTACGCGCTGAAGAATTACGGCCCGAAGCTTCTGGCCATGCCGGTCCGTAAAATCACCTATCTGGACATCCAGCATGCAATGAGCGCCTGGCAGTGCGCGGATGCCAGCTACCAGCTTTATGTTACATGTCTCAAGATGGTCCTGTCCTCTGCCGTTGACCCGTACCATCTCCGCCAGGACAACCCTGCCAGCCGCCTGAAACCCAGGAAGCTAAACCGCCGGCACAAAATCAGGGCGCTGACGCAGAAAGAATTTGACCGGCTCATGGAAAACATGAAGACCCGGCCGATGAAGTACTATGTTATTTGTGCCATTGCCGGATATACAGGGATGCGCTTAGGGGAAATCATGGGGCTGACCTGGGATGATATAGATTTGAAAAAACGCCAGGTCAGTGTCACGAAGCAATATGGCCGGATAGGACATGGGAAACGCGGAATCATGAACATCAAAAACGGAGCCGCCGGTCATCGGGTCATCCCGATTCCGGCAAAGCTGTGGCAAATCTTGTTAGCATATCGCCATACCGAGCCCCGGCAAATAAGTGGACAGTTAATCCCACCCAAGCTGCTACACAGAACCTTGGACGGGTATATAAAGAAAGTCGTCCCGGATGCCTCTATCCATAGCTTACGCCATACCTATGCGACCATGCTGCTGGCCCATGGCACCGACATCAAGACAGTGTCAGCTCTCCTGGGAGACACGGTTAGTACCGTTTTAAATGTCTACGTGGATTACACAGACGACATGAGACGGAAAGCGGCCCAATCGATTGAAAAAATTTTCGCGTAGAAATTTTTGACGAATTTTTGCCGTTTTAAACAAGAATGGCTTAACCATGCGGGTTAATTGGGCAAATGTGTTCAATACCACATTATACCGTGATTTACACCTATTTGGCAACCATTTTAGAGGGATTTGTGATGAGAGGCTGGTCCCGCCCGGAGCCATTGCAAATATGTCATATTCCGAGTACAATAAAGGTAATACGACTTAGGAGGTAATATACGTTATGCCTAGTGCAATGAGTATTCATTTTGAATCGGATCATCCTTTTATCGCCGTTCCTTTGGAATGTGAAACCATTGAGGATTTACAGGACCGGATCGACGAAATTTTGAAGAAACCTTATGACATGATTGCTTTTGATGCCGGCCTCTTCAACGGCACCATCAATTTGTCCCAGCTCTGGAACGCCTTGTTATTCATCGCCCGTGACGCAGAACAGCCGTCGGTGCTCTTTTCCTGCGATAAGAGCAAGCTGCCGGAAATGTATCAGACCGACAACGATTATGCTACGATTCTGCGCTTTGCCATCCGCTCGGCCCTCATCGACGCGGTCAAAATCGAAGGCAGCCTCGACGAAGATGATATCGACGATATCGCCGGCCAGGCCGTCGACCTGGGCAGTGTCCCCATCATCGTCATCCGTGCCGACCAAGGCGCAAAGGCCGATGAATTAGTCCAGAAGATGGAAAGCCGCTGGGATTTGGAAGCCAAGACCTTTGAACTGGCCGTCCCCGTCCAGACTCAGGAAGACATCCAGGCCCTGGAAGATGCGGCCAAAGCCTTCCACGAAGCCCATCATGACGCAACGGTCATCCCCCATCCTATCGGCAAAATTGCCAAGGAAGCCATGCTCCGCGGTGACACCTTCGGCGCGCCCCTGCTCTACACGACAGACGGCGAAGAAACAGAAACGTTGCCGACCAGTACAGCTATCCACAAACTGCTCCATCCGGAAGAATGATAGAAAAAAAGGCTTGTCGCACGACGACAAGCCCTTTTAAGTGGTTAGTAGCTAGCAGTTAGTGGTTAGCGGATGGCTTTAAATTTAAAGGTTTTCTCTGAAAACTACAAACTCTGTACTACAAACTATAAAGTAAAAGGGACCTCGCATGATGGCAAAAAAACATTCGTGCGATAGTCCCTTTTTCTTTTACTGCAAATTCTTAGTCAACAGCTGGTTGACGACGCCCGGGTTGGCCCGGCCTTTGGTTTCTTTCATGATCTGGCCGACGAGGAAGCCGATGGCTTTCTTCTTGCCTGCCTTGTAGTCAGCCACGGACTGCGGGTTGGCGGCGATGACTTTCTTGACCATGTCTTCCAGGGCCCCTGTATCAGTAATCTGGACCAGGCCCTGTTCTTTGACGACGACATCAGCCGATTTGCCGGATTCCCACATTTCCGGCAGGACTTTCTTGGCGATCTTGCCGGAGATGGTCCCTTTGGCGATGAGCTTCAAGAGGCCAGCCAGGTCAGCCGGTTTGACTGGCGAAGCCGTGATGCCGATGTTTTCTTCGTTCAGTTTCTTAGCAAATTCACCGAGCATCCAGTTGGCCGCTTCTTTGGCGTCGACACCTTCTTTGACGACGGCTTCGAAGTAATCAGCCGTCTGTTTTTCCAGGGTCAGCAAGTTGGCATCGTATTCGGACAAGCCCAGTTCATCCTGGAAGCGCTGGCAGCGGGCATCTGGCATTTCCGGCAGTTCCTGACGGACCTGTTCAATGTATTCCGGCGAAACTTCGATAGGAATGAGGTCCGGTTCCGGGAAGTAGCGGTAGTCGCTGTCCCCTTCCTTGACACGCTGGAGGATGGTAATGCCCTTGGCTTCATCCCAGCCGCGCGTAGCCTGCTGGATGGTGCCGCCTTCGTCGAGAATCTGTGCCTGGCGGACGGCTTCGTATTCAATGCCCTTCTGGACGGCACTGAAGGAGTTGATGTTCTTGATTTCCGTCTTGGTCCCCAATTTATCCGAACCGACGGGACGGACAGAAATGTTGGCGTCGCAGCGCATACTGCCTTCTTCCAGACGGCAGTCGGAAACGCCGAGATACTGCATGATGGAGCGCAGTTTTTCCAGATAGGCTCTGGCTTCGGCACCGCTGCGCAGTTCCGGTTCACCGACGATTTCCAGGAGCGGTACACCCGTCCGGTTATAGTCGACGCTGGTCGAGTCGGAGTTGGCAATACTGCCGCCGCTGTGGACGAGCTTGCCTGCGTCTTCTTCCATGTGGATACGGGTCAGATGGATGCGGCGCTGTTTGCCGTCGACGTCGATGTCGATGTAACCGCCTTTGCAGATTGGCAGGTCGAACTGGGACGTCTGGAAGTTCTTCGGCAAATCGGGATAGTAGTAGTTCTTGCGGTCGAATTTGCTGAACGGCAGGATGTCGCAATGCAGGGCCAGGCCGGCTTTGACGGCATAATGCAGAACTTCTTTATTGAGTACGGGCAGGACGCCGGGCAGGCCTAAGCAGACCGGGCAGACGTGGGTATTCGGTTCGGCACCGAATTCTGTGCTGCAGCCGCAGAAAATCTTCGTTTTCGTTTTTAATTCGACATGGACTTCCAAGCCGATAACGGATTCATATTTCATTAAAGTTCAACCTCCCCCATGGGCGACGGCTTGCGAAGGTCCGTCCGATTCTGTTCAAACGTATAGGCCACGCGAAGCAGTGTGGCTTCGTCCAGGGCCTTGCCGATGAGCTGCATGCCGATGGGCAGGCCGTCTTTGTAGCCGCAGGGAATGCTGAGGCCCGGCAGGCCAGCCAGGTTCAACGTAACCGTGCAGACGTCGCCGAGGTACATAGCCAGCGGATTGTCGCTGTTCTGGCCAATCTTGAAGGCTGTGTCCGGCGCCGTCGGCGTGAGCAGGACGTCGCATTTCTTCAAAGCTTCGTCGTAGTCCTGTTTGATCAGGGTACGGACTTTCATGGCCCGCAGGTAATAGGCATCGTAATAGCCCGAGCTGAGGACGTAGGTCCCGAGGAGGATACGGCGTTTGACTTCGTCGCCAAAGCCTTCAGTACGGGTCTTGATGTACATGTCAACGATATCCTTGCCGTCGACGCGCATACCAAAACCGACGCCGTCGTAACGGGCCAGGTTGGAGCTGGCTTCGGCCGGCGCGATGATATAGTAGGCAGCGATACCGTATTTCATGTGCGGCATGCTGACCGGTACGATTTCGGCACCGAGTTTCTTATACGTTTCGATAGCGTCTTCCAAAGCCTTGCGGCAGGTAGCGTCGAGGCCTTCGCCGAAGAATTCTTCGGGGACGCCGATTTTCATGCCCTTGACGTCATTGACCAAAGCCTGTTTGTAGTCTTTTTCGGCCTGGGGAATGGACGTCGAGTCCTTGGCGTCATGACCGGCAACGGCATTGAGGACGATGGCGCAGTCTTCGACGTCATTGGTGAAAGTACCGATCTGGTCCAGGGACGAAGCGAAGGCGATGAGGCCGTAACGGGAAATGAGGCCGTATGTCGGTTTGAGGCCGACGACACCGCAGTAGGAAGCCGGCTGGCGGACGGATCCGCCTGTATCCGAGCCGAGGGCCCAGACCGTTTCACCCGAAGCGACAGCAGCCGCCGAACCGCCGGAAGAACCGCCGGGGACGCAATCGAGGTTCCACGGATTGTGAGTCAGCTGGAAAGCCGAGTTTTCCGTCGAGCTGCCCATGGCAAATTCGTCCATGTTGGTCTTGCCCAGGCTGACGTAATCAGCTGCCATCAATTTATCGATGACCGTCGCATTGTACGGCGATTTGAAATTTTCCAACATCTTCGAAGCACACGTAGCCTTCTGGCCTTTGATGCAGATGTTATCCTTAATGGCACCGGGGACACCGGCAAGGTCACTGATCGTTTCGCCAGCTGCGATTTTAGCATCGACAGCGGCAGCCGCTTCCAGGGCATATTCGCGGTTATCCGACAAGAATGCCTGTACTTTCGGTTCTACTGTATCTTTATGTGCAAGAAAAGCCTTGGTCAATTCGACAGCCGATACGTCGCCGTTGACCAGTTTTTCATGCAGTTCATGGATTGTTAACATACATACGCCTCCCTGTTAATCCTGGATGACTTTCGGAACTTTGAAATAGCCATCAGCCTGTTCCGGCGCATTCTGAAGCGCTTTTTCATTGGCCAGCGACGGCTGGGGAACGTCGTCGCGCATGACGTTGGACATAGATACGGCATGGGCCGTCGGTTTGACATCGGTCACATCGACCTGGCTCAAGAGATCCATGTACGATAAAATGTCGTTCAGCTGTTTCCCGACCGTTTCCATCTGGTCTTCCTTGACTTCCAGGCGGGACAACAGTGCGATCTTCTTTATTTCTTCGGCACTGATTTTCATACTGACACTCCTTGCAGATATTTTTAGCGTGACAAATCGGAATCGTTTGTCAAAATTCAACACATATATAATTTAATCACCTTTTGCCATATTTTGCAAGCCTCGGAGCCAATGCCGCAGGTGGCAGACGGCAAACGAGGCTGCCCACCAAGACAGCCTCGTTTTGCGTTTGCAGTTTGCAGTAAATATCAACTCATCGCCTGTATGCGATACCGTAGGGGCCGTCCCAGAGCCTTTTTGTCTCATCTGATGCAGGACGATTCCCCCAACGGATAGCAGCAGCGGGTGGCCCGCTACGCGCTGAGGGCTTCCCGAAGCGTCGTTGTCAATTTGAGTCTGTTGCGGCACAGCCGCATCTGACTCGTAGGGGCGTACACGTAGCGCGCCCGCTTTTGAACTCCGTAAATAACCGTGACTGCGTTCTTTTCCATCGCCTGACTGCGATACCGTAGGGGACGCCTAAAAGGCGTCCAGCCACGGCTGTCCGTTTTGGCAGCCGTCTTGCGCCTTCCGCTGGTCGGCACCTGACGGGCCAAAAAGGCCGCCGTGAATCCTGTGCCTAGCCGGAATTTATGACGAATGGCACGCGGTCGTAATACAATCATGAATCTGACGCGGCAAAGCCGCATCTGAATCCGAGGAAAAAGCCGGAGTTCGCAATTCGTGGTTCGTGGCTCGTAAAAACCCACCATTATATCAGAATGGGCTGTGATGGAATCTCGCAGCGGGCCGCCGTTTCGGACAGCCCCTACGCACAAGGCCGTTGGCCGTGTATTTTTGTGGTCCGCAGGACCATGGCGACCGGCTACCTGCAAACTGCGAGAGGGCGTCCTCACATCGGCGCCATATAAATATAAACACCTTTGAGGTTGACCAGATCGAGGCCCATCTGGGTATAGGCGGCGTGGAGCGCCTGTTCCGACAGGGCGACGTTCTTCATCTTGTCACCATCGGTAACGATTTGTTCCGCTGCCGGGTCAACCGGGATGACGCGGAGGACGACACCGTTGTATTCCAAACGGAACGTGCCATGACCATGGGCCGTCTTTAAAGTCGTCAAATACTTGCGGTCCTGAGTCGATGTCTGATTCGGTTCTGGCATCCGCATCCCTGTCGGTGACAAGGTGACGGCCTGACTCTGGCTTTCAATGCCATACGTCCCGTATTGTTTTACGACACCGCTGGCATCGACGCGGAAGACCGGCAGAGCCGATTCCAGCTTGTCCTGCGGACGATGGGCGCCTTCAACGTAATGCGTCGTCTGGTCCGGCTTGGACTGGATAATTTGCAGGTTAGCATTGCCACCAATGATATTATAGTTTTTCAAGAAATCCGGACCGCTGAGGCTTGTACCAAACGCATAGTTCCCAGGCATATTGGTCGTCGTATTGCCATTCAGATAACCATGACCATAATCGCCATAACCATACTGAATACCATCTGCCTGGTCACCATTAGTCAGCCCCGTGACACGGGACTGGGTATTCTTGACGACACCATAGTACGTCAGGATATCATCCGTATTGACAGTCAAGTCTGCTTTGTTGACGATGATGTCCCCGTTGATGGTGACTTTGTAGTTCTTGCTGGCATCGGTCGTCCCATCTGCATGGACGATCCCGCCGCCGCTGAATGCCAGGTCATCCTTGTAGGTCCCAGCATCTGCCGTGGTCCGATTGCCTTTATTAGTTTCATAGTTGCCATTGGCTTTGGGAGCCATTTTCAGGCCATCGGTAGAAATCTTGTCCCCATTGACAAGCCCCGGAACAACAACCTCTTTGAAAGAGCGGTCCTTCGACCCATAAGTCTGGACCATTTCGTTGTCCACGGTGATTTCCACAGGGGTCAGGGTCATGGTCCCTTTGGACAGTTCCAGATTGTAGTTCTTCAGCGTGTCTTTATCCAGCTTGGTATCGATCCGGTAGCTGTCCGGGCTGCCGTCCGCCTTGTACTTCACATCATTGGTCCGGGTGTCGCTCAAAAGGGCCTCAGAGGTGTTGTGGATGCCGATTTCAGAAACCAAATCTGCCAAGTCATCCCCGTTCTGTTCCCCGGTGACTTCCGTTTGCTTCAGATCCGCTCCCACTTTGTCCGCAGCCCCGTAAGCTTCGATGTGGTCCCCCACCTTCAGTTTCAAGGTGGCCTTGTCAATGGAAGCAACGGCTCCGTCGATCTTAACGGTGTAGTTCTTCAGGGTCTTCTTTGTAGTCCCGGTCAGTTGATATCCAGTACCCGCATCCTGGGTCTTGGCGCCCTTGGCGATCTTATCCGGATCCGCAACGTCCCCGGTGTTGGTGTAGGTGATATCCCCGTTGCCAATGACTTTCGTCACTACATCCGTGCTGTCCCCATTGGCCATGACCAGCTTGCTGGCATCATAGCCGTACTTGCTGGTAGCGAAAGCTGTACCGTAGGTGGTGGATACGTCGTTAAGCTTCAGATGGATCTCTGCCGGAGTGACAGTGGATTTCCCATCCACGTAGGTAACTTCATAGTTGTTGGCTGTATCGCCGGCAACCGTGAAGTCCCCGATCAGCTTCCAGTCTCCCACGTCCTGGGTCTTTACCTTGTCGTTATTGGCATCGGCCTTTTCCCCGGTGTTGGTGTAGTTGACGCTGATCCGGTTGTTCTTCAGGGTTTCATCTGTATCTCCGTTGGCGTTGCCGGAAATGGTGTAAGTGTACTTCGTCTTATCGAAGTCCGTACCGTAGACCGTGCTCACGTCTCCTACGGTCAGGGTCAGTTTGGCCTTCTTTACCGTAGAAGTCCCCGGGTTCACCACTTTGATGTTGTAGTTGTCCAGGGTCTTGGAGGTGCTGCCGGTGATCTGGTAACTGCCTGCGTTCTGGGTCTTGACATTTTCGTTATTGGGATCGGATTTCGCCCCGCCGTTTTCATACGTAAAATCGCTGTCCTTGAGGACATCGGTGATGGCCGCTGCGGCATCCCCGTTGGTCAGCCCCTGCAGATCCGCCGCATCCTTTTTATACCCATAGGTTTTGCCGTCAAACACCTTCCCGTAGGTGGTGGAAACGTCTTTCAGGGTTAGGGTCAGATCCGCTTTATTGACTTTAATAGAACCAATGCTGTTGGTGGTATCGAAAGTATAGTTTTCGTTGAAGAAGTCGCTATCATCTGTCCCATCGACATTTTTTTTACCGGAAATAGTCGGATTGCTATAATAAACAGAATCCTGATATTCTCCTGCATCTGCTGTGGTCCGACCGGTTGTCTTATTCAGATTGGTTTCGTAAGCACTTCCGCTCTTGATACCATGATCATAAGTGAAGTTCTTATCATCACCATTTGCAAATCCGGACTTTGTATCAGTCCAAGAGGTATAGGCTTTGTCCCCATATGTCTGTTCACCGGAGCTGGTAATGGTGACGGAACGTTTCTTGATTTCCAATTTGCCGTTTTCCGTATCAATGGCATATCCATCCAATGCCTTGGCATCATTCAGGTTTACCGTCAAATCGTAAACAGCATTTTTACCATCAGCACCGCTCTTTTCAGTAGCTTCATACTTCCCGCCTATACGGGTAGCTGTCGCGTTCGAACCAACACTGGTAACGGTAACTGTATCCTCTCCGGAAACATACTCCGTATAGTCTTTTTCCTGGAAAGCGGAGCTATAATCCGTCATATTATGCTTTTGGCCATCCAGGCCAGTAAAAACTTCCTTGCCATGCAAGAGCTTTTTCAGCGTATCAGCAGAAACCTCATCGCCATAGGTCTTCAGGTAATCGTCAGCGTAGAGAGTAATCACCGGAGTCGCCTGGAAGATGAACTTGTTGCTGCTAGTATCGGAATAGACGTTGGGAGTCTTGCCATATTTGTTTTCCGTGGCAATGTTGTTAGAAGCCGATTTGGAAGTCCACTGAGCATCCGTTCCACTATTAAGATTGGTTCCAAAAGTATTATTATCCGGCGAAGCACTATAGACCTGCCAGGTACCGCCTTCGCTGGTGGTGATGGCCTTTGTACCGGTGGTGCTGTTCACCAGAGAGCCCTGGCTGCCCTGGGCATCGATGACAACAGCGCCCTGTTCAGCGCTGGCCGCAGTCAGGGTGCCCTCCGTGGCTTTGCCATTGTAATCCACGCCAGCGCCCAGGGTGATTTTACCAGTCTTCCCGGTGGAGGTCAGGCTGATCTTGCCGCCCTTCAGGGTGCCGTCACTATCCGTATAGCCGTCGGATTCCACGCCGTGGACGGTGAGGTCACCGGCGGACTTGATGGTTACACTGTCCAGCTGGAAAGCGGTATTCTGGTATCCATCGCTGCGGGTGGTGATGTCGCTGGCAGAAGAAGTGGTATCCGTGGTGCCGGAATGGATTTCCCCGCCTACCGACACGGTACCCCCGGAAATGTAGACCCCATGATCCGCATAGACCGTGCCGTTATGGTAGGTGGTGGCTGTGTTGTTTGGATTGCCAAGAGTCACGGCCCCGGTGCTTTCAATGTTCACCGTATCGAGAGCCTTGGCCTTGCCCAGGTCTCCTTCCAGGCTGACGGTGCCGCTGTCAGCCTTGATGTTCAAGCTGGAATTGTTCAGGTTGGTTTCCTTAATGAAACCTACGGTGGTATCCCCGCCCATGGCCGCATCGTCCCATTTGCCGGTGGTGCCAAACCCTACGGTCAGGAACGGTGCACTGTTGTCCGGCTGACTCCCGTCTTTATAGGTATCCCAGTTCACATACCCATAAACGGCTTTCCCATAATTCCCGCGCTGCCAGTTAGAACCAGCATTGCTATAGAACTGGGTCCCCTTGCCGTCATTGGCTTCCCCTTCGGGACCGGTGACCCAGTACATGCCGTCCTGATAGGTGGGATCATCGGGCATGCCGTAATAGGAATAAGGATAGACCTTGTCATTGTTGGTGGAACCTTTTTTGTTCAATACGCCGGATCCTCGGCCTCCGGCCCATAGAATCTGCTGACCATTGGGCGTGGTCAGGGAGTTTTCCAGAATGGTAGTGATGGTGGCCAGGTAGGAGTCCCCTGCAGCCGAACCGCCGCCGGTAGATCCCTGGGCCAGTTCCTTGGATGCAAACCAGTTAGTAGCCAAAAGATGGCTGATGTCGTCCTTGATATTGGCGTAAAGAGTCTGTCCGTTCAACGTGGTATCGGTGCTGGCCGTACCGTTCGTGAAGCTTTCAACAGCCGCGGTCAAATAGGTTTTTAAATCGGCTGTGGTCATGGTTTTTCCGGCCGAATTTTGTACAGAAGTAGTAGTCTTACCGCCACTTGTAGCAGTTACCACCTTAACCCCACTGCTCTGGCTGATATATCGATTGGCAAAGTTAGCTGCGTTATAGGTGAGCTGGTAGTTCAGCCATTGTTCCAAGGTCATGCTTCCTTTGGTAATGACGACGGAAGCATATCCCGTCCCTGCACTTGTGCTGACGCTGGTGGAACTTCCGTCCCCCAGCCAGCGGACATTCTGGGTATCGGCTTCAGAGAAGGTGTAATGGGGCTGTCCATTGCTAAAGCTCTGGGCGTCTGTGGTGTATTGATAGGTCCCGTCTGCATTCTTCACATAATTGCCGCTGGTGTCTTTCACATAGTTGACGCCCTTGTAATGATAGGCCGGGACCGTGCCGGTTTTCAGGTAGCTTTCCACCGTCTGTTCCACCAAGGTATTCCAGGTGTCCGTCCCGTACACATAGGCCCCATAGCTGTTCCCGGAGTTGATGATCCCGGTGGCCGTCACAGCTCCGCCCCCGGAATCCAGGGTCAGGGTACCCCCATTAAGGCCGATGGCGATTTCCCCGTTGAGGGTAATCTTCCCGCCGCTGGTCTTGATCAACCGGTCATTCTTCTTGCCGTCTGCCGTGCCATCGTCATTGACATGGCCGAAATAGGTACCGACCGTATGGCCCGCAGGATCTGCCTTGCCGGTAAGGGACCCTTTCCCATACCCTTTGGTCTTGGCAGAATCACTGGTATATGTCACCGTACCGCCGGAAGCGGAGGTGAAATCTCCCCCATTGGTGTTGATATTCGCATTGATGATCACAGCCCCGATTTTATCCCCGTTGCTGTCCGCATTCAGGACTACGTTCAGTTTGTTGGACGTGGAAGAGATATTGCCATTGACGGTGATGTTCCGCATGGCATCCAGGGTCAGCGTGGCATCGCCCCCATCCTTCTTATCGATATCATTTTTAACGATGATATTGGCCGATCCGTTGGTGGCTGCTGCCTGGATGGTCACATTGGTACCCCCATTCAGCATTTTTTCCACCATATCGGTAGAAATCCAAGTCACGGCACTGTTCACGGAAGATGCATTGGCGTCGGTGGCAGCAGGATCGTTGTAGCCGATGGAGGCACTGCCTTTGGTGAAATCAGAGCCAACGGCTGTTTTCTTGTCGGCGTTATCGTAGTTGCTGGTAGTGGTGGGATCACTGTCGGCAATGATCACATCCAGCGGGTCCAGCAGCCATTCCCCTGCCTTGCCGTTGACGCCTTTAGCATCGATGTTGAGGGTATCCCCCAGGTTCAGCACGTCGCCGGAGGTTTCGATTTTGCCGCCGTCCACATTGCCGCGGGCGAGGAGGTTTGTCCCATCGTGGACGATGGTCTTTTCACCGATGACTTTGATATTTCCTGCGCTCTGGCCTTCTTCTGTGCCGGAGGCGTCCAGGGTACCGCTGACTTCGACTTGGCCGTTATCACCGCCGTCGAGGAGGATTTGGCCTTTTTCGTTTTTGCGCAACGTCTTCGCTTCGATGGTGCCAGTATTGTTGACGACGGTACTCAAGACGTCGCCGGCGCTCTTGGCGGTCATGACGACATAGCCGCCAGCGGCTTTGAGGCTGCCGCTGTTGAGAGCCTGAGATTTAGCCAGTTCACCGTCGACAGTAAAGTTGAGTTTATCGTCATCGGCTGCCGAAAGGGTCAGGTTCTTGGCTGCGGCCATGGCAAGGGTGCCGCCTTCATTGGTAATAGTGCCCTTGTTTTCGACGTTGGCTGCATGAAGGGCCACCAGTCCGCCTTGGGCTTTAATCTGGCCTTCATTGATGACAGCCGCCGTCGAGTCCTTATCGAGGCTCAGGCCCAGGCTGTCTTTGCCGTTGCTAAAGTTCTTCATGGCTTCATCGTTGAGGCGGGCTGTCGATGCGACGAGACCGCCGACATCAACGCTGGAATTCTTGGTAAAGACGACGCCATTCGGGTTGACCAGGACGACGTTGCCATTGGCATTGAGATTCCCGGCAATGACCGACTGCTGACCCCCGGTGACGCGGTTCAAGGAAATCGCATTGCGGTCGGGCTGGGCATAGCGAACCGTTTCATCCTTGGCGATATCGAATTTCGTCCAGTCAATAGCCATGCGCTGGCTGTTCTGCTGAACTGTCATATTTTTTCCATCCTGGCTGATAGACCCCTGACCGGAACGGATATCGGCACCGGAGGGCATAGCCTGGACAGCCGTGCCGCCTAAAGCCATGGACAGAAGTACCATGACCGTCAGTTTTTGTGTCCATTGTTTTTTGCTGTAGTATTTCATATATATATGCTTCGTTCCTTTCATAAGTCAAAAACGATTAAATTTCTAGAAATAGAAGCCCGTGCGGATCCAGAAGTGGCCGTTGGTGTGGCTGCGGTCGCTGATAGGTTCTTCGGCACCCAAGGGCCATGCGTAGTCCATGCGGACGAACCAGTCCTGGTAGCGCTGCCAGATGAGGCCGACGCCGATGCCCTGGAGATTGCGATGGTTCTTGGCACCGGGGTTGATGCTGCTGTCCTTATTGATCCAGATGCCGCCATGTTCGAGGTAGGCAGCCAGCTGGAGCTGCTGGTCATGCTTCTTCAAGGGCAGGAGCCAGCGCAGTTCGGCCCGGGTCAGGTAGCCCGTATCACCGGAAGCTTCGCTGGTCGGGTAGGCTTTGACGCCATAAGGGCCGCCCAGGGAGAAGTGTTCCGACGAATCGAGGTTGGAGAAGGCATATTGGGCCTGTGCCGTCAACAGTAAGTAGAGCCGTTCGTTGATATTTTGATGGCGTTCGATGTAGCCTCGCAATTTTTCATAGGTTCCGGCCGTGCGTGGACTGTCTGCCAGCCACTGGTCATAGGGATTGGCGGAATATAAGGGATTTGTTGGTAATATGGCCCCATTTGTAATCGACGCGCCAATTCGTCGTGCCCGCCGTGTCCTGGTCATCCCCGTACAAGGAGAAGACCATAGCATTGCCCGTCTTGTCGCCGTACGTCGCGCCGAAACTGCGGTATTCGTCCTTGATTTGACTATGTTCATAGCGGACACCGGTGTATAAATTATGGCGGCGGCCACGATCGATAGCGTAATCAAAGCCAAGAGAAGCGACGCGGGACCGGCCGACACCGTCCAAATAGGAGTATTCGTCACCCAGGTCATAGCTGAGAACGTTGTAGCCGACGGTCATTTTCAAGCCGTCCTGAATGACCGGGATGGTGTAGTTAGCGCCCCAGTCGAACATGTGGCGGCCCGACGTGGAAATGCTGGTCGCCAAGTGGTCCCCTTCGTGGGCCAAGTTGCGGAAATCGTAGTCGATGCCATATTCGTTATAGCCCATGGAACGGCTGCCGTAGTTATCGCCAGAGATTAGGCCGTGCTTGCTCTGATACGGTTCGACGTCGAGGAGGATGTGGACCGTCCCCGGTTCCGAGCCGGGACTGAGGGTGACTTTGGCATCGGCTTCGGCTAAATCCGACAGGAGCCAGACGGCCCGTTCCAGATTGGTCCGGGTCACGTAGTCGCCGTGCTTCAGGAACTTCGTCTGCCGATACAAGGCCTTGTCGCTGATACGTTCCGTATGGTGCTGGCCGTTGCCGCCCTTCTGGCCCGTGTGGTTCTGGATGGTCACATCGTCGACGCGGCCGATGACGACGTCATAGGTAATGACGCCATCTGTAACGTCCTGCGCCGGCAGATAGGTTTTGGCAATGAGATAGCCATGATTGCGAAAATAGTCGGTCAGCGTATCGGCGCCTTGCTGCAAGTCGGCAAAAGTCAGGTCTTTCCCTTTTTTGTCCGCCAGCAAGTCCTGTAACTTCTGGTCTTCGACGACGTCCTGGCCGGTAATCTTGAATGCCTTGACCCGGACTTTCGTCGCCGTATCCATATTCAAGGACGGCTTCTGGCCTTCCGGAAGCTGTACGGAACCATTGCCATTGGCCAGCTGCAAAGCCGTCAATCGCTGGCGGTCACGCCATTCGTTCTGGAGCATCCCGGCGTCCGGTTTGTGCTCCGTCATTTGTGCAGCCCGCTGCACATCCGGTGGTACAGTCCCTGGTTCAGCAGCGCTGATACAAGCAGCTTGGGCTACGCCTAAGGCAGCCAAAGCCATCACTTTACAGATCTGTCTATTTCGGCTTTTTTCCATCAACAATATCCCCCTAAGTTGCGTATACTTAATCTTTTGTATCCAATATACAGATGTGAAAAAGATTTGATAATAAATGATTACATTACAGTAACACTGTGATTTCTCGTGTTATTGTTTTATTATATACAATGTTCAGCTAAATGGCTATATACAATGTTCAGCTAAATGGCTACATTTTACTTCGAAATTTATAAAAATTTTCCATTAAAAAGGCTTCTAAAAATAAGAAAAACAGCCCTGCATGAAGCTACAACGTTTCACGGCAGGAACTGTTTACCAGAAATCTTCTACAAAATTACTTATAAATATTTGTTTTACACACAATGACAAAAGCCTGCCATCATTTTGAATGGGCTGTGATGGAATCTCGCAGCGGGATGCCCTTTGGGCGTCCCCCACAATGCCTACCCTCTCGTCAGGCGATAGATGAGGGCATTGCAGATGGCGGCGGCGATGGTGCTGCCCCCTTTTCGTCCTTTGGCGACGATATACGGGACGCCGGCATCCATAATGGTTTCTTTGGCATAGACGACGTTGACGAAGCCGACGGGGACGCCGATGATCAGGGCCGGTTTCATCTTGCCGACGTCGATGAGTTCCCGCAGGCGCAGGAGGGCTGTCGGCGCATTGCCGACGGCGACGATGACCGCCCCTTCCAGGGCTGCGGCTTTATCCATGGAAGCCTGGGCCCGCGTCGTCCCCTGGGCTTTGGCCGCCGCCGCGACATCTGCATCGGCCATGAAGCAGACTTTACGGCAGCCCAGTTTCTCAAGGCCTGGCTGGCTGATACCCATGCAGGCCATATTGGTATCGGTCACGATAGTACAGCCCGATTTCAAGGCGGTCAGGGCCTGTTCGACGGCGCCTGGGCTGAAGCGCAGGTTGCGGACATAGTCGAAGTCGGCGCTGGTGTGGACGACGCGCTTGATGATGTCTTTTTCGTCCGGCGGCAGGATGATGTCGCCTAATTCGTCTTCAATGATTTCCATGCTGCGCCGTTCGATATCGGCCGGCAAAATATGTTCAATTTTCATGGGATCCTTCCTTTCGATGAATGCAGGCTGCGACGAAACGGGCGGCCCAGTCCCGTTTCCCCAGGAAATGGATATGGGGATAGCCGCCGACAAAGTGGTCGTCAGCGATGATGCAGGGCCAATGGCGCTGGCCCCCGGCCTTATAGGCCGTAAAGTCACTGCCCCTGTCCGTGCTGTCCGAATAATGGAACTCGTGGGCCGTTACGGTATCTCCGGCCTGGCAGAAGAGATTGTCCTTTTCGGCCTGGAGAGTGACGTAGCCGAAGCGCTTCAAGGACGGCGTCATGAAGGTCTCGCCAGGGACGGCGCCGACCCAGGGCCAGCTGTGGTCCTGACTGTCGCGAAACCTTTCATGGAGGTACATGAAGCCCCCACATTCGGCGAAGCACGGCACGTGTGCGGCCAAGGCCCGGCGCAGGGACGCCCGCATTGGCTCATTCTGGCTCAAAGCCTGGGCGTAGAGTTCGGGATAGCCGCCACCGAGATATATGCCGTCACAAGGTGGCAGTTCTTTATCGTGGAGGGGGCTGAAAAAGGTGAGGTCTGCTCCCGCCTCCCGCAGGACCTGGAGGCTGTCTTCATAATAAAAACAGAAGGCTTCGTCCTGGGCGACGGCGATGACGGCGCGCTCCGCTACCGATGGCGCCGGGCTTGGGCTGATTCCCGGCAAAGGAGCCGCCTGACGGGCACAGGCTAGGAGTTCGTCCAGGGCGAGGCTCTTTTCCGCCTGAATGGCCAGTTTCCCCATGGTTTCCTGGAGGTCGGCAATTTCTCCGGCCGTGACCAGGCCCAGATGGCGACTGGAAAAGGTACATTCCGGCATGTCTGGAAAGCAGCCCAAGGCCTTCAAGCCCGATGCCGCTTCCCAGGCCCCTTTGAAATGGTCATAGACCATGGGTTTAATGCGGTTGACGATGAAACCTGCGACATGGCTGTCGGCCCGGAAATCAGCTATCCCTTTTAAGACAGCTCCCAGCGACAGACCGGCACCGCGGCCGTCGACGACAAGGACGACCGGCGTATCTGTCGCCGCTGCCAGCTCATAGGCGCTGGCTTCACGGCCCGTGCCGACGCCGTCGTAATACCCCATGGCCCCTTCCAGGATGGAAATATCCGCAGCCGCGCCATGGTTCATCAGCACCTCCCGGGCAGCTGCCGCGCCCTGTTCATGGCGGCCGAAGAGAAAGAGGTCCAGATTATATGACGGTGTATCCAGGACCCGGCGATGGAACATGGGGTCGATATAATCGGGGCCGCTCTTAAAAGCCGCCGGAGACAAGCCGCGGTCCTTGAGGGCCTGCAGCAAGGCACAGACTACGGTCGTCTTGCCGCTGCCGCTGCGCGGAGCTGCCAAGAGCAGCCGCGGAAGCGGCGTAGGTGATATGGATGAGGGCATGAAAATCTCCTTTCGTGAATGTAGGGGCCGCAGGCCACTTTATAGGGGCCGTCCCAAAGGGCGGCCCGCCTTCGCAGGGGAGGCAACGGGCCATCTTTCAGGTCGGCCCCTACGCAAGCCCCGGTCGGGGGGGGCTAGGCCTTCTCTGCGTCCTGACGGACAGCGGTGATGATATATACCGGGTTCTGGGCTATCATGAGGTGGTGCTGGCCGGCTTGTTTACTGCGGGCCGTGCTGACCTGGGTGATATCCAGGTGGTATTCGTCATGGGCAGCATAATAGGCCGTGACGGCGGCCAGGGTTTCCAAGGTAATGGCCGTGACGACCATGCGGCAGGTTTTGTTTTTGCGGTACAGGTCATCGAGGATGATGGCCAGATTGCCCTTCGTCCCGCCAATAAAGGCATAGTCCGGTACGATATCCAGCGATGGCAAGGTCTGGCTGGCATCGCCGGCGACAACGGTGACGTTGGACAGGTCGAAATGGCCGATGTTTTCTCGTAATACGTCCAGGGCTTCTTCATTGATCTCAAAGGCATAGACATGGCCAAACGGCGCCTGCAAGGCCAGTTCGACCGTACAGGAACCGGTGCCGGCGCCGATGTCACAGACGACGGCGTCCGCTGATGACGCCAGCTTGGACAGGGCGACGCTGCGGATTTCCTGCTTGGTCATAGGCGCTTTGCCGCGCAGGAAGGCTTCGTCCGGCAGTCCATGGACGGGACGCACCCAGGGCCGGGCCTGTTCGTTTACAATCATCATGACAGCCAGGGCATCCTCAGAGCGGCTGGTAAAATCGGCAGCTGTCCCGCGTAGGATGGTTTCATTGTCATAAGACAAATTGCAGCCAATGGCCACGGATACCGCATCCAGGCCGGCCTGACAGAGTTCCCGGCACAAGGCCGCCGGTGAATCGGATCCACCCGTCAGGACGAAGACTTTCCGGTGCTGGCAGACGGCGGCGACGAGGGATTCCTGGCGGCCGTGGCGGCTGACGACGAAAGCGTCGTTCCATGTCGTCTGCAAGGCCGCGGCAAAATAGACGAGACTGCTGATGCCTGGCATGCGGGTCACCGTGCAGCCGGGAATATCCGTAAGCAGGGCGGCGAGACTGAAAAAGCCGACATCTCCCGATACCAGGACGGCCACGGGGCCTTCGTCAGCAGACAACGAAGCGGCGAGCCGGCAAATCTCGTCGCGCCGGTATGTCGGGACCAGGCGCTTCCCGGAAGAAGCAAAAGGCGCCAGCATCCGCTTGTCGCCGACCAGGATGGGCGATGCCGCAATAGCTGCTTTCGCCTGCCCCGTCAGCAAGTCCGGATTGCCAGGACCGGTACCGATAATATAGATGTGCATGGTATGTCTCCTTTCATGGGGTGCAGGGGCGCCCTCGTTGGGCGCCCGCAGGCCGCAGTCCGCCGGTCGCAGTCCGATTGGACTCAGATGCCGCGACGCGGCAACAGTTTCAAGCTGACAACATCACTTCGAGTAACCCTCGCTCGTAAAAATTCCCTGAACGGGGCCGTCTTTTTGTGACCTGCGCCTCTCCTATTTGGCTGAATAGGTATGCGTGAAA
>OICD01000619.1_pt1 | contig 19388 bp, 18 predicted proteins | sample 1581161 | NCBI WGS metagenome assembly OICD01 (sample SAMEA3882546, study PRJEB24775) | human gut metagenome | biome: human-associated habitat; feature: intestine environment; material: feces | place: Netherlands | collected 2009/2010 | reverse complement strand
CAACCGCGCCTTACTATCGTGAGGCGCGAGTGACGTTTGCTCGGCGGCAGACTGCCTGCGGAATGCGGCATTGCTGCGCTCGCCGCATTGTGGAGACTGGCGGTAAACGGAAATTAGGCTGCACTCCTACAAGATAGGCTGCGCAACAGCGGGTAGTAGAAGCAGAGACAAATCGTCTAGCAACTCCAAACGCGGCAACGCCGCGCGCAGGGAAGTGCAATCGGCAAGCATCGCAGCTCTTCGAGCTGCTCGCTTGCAATGTTAAAACCTTTCTCTTGGGGGATTTAAAGGGGGTTATTCTCTTTCGTGAAAGAGAATAACCCCCTTTGACTCGTGCAGAGCCTGCGGCGCTGCAATGCCCCCTCGCGCCAAACGGGCGCGACTTAATCCCTCCAAACCAGTTTGGAGACCGAATCTCCAAAAATCCGAAGAGCTTCCTCTTCGATTCTTTTGCGCTGCAAGGATTGTAAAGGTATTAACCATGTCAATTCAACAGCTTTCCCGCGGCGTTTCCAAACGCCGACGATCTTCCCGTCGAGCAGGATGCTCGGTCTAACGATACCGGCGAGCGTGAACACGCCGCGCAGAGCCTCTTCGGGCAGGAACGGGTTCGAACGCTTTTCATATCCGAGCATCAGCGGATCAAAGCCAGCGAGGAATCGACAGCAGGACAGGTCGCCGATAATATTGATATCGCATAAGCTGTAAAATATTTTGCCTTCACAGATAAACTCTTGCGGGGAGAGCGATTCGATGACCGGCAGCAGCTCTCGCTGGGGCAGTCCGAAGAAGTATGCGGCGTCCTGTACTGTTACGGGGCCGTAGTGTGTCAGATAGCGCCGCATGAGAGCGCGCAGAGCGTCGGCTTTTGTCATCGGTGCAAACGGCGGGCAGGGGCGAAAGGCCTTTTTCTGCTGCGCGGTGTGGCCGAGCGTGCCGCTTTCACACAGCGCGCGGAGCAGCCCGCCCCAGGGATCGAACGCGCTTTGCTCTTCATCGTCGGTCATGCCATGCCCGCGGCAGAGAAGGCGCAGCTCCTCGCGGCCGCCGCAGCCTTTTTGGGCGGCGTCTAAAATGATCGCGGCCAGCTCGCGCTTGCGCGCGGCGGAGAGATGGTCGTCATTTTCCATTGTGTCGCACGGACGCAGAAAATGGCTGCGCCCATCGTAGAGGAAGAGCGGCAGGTCATCGAGTGCGATCAGATGCAGCGTGCCGCGCAGCGTCCATGTCTTTGCGGCAGAGGTGCGCAGAATGTCCTCATCCGGCGCTTTCCCGCAGCGGAGACGCAGCGCGTGCAGGCAGTTGCCGTAAAACTGCGCCTGTAAGCCGCAGAGACCGCGCAGCACGGTGAGCTCGTCCTCTGCGGGGACAAAAAGATACTGCCGGTTCATGCGGAGCAGAAGAATGTCGTCGATTTGCATGGAATGCCTCCGTTCGGTGCAAATTTTTCTACCGGAATACTTGCGAAAAATGCGGCATTTTGATATGCTATGTCACATTGTAACATGTGTGATATCCGGGAGGCAACTATGAAAAACCCTAAAGTCAGGCAGGTGGTGCTGCCGCTGATCACGGCCCTGATCTGGGGCAGCGCATTTGTCACGCAGAGCCTCAGCGCGGCGCATCTTGGGTGCTTCAGCTTCAACGCGCTGCGCGCCATTCCCGCGGTGCTGGTGTTGTTGGTGCTGCTGGCCGTCATGCAGCGCATCCACCCGCGCGAAAAATACAGCGCGGAGGAAAAGCGCGCGCTGCTGCGCGGAGGGCTTGTCTGCGGCGCGTTTCTGGCGCTTGCGATCAACTTGCAGCAGTTTGGCATGGGGACGACGAGCGCGGGCAAGGCGGGCTTTATCACGGCGCTCTACATCGTGCTCGTGCCGGTGTTCAGCACGGTGCTTGGCAAAAAGGCGAAGAAAAGCATCTGGTTCTGCGTGATCGCCGCCGTCGCGGGGCTTTACTTCCTGTGCTTTGACGGCAGCAGTACGCTTTCGTTCAGCAGCGGTGATATGTATGTGTTCCTCTCGGCCTTTGCTTTCACCGCCCAGATCCTTGCTGTGGACTATTTTGTGCAGCAGGTGGACGGCATTGCGCTGTCCTGCGCGCAGTTTGCAGTGGTCATCATGCTCTCAGCCATCGGCGCACTTGCATTTGGCGAGCACACCACGCTCGAGGCGGTGAAGACCTGCATCCCGTATCTGCTCTATGTCGGCGTGGTGTCGAGCGGCGTGGGCTACACGCTGCAGATCATCGCGCAGAAGGACGGCGACCCGACGGTCGTGTCGCTACTGCTGAGCCTCGAGTCGTTTTTTGCCGTTGTCTGCGGCGCGATCGTCCTGCACGAGCGCATGAGCCTGCGCGAGTATTTCGGCTGCGCGCTGATGCTTGCGGCGGTCATCCTCTCGCAGCTGCCGGAGAAAAGCGCCAAAGCGGTTGAAAGCGGCAAAAAAGAGTGATATAATAAACTGCTTTAATAAAAATGTGAAAGAAACGGACAGACTATCATGCGGATCAATATTTTAGGCGTTGGCTTTGATAATGTGACGATGGACGAGGCGCTTGCGCGCGGGGAAGAGCTTCTGTGCTCCGAGGGTGCGCACTATGTTGTGACGCCCAATCCCGAGATCGTGGAGACCTGCCGCGCGGATGCCGCGGCGAACGCCGCCGTCAACGATGCGGACCTCGTGCTGCCGGACGGCATCGGCATCGTGTACGGCGCAAAAATTCTGCACCAGCCGCTCAGAGGCCGCGTGCCCGGCATCGAGTTCGGCACGGGCATGATCGAGCGCTGCGCCAAGCTCGGCAAGAGCGTTTACCTGCTCGGCGCAAAGCCGGGCGTCGCCGAGCAGGCGGCGGAAAATCTCAAAAACCGCTTTCCCGGCCTTGTCATCGCCGGCACGCACGACGGCTATTTTAAGGAGGATGCCCCCATCGCCGCGGAGATCAAGGCGAGCGGCGCGGACATGGCGCTCGTGTGCCTCGGCGCGCCGAAGCAGGAGCTCTTCATGGCGAAATACGGCGAGGCGACGGGTTGTCATCTGCTGATGGGCCTTGGCGGCTCGATGGATATTTTTGCGGGCGTCGCGCAGCGCGCGCCGGAGTTCTACTGCAAGCATAATTTGGAGTGGTTCTACCGCCTCATCAAAAATCCGTCCCGTATCGGCCGCATGATGAAGCTGCCGCTCTTCCTTGTCCACGTTTCGGGGGAGAAGCGCAAATGAGCGGCAAGCTGATCGTATTTGAAGGCACGGACGGCTCCGGCAAGGCGACGCAGAGCAAGCTGCTCTTCGAGAGGCTGCAGCGCGAGGGTGTCGACTGCCGCAAGCTCAACTTTCCCCGCTATGGGGAAAAGTCCGCCGCGCTCGTCGAGCTGTACCTCGGCGGCGCGTTCGGTACTCACCCGAGCGATGTGAACGCCTACGCGGCGTCGACGTTTTACTCCGTCGACCGCTACGCGTCCTACAAGCAGGACTGGGGCAAATATTACGAGGCGGGTGGACTTCTGATCGCTGACCGCTACACGACCTCGAACGCTGTGCATCAGGCCGGCAAGCTGCCGGACGGCGAGCGGGAGAAATATCTCGACTGGCTTTTCGGCTTTGAATACGGCCTTCTGGGCCTGCCCGAGCCGTCGCTCGTCTTTTATCTCGATGTGCCGACCGAGCTGACCGAAAAGATGATGCGCGAGCGCGAACAGGCGACAAACACGAAGGCCGACATCCACGAGCAGGATGAAGCTTACCTGCGCGCGTGCCGCGAGAATGCGAAAAAGGTCGCCGAGCGCTGCTCCTGGCAGCGCATCGACTGCTCGAAAGACGGCGCGATGCGCACGGTCGAAGACATACACGAGGAAATTTACCGCCGCGTGACGGAACTTTTGAAGGCTTGACCACATCAAAAACAAGTGAAAAGGGGACGCTCACGCGCCCCATCTTCACAGGAGGAGAGTGCCTTAGCAGCAGCAATCGTTGCTGTTGCCGCAGCCGCAGTTGTTGCTGCAGCCACAGCCGCAACCGCAGCCATTGCCGCACCCGCCGCAGCCGAACAGCACCAGAATGATGATGAGGATCAGCCACACGCAGCTATTGTTGTTATTGCACATTTTCGTTTCACCTCACTTGTCATGCCCTATCCTATGCGCGAGCGCGCAAAGGTGAGCCTGACCGATAGAAAAAGATGAGGGAATTTCAAATCAGCAAGGAGGAGCTATGAGCTACGAGGACAACTACGATCAAACCGCCCGCTGGGACGCCGAGAGCGTCCGCGAAGCGGAGCAGCGCACGCAGCACCGCTCCACGCGCAGCAGCGCCGAGCGGCAAAAACTGAAGAAGAAAGGGCAGCGCCGCCGCTTTACGCTGTGGCTCGCGTTCGTGCTCATCACGTCGGCGATCCTCGCCGGTGTGGGCTGGCTGCTGGCGAACGACATGTGCTCTTTCAACAAGGCACCGGTCGAGACGACCATCGAGATTACGCGCGACGACAACCTGAACACCATCGCCACGAAGCTCCACGACGAGGGGCTCATTAAGTACAAGTGGTTCTTCAAGGCGTTCGGCAGGCTCCGCCACGCGGAAAGCCGCATCGGCATCGGCACCTACGCCGTCGACAGCGACATGGACTACGACGCGCTCATCAACCGCATGAGCAACAAGAACGCGTCGCTCACGGCGAATACCGTTAAAATTTCGATCCCAGAGGGCTATAATGTCCGCCAGATCATCGCGCTGATGGACAAGTATGGTGTCAACACGGCGGAAAAGCTCACCGACGCGGCGATGAACTCGGACTTCAACTATTCGTTCATCGACAACAATAAAAAGGGCGACCTGACGCGCCTTGAGGGCTATCTCTTCCCCGATACCTACGAGTTCTTCGTGGACGAGGACCCGACACACGCGCTGTCGAGACTGCTCGACAACTTTAATACAAAGATGAGCGATGAGCTCATGCAGAAGGTCGAGGCCTCCGGCTATTCGCTCAACCAGATCTTGACCATCGCCTCGCTCATCGAAAAGGAGACGGACGGCACGGACCGCGAGAACATCGCCTCGGTCATCTATAACCGTCTCAACAACATCGGCGAGACGTATCACAAGTTACAGATCGACGCCTCGCTCATTTACGGCCTTGGTGACAACTACACCGGCACGCTCACGAGCAGCGACCTCAATTACAACACGCCCTACAACCTCTCGATGTACGAGGGCCTGCCGCCCACGCCCATCGCGAACCCCGGTCTCGCCTCCATCCAGGCGGCGCTCGAACCGGCGCAGACGAACTACTACTTCTACGCCCTCGGCAAGGACAAGGTGCACCACTTCTTCAAGACCTACGCGGAGCACGCGAGCTTCGTCAGCTCCAGCCAGTACGCAGGCTAACATAAAATGACGCGGCAGCGTGGCTTATGCCACGCTGCCGCTTTGAAAGAGGACAACGATGAGAAGAAAACCCGAGATCCTCGCCCCGGCGGGCGATATGGAAAAATTGCAGATGGCCGTGCTCTACGGCGCGGACGCAGTGTACTTAGCCGGTACGAGCTTCGGCATGCGCTCGTTCGCGGGCAACTTCACGCCGGAGGAGCTTCCCAAAGCGGTGAAGTTCGCGCACGACCACGGTGTGCGCGTCCACGTGACGGTGAATACGATGCCGCGCAACGACGAGGTCGCGCGCCTGCCCGAGCACTTGGAGCGTTTGAACGACGCGGGTGTCGACGCGCTTATTTTGGCCGACCTCGGCGCGTTTACGCTCGCGGGGAAGTATGCGCCCAAGTGCGAGCGCCATATCTCGACCCAGCAGTCGATCGCAAACTACGAGTGCGCCCGTGCGTGGTACGATTTGGGCGCGAAACGAGTGGTGCTGGCAAGGGAAGTATCTTTACAGGAGATTCGCGAAATGCGCGCGAAAATTCCAGAGGAGCTGGAGGTCGAGACCTTCTGTCATGGCGCGATGTGCGTGAGCTATTCGGGCCGCTGCCTTCTCTCAAACTATATGACCGGCCGCGACTCGAACCGCGGCCAGTGCGCCCAGCCCTGCCGCTACCAGTATGCGCTGATGGAGGAGAAACGTCCGGGCGAATATTTCCCCGTCTTCGAGGATGAGAAGGGGACCTACATCATGAACTCGCGCGATATGTGCATGATCGACCATTTAGACGATATCATGGACGCGGGCATCGACTGCATCAAGATCGAGGGGCGCGCGAAGTCGGCCTACTACGCCGCCATCGTCACAGGTGCGTACCGCCATGTGCTCGACGACGTCGCCGTGGGCAGGGAAGTCGACCCCGTATGGCGCGATGAGGTAGAGCATGTGAGCCACCGCCATTATTCGACGGGCTTCTACTACGGCCAGCCCGGGCAGTATTACAACAATTCGCGCTACATCCGCGACTGGCAGGTCTGCGCCGTCGTGACGGACTGCGATGCGGACGGCAACGCGACGCTGTCGCTTCGCAACAAGTTTGCCGCGGGCGACGAGATCGAGCTCGTCGGCCCCGACAGCCGCCCGTTCACGATGACCGCGCCCGTGATGCACGACCTCGAGGGCTTCGAGCTCTACGAGCCGCGCACACCGCAGACGGTGTTTAAGATGAAGCTGCCGCGCTATGTGCCGCCGATGAGCTTTGTGCGCCATGCGGTTTCTTTGAGCGCAAAGGATTAAAACGCTTTTTCGCGCCTTTTCGGGCACGGGGGGATAGGCAGCGCCGAAGGTGCTGCACCACATTTCCTGCTCCCCCTGCGCGGCCGCAGGAAAAAATGCAAAAACTTATTTTTGCGCTTTCAACGCCCTGCGTTGAGCAAGGATCCCCGGCAGGATCGCGCACAGCGATCCGATCAGGAAGCAGACGATGCCAACGATCATATTGAGCGGAATTTCCTCCTTGAGGAAAAGAAGCGCGAAGATCGGCGCCAAGATGGGCTTTAGGAAGAAAATGAGTGACGCCTCCTGCGCAGACGTTTTCTCCATCGCCATCATGTGGCAGACGAAGCCCGCCGCGGAGTTGATGCAGCAGATGTACAGCAGTGCCGGAATGGCCGAGGCAGGGATATTTTCAAAGAGCGGCACGTCGATAAAGAGGTTCAGCCCCACCGCGCCATAGAGCGACGCGCCCGCCGCCGTGCGGCCGAAGAGCAGAATGAACACGAGCTCGCCCGCGCCGAAGAGAAAACTCAGGCACGTAACAGCGATGCCGCCGAAGCGCGGTGTACGCTTTTTGCCGAACACACTGTAGAGTGCGAACATCACGGCGGAGAGAATGGCGAGCACCGAGCCTGTGGGATCGAGCGTCGCATGAATGGGGTCAATGATGATGAGCGCCGCCGTGAGCTCCAAAATGAGCGCGATAATGTGGTTGCGATGAATGTCCTCATGCAGGAAGAGATGGGCGAACACCGTGACGAAGATCGGATTGCAGGAGAAGATGACCGCCACGATTGACGCGCGCGTATAGGTCACGGACATCTGGTAGAGCGACATCGCGATGACGACGCACAGAAAGCCCGAAAGCGCGAAAAAGCCGATGTCCTTTCGCGAGAGCGAGGCGTTTTTCTTCTTTATCGAGCGCGAGGCGAACGGGATGAGCAGAATGCCGCCGACGAGAAAGCGCAGACACGTGATCTGCATGGGCGCAAACACGCCGTGCACGGTTTTGAGCATGACCTCCATCGTGCTGAAAATGATGGCACAGAGGACGATATAGACATAGCCGGAGCGGGAACGGTTCATAGCGATTCTCCCTTCATCATTCAAACGAAAGCAGTATATGCCATTTTCTGCCCAAAGGCAAGGGATGCTTGACAAAAGCTAAATTTGAGATATAATAACGCAAGTAAAACGCGATGAAAAAGTCAGCTTTGCAGACGAGCCTGAAGCGAGAGGGGAATGGTGCAAGCCCTCGGCCACCGGTGCGAAGCAGCCGCTTTGGAGCCGTCCGCGAGGAGCGGAACGCCTCGTCCCCGTTACCGGACGGCTAAGATGCCTTTCCTACGGGGAAGGATAATTAGGGTGGTACCGTGAAGCATAAAAGCCTTCGCCCCTATGGACAGGGACGGAGGCTTTGTTTTTTTAGAAAGGAACAGGATCATGCGTAAAAGAGGATATCTGATCGCGTCGCTCGCGATGCTCCTTCTTCTTGTGCTGAGCGGCTGCAAGGGCAATAAGCTGCCCGACGGCATGGACGAGGACAAGGTCTCGAGCGCGGGACTTGCCGTCATGTCGCAGCTGACGAAAGACGAATATGAAGAGGTCTACGACGCGCTGCGCGAGGATGTGCGCGAGCAGACGAGCGCCGATGCCATTGAAGAGATGATGGATACCGCGACCGAGGGGCGCGGCAGCTTCAAAAAGGTCAAGGATTCGATGGTGACGGGCGTGACGGACGCGGACGAGCCGCATGCCATCGCCGTCATCGGCGCGAAATACGACAAAAAGTCCGTGGTGTTCCGCATCGCGTTCGATACGGAGATGAACCTTATCGGACTGGATGTGAGAGGGAAGTGAGCAGATGACAAGAAAAATCATCGACATGACGAAGGACCCGCGCGGCGGCCAGTTTGAATACTTCTGCACGATGACCGACCCGTGGGCGGGCATCACGGTTCCGGTGGATATTACGGCTCTTCTTGCTTCGCTTAACGGCCGTCCGTTTTTCCTCAGCTATCTCTATGCGGTGATGCGCGCGGCGAACGCCGTGCCCGAGCTGCGGCGGAGATTGCTGCCCGACGGTCAGGTCGTTGAGTATGATCACTGTGACCCGTCGTACACCGTGATGAAGCCCGACGGCACGGGCGTTTACGTCTACTGCCTGCTTGAGGACGATCTGTCGTCTTACGAAAAGTTTGTCGCCGAGGGCAAGCGGCGGCAGAAGGAGACGCTCGAGCGCGGTACGCTGACCGAGGATGGCGACGTGCTGGCGAATTTCTTCGTCTCCTGTGTGCCGTGGCTCTACTACACGCAGATCAAAGAGCCCGCCGGCGGCGCAGACGACAGCAATCCGCGCTTCGCCTGGGGAAAATACCGCGAGGAAAACGGCCGCATGATGCTGCCGATGTCACTTTTCATCAACCACGCGCTCTGCGACGGATGGCACGTCACGCAGTTCTATAAAAATCTCGACCGTGAGCTCGCGGAATTGAGCGCTTATCTGAAAACACAGAACGAACAACAGTAAATTTTACAATAAAAGGAGAAACCAACCATGTCTCAGCCCAAGTATTACGGTCTCAATGAGCTGCGGGAAATGTTCCTGCACTTTTTTGAGACGAAAGGCCACCTGCGCCTGCCCAGCTTTTCCCTGATCCCGCAGAACGACGCGTCGCTGCTGCTCATCAACTCCGGTATGGCGCCGATGAAGCCATTCTTCACCGGCGAGCAGGAGCCCCCGCGCCACCGCGTGACCACCTGTCAGAAGTGCATCCGCACCGGCGACATTGAAAACATCGGCCACACCGCGCGCCACGGCACGTACTTTGAAATGCTCGGCAACTTCTCGTTCGGCGACTATTTCAAGACCGAGGCCATCCACTGGGCGTGGGAATTCCTGACGAGCCCCGAGTGGGTCGGCCTCGACCCGAACCGCCTGTATCCCTCTGTTTTCGCCGGCAACGAGACCACGCCCGCCGACGACGAGGCGTTCCGCATCTGGCACGAGGAGATCGGTATCCCCGAGGACCGCATCTTCAAGTTCGGCAAGGAGGATAACTTCTGGGAGCACGGCTCCGGTCCGTGCGGCCCCTGCTCTGAAATTTACTACGACCGCGGCGAAAAGTACGGCTGCGGCAAGCCCGGCTGCACCGTCGGCTGCGACTGCGACCGCTATATGGAGGTCTGGAACGTCGTCTTCTCCCAGTTCGACAACGACGGCCACGACCACTACACCGAGCTCAAGCAGAAGAACATCGACACCGGCATGGGTCTTGAGCGCTTGGCCGTCGTGTGCCAGGACGTTGATTCGCTCTTCGACGTCGACACGGTGATGAACATCACGAACAAGGTCACGGAGATCACCGGCGCGAGCTACGGCCAGAGCCGCGAGAAAGACGTGTCCCTGCGCGTCATCACCGACCACATCCGCTCGGCTTCCTTTATGATCTGCGACGGCGTGCTGCCCAGCAACGAGGGCCGCGGCTACGTGCTGCGCCGCCTGCTGAGAAGAGCCGCCCGCCACGGCAAGCTGCTTGGCGTCAACCGTCCGTTCCTCTATGAGGTCGTGGATACGGTCGTGCACGAGAACGAAGGCCATTATCCCGAGCTGCGCGAGCGTCAGGCCTATATCACCAAGGTCATCCGCACCGAGGAGGAGAACTTTGCCAAGACCATCGACGGCGGCATGAAGATCTTCACCGAGCTTCTGAACGCCCACAAGGAGAAGGGCGAGACCGTCTTCTCCGGCGCGGACGCGTTCAAGCTGTACGACACCTACGGCTTCCCCATCGACCTGACGGTCGAGATGGTCGAGGACGAGGGCATGACGCTCGACCGCAAGGCCTTTGACCACGAGATGCAGGAGCAGAAGACCCGCGCCCGCGAGGCGCGCAAGGCGCTCGGTGACCTCGGCTGGGCGGGCGTTGAGTTCGGCAAGGACATTCCGTCCACGGAATTTGTCGGCTACGACCACGATTCCGTCGACGATGCGAAGGTCGTCGCGCTGGTGGTCGAGGGTGAGCAGGCCGAGGCTATGATGAGCGGCGTGGAGGGAATCATCGTGCTCGACAAGACTCCGTTCTATGCCGAAATGGGCGGCCAGATCGGCGATACGGGCGTCATCCGCTGCGGCGAGGCCGTGTTTGAGGTCACGGATGTCCAGAAGAACAAGGGCGGCAAGTTCATGCACACAGGTAAGGTCATCCACGGCAGCTTCCAGCTCGGCGACACCGTGACGGCATCCATTGATGTGGAGCGCCGCATGGCCATCCGCCGCGGCCACACGGCCACCCATCTTCTCGACGCCGCGCTCAAGGCGGTGCTCGGCGACCATGTGCATCAGGCCGGTTCTCTGGTCGAGCCCGACCGTCTGCGCTTCGACTTCACGCACTTTGAGTCCATCACGCCCGAGCAGCTGCTCGCGGTTGATACCTTCGTCAACGACGCGATCCTGCGCGGCATCCCCGTTGTGACCGAGGTGCTGCCCATCGAGGAAGCGAAGAAGAAGGGCGCTGTCGCCATGTTTGGCGAAAAGTACGGCGACGTTGTCCGCGTGGTCGAGATGGGCGATGTGTCCATGGAGTTCTGCGGCGGTACGCACCTTGACAACACCGCCAAGGTCGGCCTCTTCCGCATCAAGAGCGAGGGCAGCGTTGCCTCCGGCGTGCGCCGCATCGAGGCTATCACCGGCAAACAGACGCTCGAAGAGCTTAGAAGCGGCCAGGAGAAGCTCATCCGCGCGGCGCAGCTCTTAAAGACCACGTCGAACGAGCTCGAAAGCCGCATCGGCGGCATGCTGAGCGAGATGAAGGAGATCAAGAGCCAGCTTGAAAAGTTCAAGGAGCAGGCATCGCTCGGCGAGGCGCGCACGTTCCTGACCTCCGCCAAGGAAGTGAAGGGCCTGAAGCTCGTCACCGCCCAGCGCGACGGCATGGATGCAAACGCCCTGCGCAAGCTCGGCGACTTCCTGCGCGACAAGGAGCCCAAGATCGTCGGCGTGCTCGCCTCCGTCAAGGACGGCAAGGTCACGCTTCTGGCCGTGTGCGGCAAGGAAGCGGTCGCAAGCGGAATCAAGGCAGGCGATATCATCAAGGCCATCGCGCCTATCTGCGGCGGCAAGGGCGGCGGCAAGCCCGACTCTGCCATGGGCGGCGGCACCGAAGTCAGCAAGGTCGACGACGCGCTCGCGGCGGTGGATGATCTCATCCTGAGCAAGCTCGGCTGATGGCGGCGTTACCGAAAGATCCGGCGATGCTGCTGAGCGCCGTGAATATGAAGCTGCGCGATTTTTACGATTCTCTTGATGCGCTGTGTGACGATCTGGACGTTGCGCGCGAGAGCATCGAAACATCGCTTGCGGGCATCGGTTACACCTACGATGCCGAGAAAAATCAATTTGTGTAAGATAAAATTACTTTACAGAAAGGAGCGATAAAACATGTCTGATTGTCTGTTCTGCAAGATCATCGCGGGCGACATCCCGTCGAACAAGGTCTACGAGGACGACCTCTGCTATGCCTTCAACGACATCGCGCCGCAGGCGCCGGTGCACTTTCTTGTGATCCCGAAGGCGCACATCGCATCTGTCGCGGGCGTGAACGAAGAGAACAGCGCCGTCGTCGCGCACATCTTCGAGGTCATTGCCAAGCTCACCAAGGAGAAGGGCATTGAGAGCTACCGCGTCGTGTCCAACATCGGCGAGCAGGCGGGACAGAGCGTGCCGCATCTGCATTTTCATGTTCTCGCCGGCCGCGACATGACTTGGCCTCCGGGCTGATTGTTTTCCCGTAGGGGAAGCGAAATTGGCAGCGCGCAGCGCTGCATCCATTCCCTGCGCCGCGCAGGGGATGCGGATAAGGGAGGGGTATCTCTTTTTCAAAAAGAGATACCCCTCCCTTACACCCTCCCAGAGAAAATTCACATTGCGGGCTTGTAGCTTGAAGAGCTGCACGCGCTGCGCAATCAGGTGCGGTGTACATGGCTTCGCCATGAATCCCTGCGATTCGGCACCGATTGCAACCGCGCCTTACTATCGTGAGGCGCGAGTGACGTTTGTCTGGCGACAGACTGCCTACCGAATGCGGCATTGCTGACGCTCGCCGCATTGAGAAGTGCCACGATAGACGGAAATTAAGTTGTACTCCTACAAGATGGGCAGAGCGGCAGCGGATAGTAGGAGTAGGTCAAATCGTATCGCAGCTTCAAACGCGGCAGCGCCGCGTTATGGGCAGTGCAATCGGCAAGCATTGAAGTTCTTCGAGCTGCTCGCTTGCAATGTGGGCCCTTTCTCTTGGGGGTCAAAGGGGGATATTCTCTTTCCGAGGAAAGAGAATATCCCCCTTATCCGCATCCCCTGCACGGTGCAGGGAACAAGCATTTGCCCCTTGGCAAAAGCAATCGTTGCTGCTATACTACAAAAGGCTCCGTTTGGACACAATTACCGGAAATAATGTTGCCGTTTGGTAGCATTGTACCGGGTGATTGTTTATGGATACCAAACGACTGCGTGACCTGCGCGAAGACAATGACAAGACGCAGCAGCAGATCGCGGATATGCTCAATATGCACCGCAGCGTGTACCGCCGCTACGAGAGCGGCGAAAGAGAAATTCCCGTGTGGGCGGTCATCAAGCTCGCCGACTACTACCGCGTCAGCACCGATTATCTGCTCGGGCTGACGGACGACCCTGCGCGCCGATGAGAGTACTGGCGATTTTCTGCGCGGCGTTCGCGGCGGGCGTTGCGCTCTCGCAGTATTTACTGAGTGCGCAGTGGGCGCTCATTTTGTGCGGCGTGTTTGCCGCGGCGGCGCTTGTCATGGGACTTTGTGGCTGCGCAAACAAGCGCGGGGACTGGGCAAAGCGCGCGTTTTTGTGCGCGCTGGGCTTATGCTTTGCGTTCGGGTACAACACGCTTTATGCGCATTTTATCAAATCGCCGAACGACGCGCTGCTCGGCACGCAGGACACGGTTGAGGTCGAGCTTTTGGGCTATGCCGAGGAGACGAGCCACGGCGCGAAGGTCACGGTGAAGATCCTGAACCGCGGCCTGCCGGGGCGGGCCATCTACTACGGCGACGCGGATCTTATGGACCTCGAGCCCGGCGCGCATGTGACGGCGGAGGCGCTGTTCAACAGCGCGACCGACCCGACGGGGAAGGGACTGCATCTGCGCAATTTCACGGCCAAAGGCGTCTACATCCTGCTCTATCAGCGCGGCGACCCGACTTATGACGACACAAACGCGGGCGCGCTCAAGTATCTGCCGCAGCGCATCGCAAGGACGCTCGGTGAGACCATTGAGCGCAGCTACAGCGAGCGCGAGGGTGCATTTCTGCGGGCGCTGCTGCTGGGCGACAAGAAATATCTCGACGAGGAGGACGCGAGCAACTTATCCGAGGTGGGCCTTTCCCACGTGATGGCCGTCTCGGGTCTGCACTGCTGCTTTCTGGCGTCACTGATCGGTTCGCTGATGGGCGATAAGCGGAAAAAGCTCCGCTGCGCCGTGACGATCCCGCTCATTTTCCTCTATGCGTTCGTCACAGGCCTGACGCCGAGCATCCTGCGCGCGTGCATCATGATCTCGATGGGCATGATCGCGCCGCTTCTGGGGCGCGACAACGACCCGCCGACGTCCATCTCGTTCGCGCTGCTGCTCATTTTACTCAAAAATCCGTTCGCCATCGCAAGCATCAGCTTACAATTATCGTTTTCCGCGGTGTCGGGCATTATCTATCTGACGCCGAAGCTCACGAAGCGTGCCCACGGCAAGCACAAGCTTGTGCGCGCGGCGCTGCTGTCGTTTTCGACGACGCTCGGCGCGATGGTGTTTTCAACGCCCCTTGCGTGCTACTATTTCGGAACGCTCTCCATTGTGTCGCTTTTGAGCAACCTGCTTTGCCTGTGGCTCGTGAGCGTCGTGTTCGCGCTGGGATTACTTTCGGTACTGATCGCGGCGGCTGTGCCGCAGCTCGGCGCGGCCTGTGCCTTTGTGCCGGCGCTCGGCATTCGCGCCGTGCTTGCCGTCGCGGGACTTTTGGAGGAGCTTCCGTTCCACGCCATCTATTTCAACACCGCGTTTTCCGTCGCATGGCTTGCGTACGTGTACGCGATCTTCATCACCTGCGCGCTGGCAAAGCGCGGGAAGTACCGTTATTTTGCGGCGGTGGGGCTTTCCGTCCTGTCGCTCTTCGCCGCGGCAAAGGTCAATGCCCTACACTATGAACAGGGCGGGCTGAACGTCGTCGCGCTCGATGTGGGGCAGGGGGAGAGCGTGCTGCTCATTTCCGAGGGCCACGCGGCACTCGTGGACTGCGGCAGCAAAAATTCCTACATCGACGCCGGCGCGATCGCGGCGGACTATCTGCGCTCCGCAGGGGCGACGCTCGACGCCGTGGTGCTGACGCATTATCACGAGGATCACGCCAACGGCCTTGCCGCGCTCTTTGCGCGCGTGGATGTCGATACCATCTACCTTGCCGATATCGACGCGGGCGAGGGTGACCGCGATGAGGTCGAAGCGCTCGCCGAGCGCTACGGCGTGAACATCCACTATGTCACCGAGGTGATAGAGGTCACGAACGGCGCGTCGACAATGAGCATCTATCCGCCGCTCGGCGACAAGGGCGCGAACGAGCTGGGCCTGACGATTTTGTGCTCGCTCGGCGACTTCGACACGCTCATCACCGGCGATATGGACGCGAAAACCGAGACGAAGCTCGTCGAGACCTATGATTTACCGGATATCGAAGTGCTGCTCGTCGGACATCACGGCTCGAAGTATTCCACCGGTACGACGCTGCTCGAATCGGTGACGCCGGAGGCCGGCGTCATCAGCGTGGGCGACAACAGCTACGGCCATCCGACCGAGGAGGCGCTGCTGCGCCTGACGGACGCGGGCATGACGGTCTACCGCACGGACATGCAGGGCAATATATTGATCACAGTGGACTGAGAGGACTTCATGGCAGAGAGAAAAACGCCCAACAAGGGCTATCAGAAATTGAAAAGCGACCTGAGCGCGGGCAATATCGGTCAGGTCTACATCTTTTACGGCGAGGAGAGCTATCTGCGCGAATACTACCTCGGCGAGATCAAAAAAAAGCTCGTCCCCGCGGGCTTTGAGGAGTTCAACTACCACCGCCTGAGCGGCAAGACGCTGACGATGCAGGAGCTGAACGAGGCGGTCGAGGCGATGCCGATGATGGCCGAGCGCACGCTCATCGTGGTAACGGACTGTGACCTTTTTAAGCTCCCCGAGGAGCAGCGTACGGCGCTCATCGCGCTGCTCAATGACTTTCCGCCGTACTGCTGCCTCGTGTTTGTGTATGATCTCATTGAGTATAAGCCGAGCAAGACCTATAAAAAGCTCTACGAGGCGCTCGACAAAAACACACAGAGCGTCAAGTTCGAGGCGCAGGAGCGCAGCGATCTCATCAACTGGATCGCGCGGCGCTTCCGCGCGCTGGGCAAGGGCATCGACGCACAGACGGCGGAGCACCTGATCTTCACCTGCGGCGCGCTGATGACCGGCCTTGTGCCGGAGATCGAGAAGATCGGCGCCTACGCCAAGGGAAAGAACATCACGACCGACGACATTAACGCCGTGGCCGATCCTGTGCTCGACGCGGTGGTGTTCGATATGACGAACGCCATCACGAAGCGCGACTACGGCCACGCGTCGGAGCTTTTGGGTCAGCTGTTCAAAAAGCAGGAGGAGCCGTTTGTGATCTTGGCCGTTATCAGCAAGGAGCTGCGGCGCATCTACACCGCGCGCATCGCGCTCGACAACGGCAAGGACAAGCTCTGGCTCATGGAGCTGTGGGGGATGCGGTCAGACTATCCCGCGCGCTTACTGATGGAGGCGGCGCGCAAAACGACGAGCGAGTGGTGCAGCCAGAGCCTTCTCATGTGCCAGCGGCTCGACCAACGCATGAAGAGTGAAAAGGGAATCGACAGCGAGGGTGAGCTCAAGCTGCTGCTGATGCGCCTTGCACAGGGGAAGTGAATCTATGGCAAAGCCGAAGGTAAAGGAAGTCATCGTCGTTGAGGGACGGTACGACAAAAACACGCTCTCGCAGGTCGTGGACGCGGTCATCGTGGAGCTCGGCGGCTTCGCCGTGTTCAACGACAAGGAAAAGCAGGCCTTTTTGCGAAAGCTCGCCAAGGAGCGGGGCATCATCCTCTTCACCGACCCCGACGGCGCGGGATTCGTGATCCGCAACCGCGTCAAGGGCAATATCCCCGAGGGTCGTGTGCTGCAAGCCTACGTACCGGACATCTACGGTAAGGAGAAGCGCAAGCGCAAGGGCGGCAAGGAGGGCAAGCTCGGCGTCGAGGGCATGAAGCCGGGAATTTTGCTTGACGCTCTGCGCCGCGCGGGCGCGACCATTGATGAAGAAAGCACTGTAAAGGGAAAATCCATCATAAAAGCAGACCTCTATGACCTGGGCCTGATCGGCCCGGACAGCGTGGAAAAGCGCAAAGCGCTGTGCAAAAGGCTGGAGTTGCCGGAGCATTTGAGCGCAAATGCGCTGGTGGAGGTGCTCAATTTGCTGATGAGCAGGGAAGAGCTTGAAAAGCTCTTCCAATGAAGAGCGAAATTATCCCTGCGTGCCAGCAGGGAACGGGGCAAAGGGGGCTGTTCTCTTTCACAAAAGAGAACAGCCCCCTTTAAATCCCCCAAGAGAAAGGTTTCGACATTGCAAGCGAGCAGCTCGAAGAGCTGCAATGCTTGCAATGTGAATTTTCTCTGGGAGGGTTTAAGGGAGGGATATCTCTTTTCGAAAAAGAGATATCCCTCTCTTATCCGCACCCCTGCGCGGCCGCAGGGAATCTGCAAGCATATTATGCTTGCAATAACTCCCAATACGGGATATAATATTTCATTATTTTGTCTGCCTAACAGCAGACGCGAAGAAAGGAATGGATCATATGGCTGAGGAAGTCAAGACTGCCGCCGCTGAGGGCGAATCCGGCAGCAAAAATTTTATCGACGCCTTCATCGAAGAAGACATCGCGGAGGGTGGGCGCTTCCAGGGCCAGCAGGTCCACACCCGTTTTCCACCGGAGCCGAACGGCTATCTGCACATCGGCCACTGCAAGGCGCTGACCATCGACTTTGGCACCGCTGAGCGCTTCGGCGGCCTTTGCAACCTGCGCATGGACGACACGAACCCCACGAAGGAGGACGTCGAATTTGTCGATGCCATCAAAGAGGACATCCACTGGCTGGGCTTCGACTGGGGCGACCGTTTCTTCTACGGCAGCGACTATTTTGAAAAGGACTACGAGTACGCTGTCGAGCTCATCAAAAAGGGCCTTGCCTACGTCTGCGACCTGACGCCCGAGCAGGCGAGAGAGTACCGCGGAGACATCGGCAAGCCCGCCATCTCCCCGTACCGTGACCGCGATGTAGAGGAGAACCTCGACCTCTTCGAGCGCATGAAAAACGGCGAGTTCCCTGAGGGCAGCCGCACGCTGCGCGCAAAGATCGACTTAGCCTCCGGCAACTTCAACATGCGCGACCCTGTTATTTACCGCATCCGCTACATGCACCATCACCGTCAGGGCGACAAGTGGTGCATCTACCCGATGTACGACTTTGCGCACCCCATTCAGGACGCGCTCGAGGGCATCACGCACTCGCTGTGCTCGCTCGAATTCGAGGCGCACCGCCCGCTCTACGACTGGGTGGTGAACAACGTTTCCGTGCCCAATAAGCCGCGCCAGATCGAGTTTGCCCGCCTTGGCATCGATCACACGGTCATGTCGAAGCGCAAGCTCAGAAAGCTCGTCGAGGAGGGCATCGTCTCCGGCTGGGACGATCCGCGTATGCCGACGCTGTGCGGCCTGCGCCGCCGCGGCTTCACGCCCAAGGCCATCCGCAACTTCTGCGACCGCATCGGCGTTGCCAAGAGCGCGAGCGTGGTCGAATACAGCTTCCTCGAGCACTGCCTGCGCGAAGACCTCAACGAGAAGGCTGAGCGCACGATGGGTGTTCTTCATCCGGTGAAGCTCGTCATCACGAACTATCCCGAGGGCAAGAGCGAGACCGTCACGGTCGAGAATAACCCGACCGACCCTGCGTCCGGCACGCATGAGATCACGTTCTCCCGCGAGTGCTGGATCGAGGCCGACGACTTCATGGAAGTCCCCGTGCCCAAGTACAAGCGCCTGACGCCGAACGGCCCCGAGTGCCGCCTCAAGGGCGCGTACCTCATCACCTGCACGGGCTGCAAGAAGGACGAAAACGGCAACGTCGTCGAGGTCTACGCCGAGTACGACCCGAACTCGCCGGGCGGCGATCCCGCCGACGGCCGCAAGGTCAAGGGCGCGACGATCCACTGGGTCGACGCCGCGACCGCGCTGGACGCCGAGGTGCGTGTTTACAGCGAGCTGTTCAGCGACCCCGCACCCGACGGCGCGGACAAGGATTTCCTTGCCTGCATGAACCCCGATTCGCTCGAGGTGCTGACCGGCTGCAAGGTCGAGCCGCGCATGCGCGACATCGCCGCGGCGTACGACAAGACCGAAAAGAAGGGCAAGACCGCGCCGAGCTTCCAGTTCATGCGCCTTGGGTATTTCTGCCTTGATAACAAGGATTGCTCCGAGGATCATCTGGTGTTCAACCGGTCGGTTACTCTTAAAGATAGCTTTAAAAAGTAATCATTGAAATGTTCCCCCTGCAAGCAGGGGAGCGCGGATAAAAGGGGACCTTCTCTCACGTGAGAGAAGGTCCCCTTTTGAACCCCTA
>OICD01000613.1_pt1 | contig 19500 bp, 16 predicted proteins | sample 1581161 | NCBI WGS metagenome assembly OICD01 (sample SAMEA3882546, study PRJEB24775) | human gut metagenome | biome: human-associated habitat; feature: intestine environment; material: feces | place: Netherlands | collected 2009/2010 | reverse complement strand
GGCCAGATTCTCCGCCAGTACGTTTTTTCCGGTGGCCTTGGGGCCTGCGAGAAGCAGGTTCTCCCCGCACAGCACCGCCGCCGCGGCGGCTTCCCAGACTTCCTTGCCGTAGTATACAAATCGGGGGTTTGGAATCCGGCCGCGTACTTCCTCCGCAACGCCGTGGGCGTCCCGGAAGGAACGGACTTCTGCAAGCAGGTGCCTGTTCACGCCCTCAGCTTCCAGTTCTTTCCAAATATCCATGACAAATCCCTCCTCGCAACGTTCCTCTTCTATTTTAGCATGATGCACGGCATTTGCAAGGAGAATCTTTCCCTTTCAGCTTGCGTGCGGAAAAGGTTTCCTGTATAATAGGTTACATTCATACACTTCGGAAAGAAGGGGTACCTTTGGAGAAGATCAGGCAATTTCTGGCGCGCAAAGACGTGGTGTTTACCCTCCAGCGCTACGGGATCGATGCGCTGGGGGCCATGGCACAGGGATTGTTCTGCACGCTGCTGGTGGGAACCATCCTCAATACTCTGGGGCAGCAGTTCGGCATCGGTTTTTTGACACGGATCATCGTCACCGTGGGCAAGGGTGAGGGCGCAGTGGGCTATACCATCGGCGGCCTTGCCTCCGCCATGGTCGGCCCCGGCATTGCCGTGGCCATCGGATTTGCGCTGCACTGCCCGACGCTGGTGCTGTTTTCCCTGATCCCCGTGGGCTTTGCCGCCAACGCCATGGGCGGCGCGGGCGGACCGCTGGCGGTATACGTCGTCGCCATCGTCGCGGCGGAATGCGGCAAGCTGGTGGCAAAGGAGACCAAAATCGACATTCTGGTGACACCCATCATGACGGTTCTGGCCGGCATCGGCATTGCGCGTCTGGTAGCAGCGCCCATCGGTACGGCGGCCAGCGCCGTAGGCAGCTTCATCAAGTGGGCAACGGTGCTTCAGCCCTTTTTCATGGGCATTGTGGTATCCGTCGCCGTGGGCGTGGCGCTGACGCTGCCCATTTCCTCCGCCGCCATCTGCGCAGCGCTGGGACTGACAGGGCTTGCCGGCGGCGCCGCCGTGGCCGGATGCTGCGCCCAGATGGTGGGCTTCGCGGTGATGAGCTTCCGGGAAAACGGCTGGGGCGGTCTGGTCGCTCAGGGCATCGGCACCAGCATGCTGCAAATGCCCAACATTGTGAAGAACCCCCGTATCTGGATACCGCCCACACTGGCATCGGCCATCACGGGGCCGCTTGCCACATGCCTGTTCCATCTGGAGATGAACGGCACGGCGGTCTCCTCCGGCATGGGTACCTGCGGCTTTGTCGGGCAGATCGGCGTTTACACGGGCTGGATCAACGATATTGCCAACGGCGCAAAGACGGCCATCACCGCCATGGACTGGACGGGCATGGCGCTGATCTGCTTCGTTCTTCCGGCGGTGCTGAGCTGGGTTTTCTGCCTGATCCTCCGGAAATGGGGCTGGATCGGGGAAAACGACCTGAAATTGGAGCTGTGAAGAATTCCCCCGCCGCGTCAGAACATCCGTGCGGCGGGGGAATTTTGATTGCTTTACGCGCCGAACACCTTTGTGTCCAGATGCCGCTTTTTGACGGCGTAAAACAGCACCGTGCCAAAGGTCAGGAGCACCGCCAGCTCTCCCAGCGCCACGTACAGCGCGTTGAGGAAGAAACCGCCGCCGATGTATACCGTCAGTTCCCAGCCTACCAGCAGTGCGTTGAACAGTGCGGGCATCGCCATCCCCACCAGAGGATAGCCCTTCACCGTGACCCGCCGGGTCAGCCACATCCCCCCGGCCGCCAGAAGCGTCGCAAGACTGCCCACGAGAAAATCCAGCGGCAGCGCGGCGGCATAGGTGATGTTGAAAACCAGACAGCCCACCGTCAATCCGGGAATCGCTGCCGGGGTGAAAAAGGAAAGCACGCACAGCGCTTCGGACAGCCGCATTTGGATCGCCCATGTGGTGGAACCGGGAAGCAGAACATTCTGCAGGTGGGTCAGTACAGCGTACAGCGCCGCAATGACGGCGGCATGGGTCAGAAATCTGGTATTTTTCGACATGGTGTTCCTCCAAAACAGAAATTGGGGACAGCGCAAGACCGTCCCCAACAAAAAATGAGCGCATAGCGCCCATCGGAAATCCCTAGTTTTGTTTACCGACAGGATGGTCACGAACTGTCCTATGAAATTTCTCTTATTATACACATTGGCGGCAGAAAAGTCAAGGTTGCATTTCCCCTGAATATCTGATATTATGACACGGCACACAACAACAAGGAGATGGTAGTTTATGGCAAAAAATAACACCCAGGTGGACAAGAACTCCCGGGAGTACCTGCTGCGGCAGGTGGCCAACGGACGTTACAGTCTGTTGCTGATCGTCATTCTCACGGTGGTCAATCTGATCATGACGATTCTGGACACGAACACATATTTCCTGTTCTCCGCTTCCGTACCGTACTATCTGGTATTCGTGGGGATGGGCATAGAGAACGGCTTTGTGGACGGTGCCTGGAATGTCAAAGGGACGCTCACCTACACGGGTCTGGTCATCGCGCTGGTCATTGTGGCGGTGTATCTGCTGTGCTGGCTGCTGAGCAAGAAGCATGCCGGTTGGCTGACGGCGGCGCTGGTGCTGTTCATCGTCGATACCGTGGCGCTGGTGGTCATTACCTTTGCTCTGTATGATAGCCCCATGGGCAAGCTGGTGGATTTCCTGCTGCACATCTGGGCGATTGTAGAGCTGGTTCAGGGCGTGCGGGGCAGCAAGAAGCTCCGGGCGCTTCCCCCCACGGAGGAACCCCGGAACGTCTGCACCGGACCGGAATTCTAGTTTCATACATGCAGGAAGCTCCCTCGAAAAGAGGGAGCTTCTTGATTTTATGCCAGATAAATCGCCTTGCAGGCCAGCATGGTTTCGTAGCAGTCCAGCTTGGAAACCAGCTCCAGGGGCGCGTGCATACTGAGCACCGGCACGCCCGCGTCCACGGTGACGATATTCCGGTTGGCCATGTAGGCCGCCACGGTGCCGCCGCCGCCCTGATCTACTTTGCCCAGAGTCGCGATCTGCCAGATGACGCCCGCCTTGTCCAGCGTGGAGCGGACATGACCCATAGCCTCGGCGGAAGCGTCGGACGCGCCGCCCTTGCCCCGGGAGCCGGTGTACTTGCAGATGGCAACGCCGTAGTTCAGCTGGCTGTTGTTCCGCTTGTCGCAGGTCTCCGGCCAGTTGGGGTCGAAGGCGTTGGAAACGTCGGCGGACAGGCAGAAGGAATTGGCGAAGCAGTCGGACAGCTTGACGCCCTGGGCGTCGCACAGCCCCTCCATGAAATGCTCAAAGTAGTGGCTCTGCATACCGGAAATGCCCACGGAGCCGATCTCTTCCTTGTCGGCAAGGATGCAGACGGCGGTCTTTTCGGGCATGTCCAGAGAGAACAGGGCTTCCAGCTCGGCGTAGGCGCAGACCCGGTCGTCGTGGCCGTAGGAGCTGAGCAGGCTGCGGTCAAGACCCGCTTCCCGGCAGCGTCCCGCGGGAACCACCGTCAGCTCGGCGGAGAGGAAGTCGCTCTCCACAAGGCCGTACTTCTCGTTCAGCAGCTTCATGATGTGCAGCTTCACGAGGTCAGAGCCGTCGCCCTCCAGCGGCTCGGAGCCGAGGATTACGTTCAGCTGCTCGCCCTCGATGATCTTCCCCGCAGGCTTCTGCATCTGATCCGCCGCCAGATGGGGCAGCAGGTCGGAGACCATCAGGATGGGGTCGCCCTCGTCCTCGCCGATGGTAACCGTGACCACAGCGCCGTCGGCACGGTATACCACACCGTGGAGCGCCAGAGGAATGGTCGTCCACTGGTATTTCTTGATGCCGCCGTAATAGTGGGTCTTCAGGTAGCTGATCTCGGAGTCCTCGTACAGGGGATTGGGCTTAATGTCCAGCCGGGGGGAATCCACGTGGGCGGCGCAGATGTTCGCGCCCTCGCCCAGAGACTTGGTGCCGACGACGGCCAGAGCGATGGATTTATTGCGGTTGTTGTAGTAAATTTTGTCGCCGGGCTTGGCTTCCATGCCGGGGGCGAAGGGCTTGTAGCCCAACTTCTCGGCTTCCCGAACGGCCCATGCGGTGGCCTCCCGCTCGGTCTTGCATTCGCTCATGAACGCCATGTAGCGCTGAGCATAGCCTTCCATTTCATCCCGCTGGGCGTCAGTGAGCCGGGTGTAGCCGTTCTTGGGCGACGCCAGCAGGGAATTGCGCAGTTCTTCTGTGGTCATGTTGCATCCTCCTATGTTTCTTTCCGCCTCCGCCATCAGGCGGGGCGTTACGTTGGGGTAGGTCAGATTTTCCGGCAGCGCCGAAAACAGTCTGACTTCCCCGATCTCGCTTTCCGGCAGGGGTTCCAGACGGCGAACCGCCGCGAAAAACACCATGCCGTTGGCAGCGCTTTTGGAATCGAAGCCGCGGTAGTCGCAGACCGGGTACAGCTCCGCGTCCCGGACGCCGCTTTCCTCATACAGCTCCCGTCGGGCAGCATCCAGGGGCGTTTCTCCCGGCTCGATGTGGCCGCCCTGGGTTTCCCATGTGTCCCGCTCCCTGTGCCGGCTGAGAAGCCACTTCCCGTCGTACCGGGAGCAGACGACAACGAAGGTATATGTTCCCAGCGTTCCCGTCGGGTGGACGGTGCATTGCAGGGACTTGCGGCGCTCGCTCGCTGAATCCATTATACCAATTCCCCGCAAAAACGCAAGGCATTTTTCCCGGAATTCCGACGCTGAGCCGGTGTTTTCCAACACATACCCGCATTTTCCCCGGAACCAGCTCTCCTCCGGCTGGGCGGCGATGCGGCGGCGGGCGTAGTCTTCCGGAATGCCGTCCCGGCGCATAAGGCGGCGAACCCGATCTTCCACCGGGGCGGTGACGGCGACCGTCACGTCGCACAGCCCGGCAAGCCCGCCCTCAAACAGGGCGATAGCGTCGATGGCAGCAAGGGCGGGCTTTTCCGAAAGGCGGCGAAGCACCTCCCGCTTCACGGCGGCGTGGGTGATTCTGTTCAAATCCAGCAGGGCGTTTTTGTCGGAAAATACCAAATTCCCAAGCTTTTTCCGCTGCAAAACGCCGTCCTCCACCGTGCCGGGGAAGCGTTCTTCGATGGCCGCAAGGAGGGACGCATCCCGCGTCAGCAGCTCGTGGTAGATCGTGTCGCAGTCCAGAACCGCCGCGCCCCGCTCCTTCAGAACGTTCAGCAGGGTGGTTTTTCCACAGCCGGTGCCGCCGGTGATGCCGAGAATCATGCTTCCTCCTCCGCGTCCACGATATGGAACGCCGCGGCCTTTTTCAGCCGGTTCTGCACGGCGTAGGCCACACCGCCCCCCACCGGGCACCGGGCATAGACCTGATGGATGCCGGGGTCGTCCAGCTCCCGCAGGGCGGCGAACAGCCCAGCGGACAGGGTGTTGACGTCCGCCTCCCGGCCGTAGGACAGGGGGCTGCACCCGGCGTACAGGGGCAGCTCTTCTTCAAAGCACAGCACCCGGTCGCCGGGGGTGAAATGGCGGCGGATGTAGGCGGCGGCCTTTTCCCGGCTGCCGGAGACGATGACCACCGGCTCCGCCGGGGCGTAATGGCGGTATTTCATGCCGGGGGCTTTCACCACGGCGTCCTTGTCGATCTGGGCGGTGACAGCCTTGTCAATGACCAGATCTCCCAGTACGGCAATCAGCTGCTCCGGGGTGATCCCGCCGGGGCGGAGCAGCCGAGGGCGGTCTTCCGTCAAATCCACGATGGTGGACTCCACCCCCACCCGGCATGGGCCGCCGTCCACGACGGCGGCGATTTTCCCGTCATGGTCGTGAAGAACGTGCTGGGCGGTGGTGGTGGAGGGCTTTCCGGAAATGTTGGCGGAGGGCGCGGCAATGGGAACCCCCGCAAGGCGGATGATCTCCCGGGTCACGGCATTGTCCGGGCAGCGGACGGCCACGGTGGAAAGTCCTCCGGTGGTGCGCCGGGGAACACAGTCCCGTGCGGGCAGCACCATGGTCAGCGGTCCCGGCCAGAATTCCTTCGCCAGCTCATAGGCCGCCGCAGGTACGTCGTGGCAGAACAGTTCGATCTGCTCCGCGCCGCAGATGTGCAGAATCAGGGGGTTGTCCTGTGGACGACCCTTGGCTTCAAAAATTTTCGTCACGGCAACTTCGTCCAGACCGTTTGCGCCCAGACCGTAAACCGTCTCCGTAGGAATCGCCACCAGCTCGCCCTGACGGATCAGGTTCGCGGCAATTTCCGGAGTTGCCTTGTCCTGCGCAGACAAAAGAAGTGTTTTCATCAATACACCTCCAGTTGAAATAAGGGGCAAAGATGGGCAGCCGCTTTTGTTCGCGGCTGCCCATCAGAGACTGGTAAAAATTAGACAGTGGGCTGGTTGGCAGCCTCGATGATCTTGACAAACTTCTCGGGAACCAGAGACGCGCCGCCGATCAGACCGCCGTCGATGTCGGGCTGTGCCAGCAGCTCGAAGGCGTTCTTGTCGTTCATGGAGCCGCCGTACAGGATGGAGATCGCACGGGCGTTCTTGGAGGAGTACAGCTTGCGCACCACGGTACGGATGTTCTCGCAGACCTCTTCCGCCTGATCGGGAGTGGCGGTCAGGCCGGTGCCGATGGCCCAGATGGGCTCGTAGGCGATGATGACCTTGCGGATCTTGTCCTCGGGAACGCCAGCCAGACCCAGCTTGATCTGCATGGTGATCCACTCGGTGGTGATGCCGCTCTGGCGCTGCTCAAGGCTCTCGCCGCAGCACATGATGGGGGTCAGGCCGGCATTCAGGGCAGCCAGAACCTTGGCGTTGACGTCGGCGTCGGTCTCGCCCATGGCGCGGCGCTCGGAGTGGCCGATGATGACGTACTTGCAGCCGGCGTCCACCAGCATATTGGTGGCGATTTCACCGGTGTAAGCGCCGGAGGCGTTGGCGTTGCAGTTCTCGGCGCCGATGCCTACCCGGGTCTCACGCATGGCGCGGACAGCGGCGGGAATGCACACGGCGGGAACGCACAGAGCCACGTCGCACCAGCGGCCCTTGGGCAGAATGGCCTTCAGCTGGGTCATAAACTCCTTGGTCTCGGAGGGGGTCTTATTCATCTTCCAGTTGCCGGCAATAACGGTCTTGCGGTATTTTCTGTTCATGATTCCATTTCTCCTTTTATTGATAGGGATGTTAATAGAAACTCGATTCCCGGATTACTTATCTTCCAGGCAGGCGATGCCGGGCAGCTCCAGACCTTCCAGGAATTCCAGAGAAGCGCCGCCGCCGGTGGAAATGTGGGTGATCTTGTCGGCAAAGCCCAGCTGCTCGCAGGCCGCAGCGCTGTCGCCGCCGCCGACGATGGTGGTGGCGCTCGAATCTGCCAGAGCCTGCGCCATGGCGATGGTGCCCTTGGCCAGAGTGGGATTCTCAAACACGCCCATGGGGCCGTTCCAGACGACAGTCTTAGCGTCCTTCACAGCGGACGCGAACAGGGCGCAGGTCTTCTCGCCGATGTCCAGACCTTCCTTGTCGGCGGGGATGGCAGCGGCGTCAACGGTGGTAACGTCGATGGGACCGTCGATGGGGTCGGGGAAGGAATCGGCAACGACCACGTCCACAGGCAGGAGCAGCTTGACGCCCTTGGCTTCCGCCTTGGCCATCATGTCCTTGCAGTAGTCGATCTTGCTCTCGTCCAGCAGGGACTTGCCAACGGCGTAGCCCTTGGCGGCAAGGAAGGTATAGGCCATTCCGCCGCCGATGATCAGGGTGTCCACCTTTTCCAGCAGGTTATTGATGACATTCAGCTTGTCGGAGACCTTTGCGCCGCCCAGAACAGCGACGAAGGGACGCTCGGGGTCGGACAGGGCCTTGCCCATGATGGAAACTTCCTTCTGAACGAGGAAGCCGCTGACGGCGGGCAGATAATCGGCCACACCGGCGGTGGAAGAATGGGCGCGGTGGGCAGTGCCGAAAGCGTCGTTGACGAACACGTCCGCCAGAGAGGCCAGAGCCTTGCTCAGCGCGGGATCGTTCTTGGTCTCGCCCTTCTCAAACCGGGTGTTCTCCAGCAGCATCACGTCGCCGTCCTTCAGCGCGGCGGCCTTGGCCTTGGCATCCGGGCCCGCCACATCGGCGGCCATGATGACTTCCTTGCCCAGCAGCTCGCTGATGCGCTTCGCCACGATCTTCAGGCTCAGCTCGGGCTTCCATTCGCCCTTGGGCTTGCCCATGTGGGAGCAGAGGATGACCTTTGCGTTGTGGTCAACCAGATACTTGATGGTGGGCATGGCGGCGACAATCCGCTTGTCGGAGGTGATGACGCCGTTCTTGGTGGGAACATTGAAGTCGCAGCGGCACAGGACCCGCTTGCCGGCCACGTCGATGTCCTCGATGGACTTCTTATTGTAGTTCATGATAACTCCTCCATATTCTCGGGAGGTCACTCCCGCATTTTACCAAAGTCGCGCAAATTGGGAAACGACAGCTGACGCAGTGCCTCGTAGACGGTGACGGCAACCGCATTGCTCAGGTTCAGGCTCCGGGCATCCGGACGCATGGGAATGCGAACACACGCGTCGTAGTGCGCCCGAAGGAAGTCCTCCGGAAGTCCCTTAGTCTCCTTCCCGAAAAACAGGTAGCAGCCGTCGTGAAAGGCAGCCTCGGTATAGCTCCTCGGCGCTTTCGTGGACAGGCACCACATTTCCTCCACCTGATTCTTCGCGAAGAAGTCCTCCAGATTTTCGTAGTCCCGAACCTCCACCATGTGCCAGTAATCCAGACCTGCACGGCGGACGGCCTTTTCGGAGATGTCAAAGCCCAGCGGCCGTATCAGGTGCAGACGGCAGCCTGTTGCGGCGCAGGTGCGGGCGATATTGCCGCAGTTCTGCGGTATCTCCGGTTCCACCAGAACAATATTCAGCATGCACATCACCCCGGTGGCAGTCGCGTCGGACTGTTTTCTCAAAATCCGCTCGTCTTCTATTGTAAGTCAAACGGGCGGTAAAATCAATCGGAAAAAATGTTAATTTTCAACTTTTTTATAGTATTCACATAAAAAATGGACATTGGGGCAGAATTTTGTGAATAATGCAGAAACTCGCATAATTTGTGCCGTTTTTTCGGAAAAATCCCCGCCGATGCAGGAAAAAACGTTTCCGAAAAATCAACCGGGAACCCGGACAAAATCCCGGTTCCCGGTGAAATTTCGCTACATTATGGTTCAGAGCAGTTTTTCCTTGTTCCGCAAGGGAAATCCGTTATTTCCCCACGCGTCCGTACAGCTTTGTGGCAGCGTAAATTCTCGCGGCCAGAGCGTCGGAGTCAAAGCCCTTTTCCGCGCGCCACGTCCAGTTGGCGCTGGACAGCGTACCGGGAAAGTTCATGCGAGCTTCCTTGCCCAGTTCCAGATAGTCCTGCATCTGCACCACGCACAGCCGGGACACGGAACCCATGCAGCCGCGAATCATGCCCCGGATATAGCCCTCCTCCCGGTTCAGTCCGAGATAGGTTTTCGCGCAGGCCACATCCTCCGGCGCGGCTTCGTCAAACCACTGCTTCAGGGTCACGTTGTCGTGGGTGCCGGTGTAGCACACGGAGTCCACGTGATACAGGTGGGGCATATAGTCGCTTTCCTCCCGGGAGTCGAAGGCAAATTCCAGAACCTTCATGCCGGGATAGCCGGAGTCCTGCTGCAACTTCCGCACCTCGGGGGTGATAAAGCCCAGATCTTCGGCAATGAATTCCAGATTGGGCAGAGCCTGCTGAATGGTGCGGATGAAGTCCATTCCGGGGCCTTTCACCCACTTGCCGTTCCGCGCGGTGGTATCTCCTGCGGGCACCGACCAGTAGCTTTCAAAGCCGCGGAAATGATCCAAGCGGATAACGTCGTACAGCTTTCCGGCAGCCGTCAGGCGCTGAATCCACCAGAAATAGTGAGTCTGCGCCATCTTTTTCCAGTCGTAAATTGGGTTGCCCCAGAGCTGGCCGTCCGCGGTGAAGGAATCCGGGGGGCAGCCCGCCACCTGTTCCGGGTGGCGGCTTTCGTCCAGCTGGAAGAGTTCCGGATTTGCCCACACGTCCGCCGAATCCAGCGGCACGTAAATGGGAACGTCGCCGATAATGCGGACGCCCTTGGCATTGGCGTAGCTGCGCAGCGCCTTCCACTGCCTGTCAAATTCGTACTGAACAAAGTATTGCAGCCGGATCTCATCGGACAGCTCCCGGCGCTTTTCCGCCAGCGCGTCGGCCTTGCGCAGGCGCAGGGCCTCCGGCCAGTCCAGCCAGGGCTTGCCGCCCAGGGTGTCCTTCAACGCCGTGAACAGAGCATAGTCTTCCAGCCAGCTCCGGTTCTGCTCCACGAAGGTTTCGTAGGCTTCATCCGGCGCAAACCGCTGAAACGCCAGCCGCAGCACGTTCATCCGATGAGCATACATGGCTCCAAAATCCACCCGCGCCGGATTGCTGCCCCATGGAATGTTCTGGATTTCCTCTTTTTTCAGCAGTCCCTCGTCTGCCAGCCTGTCCAGATCGATGAGATAGTGGTTGCCCGCGCAGGCGCCCAGAGACTGATAGGGGGAATCGCCGTAGCCGGTGGGAGTCAGGGGCAAGATCTGCCAGTACCGCTGTCCGGCCCTGACCAGAAAGTCCACAAAGGCATAGGCGTCCTTCCCCATGGTGCCGATGCCGTAAGGGGCCGGCAGGGAGGTAATATGCATCAAAATTCCGCTTTCGCGCATTGCAATGGTCTCCTTAATTGATACCGCTTTACGTTCTTATCGAAAAACAGCATCTGTGATATGTGATCGTTCATTAAAATGCTCAATTCGGAATTGAGCATTTTAATGGATTATCAGTGTGAAATTTCCCGGATGCTCTCCCGGGAGAGGATCTCAAAGGGTACCGTCTCGTGACAGGCGGGCGCGTTCCGCTCGATATTCCCCAGCAGAATTTCCACGCTGCGCTTTGCCAGCAGGGAAACGGTCTGACGGACGGTGGCCAGTCTCGGCACCAGGAAGCTGCTCAGCGGCAGGCCGTCCACGCCCATGACCGACACGTCCTCCGGCACCTGCAGGCCGTTGTCCTGCAAGGCGCGGATGGCGCCGATGGCCATCACGTCGGCGGTGGCGAAAATCGCGGTGAACCGGCAGCCCTTATCCAGCAGCGCCTTGGTCGCCTGATACCCCGCCTGATAGGAATAGCGCACGCCCTGATAGTCCCGCTTGGGGTCGAAGGGGATGCCGTGGGCAGTGAAGGACTGCATACAGCCCTCGTAGCGCAGACGGCTGATGTCGGAAATGGCCCGGTCGCCGCCGATGATGGCGATACGGCTATGTCCCAGACGAATCAACGTATCCATGGCGCTGCACGCGGCCTCCCGGTCGTCGGTGGAGACGCTGGACAGGTTGTCAAAGGACAGCATGGAGGCGTCGTTGGTGACCACGACACAGGGAACGTCAATGCCCCCGAAATCCCGGATGAAATTCTCGTTGTTGCCGCCGAGGAACAGGATGCCCAGAGGCTTCTTTTCCCGGCACAGCTGCGCGGCTCGGCGCACTTCGTTTTCGTCCTCGTCCATGTAGTCCACCACCAGCTGGTAGTGGGTCTGGGCGATCAGGGTCTGGATGGACTCCACCATCTCCCCGAACAGCTCGTTGCCGATACCCTTGACCACCACCAGAATGGTGGTGGAGTGGTGCTGCTTGAGCTGCTTGGCGTTGACGTTCAGCTGAAAGCCGCTTTCGGCGGCGGCCTCCAGGATTTCCTGCCTTGCCCGCTCGCTGACGTTGGGATGATTGTTCAGCGCCCGGGAAACGGTGCCGACGGCATAGCCGGTCTTTGCAGCCAGATCTTTGATTGTCATGGCATCTGCCGCCCCTCTCTTTTCGGAATCTTTGAAATGCCCACCGGCTGTTTACACAGCCGGTGGGTAAAAATCAGTTACGGGAACTTAGCCCTTCACCGCGCCGGCAGCGACGCCCTTGATGATGTACTTCTGGCAGAACAGGTAGACAATGATGATGGGCAGAATGGCCATCATGATGACCGCCATGGTCGCGCCCAGATCCACGGTGCCATAGCTACCCTTCAGGTACTGGACGTGGATGGGGATGGTGCGGTACTTGGTGATGTCCAGAACCAGATACGGCAGGAGATAGTCGTTCCAGACCCACATCAGTTCCAGAATACCCACGGAAATGAGGGTAGGCTTCAGCATGGGCAGCACCACGTTGAAGTAGGTGCGCACGGGACCGCAGCCGTCAATGGACGCCGCTTCCTCGATTTCCAGAGGCAGGCTCTTGACGAAGCCCACGAACATGAAGATGGCAAGACCCGCGCCGAAGCCCAGATAGATCACGGGAATCGTCCAGGGGGTGTTCAGCTTCAGGGAGTCGGCGGTGGAGGTCAGGGTGAACATGACCATCTGGAAGGGAACGATCATGGAGAACAGGCACAGATAGTAGAAGAACTTGGCAAAGCCGCTCCGCACCCGGGCAATATACCACGCCGCCATGGAGCAGCACAGCAGGATCAGCGCCGTGGAAACCACGCTGATGAACAGGCTGTAGCCCACGGACTTGAGGAAGGGGTAATTGCCGAAGGTCATACCCTTGACATAGTTGGCAAAGCCCACGAAGCTCTCCGAATTGGGCAGGGCAAACACGTCCAGATTGATGGCATTGTTGGACTTCAGGGAGTTGACGACAACCTCGTAAATGGGCATGATCCACACAAGGCAGATCAGCACGAAGGCAACGGTCAGCACCGTGCTGCCGGCGGAATACTCTTTGGTTTTCATTCTGTCTTTACGCATCACTGCTGCACCTCCTTGCGGCGGGTCGCGGTCTGCTGGGCAATGGCCAGAACGGCCACCAGAATAAAGAAGATAACAGCCTTTGCCTGGGCAACGCCGTGCCAATTCTTATTGATGTTGTAGGTGGAGTAAATGTTCAGCGCCAGCAGCTCGGTCTGGTTGAACTTCGCGCCGTTCTGAATGACGCTGGGCAGGCCGCCGGTCAGCGCCAGGTTCTGGTCGAACAGCTTGAAGGAGTTGGTCAGGGTCAGGAAGGTGCAGGTGGTGATGGAGGGCATCACGTTGGGGATGATGACTCTAAACAGCGTCTGGCTGCCGCTGGCGCCGTCAATTTCGGCGGCCTCCAGCATGTCTCCGGGAACTGCCTGAAGTCCGGCGATGTAAATGATCATCATATAGCCGATCTGCTGCCAGGCCACCAGAATGACCAGGCCCCAGAAGCCGTAAGTGGCGTTGGCGGTGAGGTAGGTGGCGTAATTGCGCAGAATGCCGTCGAAGATCATGCTCCAAATATAGCCCAGCACCACGCCGCCGATCAGGTTGGGCATGAAGAACACGGTGCGAAACAGGTTGGAGCCGCGCATCTTCTGGGTCAGGGCATAGGCGATGAAGAAGGCCAGCACATTGATCAGGAGAATGGAGACCACGGCAAAAAATGCGGTGTTCTTGAAGGCGTTCCAGAAGCTGACGTCCGTCCAGATTTTGGAATAATTCGTCAGGCCGACCCATTTGGCATCCTTGGGAATATTGAAGGTGCAGAAGGACAGGTAGATGCCCTGCAAAAACGGCCAGACGAAGCCGATGCAGAAGGCAGCGAACACGGGGAGGATGAACAGCGGCGCCCACCGCTGAATGGGACGGCGGATCAGTCGGCTGTTCAGCCCGGCGCCGTCATTTTTTTTGCTCAATGAGATTCCCTCGCTTTCCTGTATTGTATTTTTATTATATTTGGCTGCTTACCAAAATAACCGTGTCAGAACGGAACTGCGTTCCGGTGCTGCCGCGCAGGACAGGAGGCTGCATCCGCCCAAAAGCCGACGTACCCTCCCACCCTGTGCAGGCCGGGACATTCAAAGGGGCGGGCTTACCGCCCGCCCCTCTGGGTTTCAGTTGTGGTGTGCCGATCAGCCGTTCACGGTCTTGTACTCGATGGCCCAGCCGTCAACGAAAGCGGTCTTAACAGCTTCCCAGTTGGCGTCGGTGGGATCAGCGGAGTAAGCGGCCAGAGCGGTGACAACGGTAGCTCTCCAGGAGTCCACGTTGGGGGTGTAGTTGAACGCCCAGGTCACAGCGTACTTGCCGTCAGCCAGCAGCGCGTTGCCGTCAACGATGAACTTGTTGGCAGAAGCGGGGCAGCTCTTGAAGGGAACAGCGCCCAGCTGCTCGACCAGGACAGCGGATGCGTCGGGATCGGTGACCAGCCAATACAGGAAGTCCAGAGAAGCCTGGATGTCCTCTTCCTTGGCCTGGCTGTTGATCGCCCAGCAGTTCTCGGTGCCGGAGCACAGGCCGGCCTTCTCTTCGCCGTCAACGCCGCAGTAGATGGGGATCATGGCGATCTCGTCGGGGTTCAGGTTGAACTTGTCGGCGGTCAGGGCCGCGTACTCCCAAGTGCCGTTCTGGTAGAAGACAGCCTTGCCTTCGCCGAACTCAGCCTCGGACTGGTCGCCGGTGGCGGTGGACAGAGCGGTGGGGTCAGCGGCGGAATCGGTGATGTACAGGTCCCAGATGTTGCGGAAGTTGTCCAGGTAGGTGCCCTTGATCTCGGCGGGCTGCTCGGTCACGCCGTCGTCACGGAACTCATAGTAGAGGGGCATGTTGGCCAGGTGACCGGAGAAGCGCCAGGAAGAGGAGCCGTCCAGGCCGGCGGAGGAGAAGGCGTCGAAGCCCAGCTCAGCGGCGCGGGCGTGGATGTCGTCAGCGACGGCCTTCAGGGACGCGAAGTCCTTGATCTCGTCCAGAGAGTGACCGGCATCGGCCAGCAGCTTGGTGTTGACGATGATACCGAAGGACTCGTAGCAGTAGCCCATGGCCTTCAGCTCACCGGCCTCGTTGTAGAGGTTGAAGTCATTGGTGGCCAGCTCGCCGGCGAGAGCCGTTCCGGTCAGATCCAGAGCGTACTCATCCCAGTCCTTCAGGCCGGACATGTTGCCGATGTTGTAGATGGTGGGAGCGCCGTCCTTGCCCATCTGAGCGTTCAGGGTGTTGGAGTAGTCGCCGGAAGCAGCGGTTACGACCTTGACAGGCACGCCGGTCTTCTCGGTGTAGCTGGCGGCCAGACCCTGCAGAGCCTGGTCGAACTCGGGCTTGAAGTTCAGGTAGTAGACGGAACCGGCAGCGGCGGGCGCGTCGGTCTTGGCCTCGGTGGCGGGAGTGTCAACCTTGGCTTCGGTGGGAGCCTTGGTCTCGGTAGTGGTCTTGGAGCCGCAGGCGGCCAGACCCATTACCATGACAACTGCCAGCAGCAATGCAATCAGCTTTTTCATTAGTATTTCCTCCTATTTTCGTTCCGGCAGAGCCGGATGGTGGTTTGGAAACGATTCCAACGTTTCCATGTCAACATCATAGCGCACATTGTCTAAAAGTGCAACTGAAATTTTTGCTTTTTTGAAAGTTCTGCATATTCAACAATTTTCGGTGCGCTGTTTTGGTGATTATTTCGGCTGTCCCGGGATTTGCGGCCGTTTTTACCGATTTGCAGGCGGCGCCGCCACTTTTTGGGTGACGGCGCCGCGGATGTTACTTCTTATATAAGATGCGAATGGAATTCAGGACGCACAGCAGCGCCACGCCGGAATCGGCGATCACCGCCAGCCACATGGAGGCATAGCCGCACAGGCCGAGGATCATGACGGCCAGCTTCACCGCCAGAGCGAACACCACATTCTGCCACGCAATCCGGGCGGTCTGTCTGGAAATGCGGAGCGCCTGCGGCACCGCCGCCACGTCGGAGGTCATGAACACCACGTCCGCCGCCTCGATGGCCGCGTCCGCGCCGCTGCCCATGGCCGCGCCCACGTCCGCACCGGCAAGCACGGGGGCGTCGTTGATGCCGTCGCCGACGAACATGGCCGCGCCCTTGGTCTCCCGGATGGATTGCAGCCGCGCAAGCTTCTGCTGGGGCAGCAGTCCCGCGTGGACTTCCCGGATACCTACGGCTCCGGCAACGGCCTTGGCCGATTCCTCGGCGTCACCGGTAAGCATCACCGTCTCGATGCCGCTGTCCCGCAGGGCGCGGACGGCGTTCTCCGCGCCGGTCTTGATGGTGTCGGCGATGAGCAGGTAGCCCTGATAAACGCCGTCCACCGCCACCAGCACCTTGGTGCCGTATTCCCTGGACTTGGGGAAGGACACGCCATCTTCCGTCAACAGCCGCTCGTTGCCGCAGAGAATTTCCTTGCCGTCCAGCTTTGCCCGGATGCCCCGTCCGGCCAGCTCTTCCAGCTCCTCGGGACGGCGCAGTTCCATATTCCGCGCCTTGGCCGCTGCGACGATGCTCTCGGCGATGGGGTGGGTGGACTGCTGCTCGCAGTCGGCACAGAGTTCCAGCAGCTCGTCGCCGCCCACGATCTTCTGCACGGTAAAGTCGCCCTTGGTGATGGTGCCGGTCTTATCCATGATGACGGCCTTGATCTTGCTCATGGCCTCCATGGACTGGCCGCCCTTAAACAGGATGCCCCGCTTGCTGCCCGCGCCGATACCGGCGAAGAAGGCCAGCGGCACGCTGAGAACCAGAGCGCAGGGGCAGCTCATGACCAGGAAGGTCAGAGCGGTGTAGACCCATTTGCCCCAGTCGCCGGTGATGAGGGAGGGAATGATCGCCGTCAGCACGGCGGCGCCCACTACGATGGGGGTGTAGACCCGTGCGAAACGGGTGATGAAGCGGTCGATCTTGGGCTTGCTGGCAGCGGCGTTTTCCACGCTGTCCAGAATGCGGGTGACCATGGATTCGGACAGGGGCTTTTCCACCCGGACGGTGAGCTGACCTGTGGTATTGACGCAGCCGGAGACCACGCTGTCTCCCTCGGCTACGGAAACCGGCACCGGCTCGCCGGTGATGGGGGCGGTGTCAATGCGGCTGCTGCCGCTGACCACGATGCCGTCCAGCGGGATACGGTCGCCGGGACGAACCAGAACGACGTCGCCGATTTTGGCTTCTCCCGCAGGAATCTCCCGCACCGCTTCCCCGTCCACCAGCTGCACCACCTCGGGGCGGAGGTCAACGGCTTCCATAATCTGGCTGCGGCTGCGGGCGACGGCTCTGTCTTCGAAGTATTCGCCGACGCGGTAGAACAGCATGACGCCGACGGCCTCGGTAAAGCTGCCGGTGAAGAACGCGCCGATGGAGGCAAGGGCCATCAGGAAGTTCTCGTCCAGCATCTGGCCCCGGGCAAGGTTCTTTACGGCCGTCACAATGACTTCCCTGCCCAGCAGGACATAGGCCACGAGGCACACGCCCAGCGTCGGCCATTTCAGTCCGAAATGGTCCAGCACCAGACCCACCACAAACAGAACCGCACCGACCAGAATCGGCTTCAGGTCTTCCGGCTCCTCGCCGCCGTGCTCGTGGCTGTGCTCGTCTTCATGGTCATGGTCATGGCAATGCTCATGGTGATGTTCATGCTCGTGATCATGATCGTGACCGCAGCAGCAATCATGATGATGCTCATGCTCGCCGCTGTGGCTGTGTGCGCTGTCTTTGGGGTAGAACTCCACACCCGGCTCCACCTTCTGTGCGACCTCCTGAAGCTTGGGCAGCAGAGCGTCGGGGTCTTCGGCGGTGATCCGAAGCTGCATCGTGGCGTAGGTGAGTACCGCCTCCTGCACCTCCGGGAGCGCGTTGAGTGCCGCCTCCACCTTCGATGCGCAGTTTGCGCAGTCCAGATTCTCTACCCGATATACTTTCTTCACCATGGGAATGCCTCCCTAATTAAATGTATATATGAGCATACGCTCATTTGTTGATATCAGTATACACTGCATTTCTCCCTTTGTCAATAGGCAAATACAAAAAAATCCGGGCAGCGCCGCATTGATGCGGCACTGCCCCGGCATTTTTCAAAAAAGCAGCAAAGAAATCCACGTCACAACATTGTCCCCGTACTGGAACTCGATCCCGCAGCGCTCCAGCGTGGGAATAATGTTGATGCCCTGACTTTCCACGCAGGGGTGCATCCGCTCCGGATGGCGGCAAGGCAGGCCGTCCTCGATGGCGCACCGGGGGCAGATGGCGCAGGATTCCGTGGACAGGATATAAGGTTCCACGCCCTGTTCCCGGAAGAAGCCGCCCACCTGATTGGTGATGTCCTCGTGGTCGGTGCGGGTAGCGAGGGTCTGGGTGATGTCGGCGATGTCGGGGACCTCCGTGACGGTGGCGATCATCAGGCAGTTTTTGTGGCGCATACACTTTTCCTGACATGTCTCCACACTGCCGACGCCGGGAGGGCACGCCCAGCTTTTGCCGTACATGGGGCATTCGTGCTCGCAGATCCACCGGACGCGCTGGGAGAATTCCAGCTCCTGCGGATCGAAGAACTGGTAGCAGTACAGGGGCAGCTCCGCCAGCTTTTCCTCCAAGATTTCCTGATTCATCCAAATTCCTCCATAATCTGAGTGCAGCCCTCTACCAGGTCGTCCCATGTTTTGCCAAAATCCCCCGTATACCAGGGATCGGCCACGTCCCGGTCAAGCAGCGGCCGGATCTTCTCCGGGTCGTCGGGAAGCAGCCGCCTCAGGAGCCGGGCGTTGCTGCTATCCATATAATAGATCCGGTCGAAATGCCGCAAGTCCGCGGCGGTCACCTGCCGTGCGGTGTGATCGCCGCAGAAAACGCCGTGCCGTCCCAATTCCCGGCGTGCAGCCGGGTAGACGGGGTTACCGATCTCCTCCCGGCTCACCGCGGCGGAGTCGATCTCAAACCGGTCGGCCACTCCCGCCCGCGCGGCCATGTCCTTTAGAATATACTCCGCCATAGGACTACGGCAAATATTGCCGTGGCATACAAATAATATCTTAATCATATGATTTTTCCTTCCTGCAACGCCCTAAAGTGCCGTATTTTGCGCCATTTTGCGATTCATGCTCTGAAATCTGTGATGTACAGAATTCTGTCCAAATCCGGTTTGGAGGGCAAAATGAGGCAAATCAGTGCAAGCAAACGTAGTCAAAACGTAGTCGAAATAGCGAAAACAGACTACTGCGGTTTTGGGCAGGTATTATTCTTCATAATACCACATCCGTCAACTTATCACCACAGAGAAAAACACAAGATATCATAGCCCTGCTACAAAAACACAAGATTTCTTCATTTGTCTCTCGCTAGTTATTCACGGCTTCGTTCCAATACGAATTGTGGCAGATCGGCTACCGTCAAGCTCGTCAAAGCATCGTCTGATATAATCAATTCGTCTGCCAAACGATTTGCTTGGTTTGAGTACATGGTTTCAAACAGATTCCGCATTTCTCGCCCGTTTGCAAAGTTGTCCGGCTTGTTGGAAATCAACCACTCCAAATAGTAATCAATGTCTTGCTCCGCCTCAGTTGTGAGCGCCATATCGTTCTGCGCACAGAATGATTTCAAAATCGAAATGAGTTCCGCCCTTGAATAATCTTCAAATATGATATTCTTGTTGAAGCGGGACTTCAAACCAGGGTTGGATTCAAGGAATCGCTCCATCGGC
>OICD01000594.1_pt1 | contig 19800 bp, 23 predicted proteins | sample 1581161 | NCBI WGS metagenome assembly OICD01 (sample SAMEA3882546, study PRJEB24775) | human gut metagenome | biome: human-associated habitat; feature: intestine environment; material: feces | place: Netherlands | collected 2009/2010 | reverse complement strand
CCCCTAACGACCAAAAGGGAGGGGCAAAGCCCCTCCCTTTTGGATTATCCACCCCTCGGCACTTCCAGTGAGCACTACGCCTACTTTGGATGATTCCGTTTCGAGAGTGCCTGCCAAGGCGGCGTTGCTGCGCTCGCCACATTTTAATAGAAAAAACGACCGCGTCAGCGGTCGTTTTCGTTCTTTTTATCAGTTCGTTCCAGAAGATAATCGACGCTGACGCCATAAAAATCAGCGAGCGCGCACAAAACGTGCGGCGGCAGCATTCTTTCGCCGCTTTCATAATATGCGTATGTGCGCTGCGGAACGTTGATCGCTTCGCCGACCTGACGTTGTGTCAAATCGGCATCCTCCCGCAAATCGCGGATGCGCCGGTATCTCTTCACGTTTATCACCAAACACAGTATACGTAGAACAAATTATTCTATTGAATTTTTGAATATTTTGTTCTAAACTATAAATGAGGTGATGAAGATGACGACGTATAAGACACTATATCATTTGATGGTCCAAAAAATGAGCGAGGCCATCGACCTTTATGATGCGGGCAAAGGCATCCTTGCCCGCGAAGTCCTGAAAAAAGCCTTGTTAGACGCAGAAGAGCAAGTCATTTCACAAGACATCATCCCCGATGAACCTATTGGCAATGGCGATCCAGCAGAAAGCTAAAAAAGCGGCACCCCAAAGCGGCGAGCGCAGCAATGCCGCACCGTCAGAAGCACGGGGTGGATAATCCAAAAGGGAGGGGCTGCGCCCCTCCCTTTTGGTCGTTAGGGGGTGCAGGGGGCAAAGTCGAAACGCCCCCTGCCTTTCTCTTGGGGGATTCAAAGGGGGAGGTTCTCTTTTGAAAGAGAATTTCCCCCTTTGCCCCGTGCAGCGCCATCGGCGCTGCCTTTTCCCTTCGGTTTAGCCGAACAAAACCGGCTTAGTAACCTCCTTGAGCCACTCCAGCTCATCCCCACTCAGATACGGCGAGATCGCCGCAAAGACCTTAGCGTGATAAGCATTCAAAAGCTCCACATCGCGCGACGAGAGCAGCGACAGATCGATCGCATCGCGGTCATACGGCACGAGCGTCAGCGGTTCGAGCGCAAGAAAGCGGCCGTACTCATTGACCTCAGCCTCGCGTACAACGACGAGGTTCTCAATGCGCACGCCGAACTTGCCGGTAAGGTAAATGCCCGGCTCGTTCGAGAAGATCATGCCCTCTTCAATGACGCAGTGGCGCTTCTGGCGTTTCACATCCCAGTGTACGCGCTCAGGGCCCTCATGCACGCCGAGGACGAAGCCCACGCCGTGGCCCGTGCCGTGGTTGAAGTCGAGGCCCGCTTCCCACAGCGGCGTGCGGGCCAGCATGTCAAGGTTTTCGCCCATGCAGCCGTGCAGGAACTTGGCCGCGCCCAGCTGTATGTGTCCGCGCAGGACAAGCGTGTAGATGCGCTTTTCCTCGTCCGTGAGCGGCCCCAGCGCGATGGTGCGGGTGATGTCGGTCGTGCCCTCCAAATACTGCGCGCCCGTGTCGGCGAGGCAGAGGCCGCGCGGCTCCATGGGAATGTCGGTCTCCTCGGTCGGCTCGTAGTGGACGATCGCGCCGTGCGCGCCGTAGGCGAGGATGGGGTCGAAGCTCTGCTCAAGATAGTGCTCACTCTCGGCGCGAAGAGATTCGAGCTTTTTCGACGCGCTGAGCTCGGTGATCGGCTCTTTGCCGATCGTGTGCTTGAGCCAGTAGATGAAGCGCGTGACGGCCACGCCGTCCTTGATGTGGGCAAGGCGCTCGTTCTCCTGCTCCGCGGGCGTCTTCACCGCTTTCATCAGCTGAATGGGGCTCGTGCGGTCGAGGACTTCAGCGCTCTCCGGCACGCTTTGCAGAATGCGGTAGTTGGCGCGCTCGCCGTCGAGCAGTACGCGGGTGCCCGTGGGCAGCGCCGCGACGAGGCGGTAGATGTCGTCATAGGGGGCGAGCGTTACGCCGTCAGATTTCAAATGTGCTTCGATCTCTGCGCTCACGGCCTCTCTCTGCACGCAGAGCGTGGCCGTGTCCTGCTCAAGCAGCAGATACGAGAGAAACACGGGCGTGAAGAGCACATCGTTTCCGCGCAGGTTCAAAAGCCACGCGACCTCGTCGAGGGACGGGATGACGAACACGCTTGCTTCCATCTCCTTCATCTTGCCGCGCACCATTGCGAGCTTTTCCCTGCGCGTCAGGCCTGCATACTTTACGTTCAGCTCCCACACCGGCTCACACGAGAGCGCGGGGCGGTCCGCCCACACAAGGTCGACAAGGTCCTCGCCGCCCGCAAAGCGGATGTGCTTCTCGCGCGTCTTTTCGCCGATCGAACGAGCGAAGTCGTTGCTGATCGTGCGCGAGTCGAAGCCGATCCAGCCGTTTTCAGGAACGTGGTCGCGCAGGAACGCGGGGATCTCAGGCACGCCGGGCTGGCCCATGCGCATGAGCTCAATACCGCTGCCCTCTAACTGCTGCGAGGCCTGCAAAAAGTAGCGGCCATCCGTCCACAGTGCGGCGGCGTCCGGCAGCACGACGAGCGTACCGGCAGAGCCGGTGAAGCCGGAGAGAAATTCGCGCGCCTTGAAGTGCGCGCCGACATATTCCGAGGTGTGGAAGTCGTCGGTCACGACGACGTAGGCGTCCAAGTGGCGCTTTTTCATCTCCGCGCGCAAAAGTGCGAGCTTTTCGACAGGATTCATCACAAAATCACTCCAATTCTTTGTTACGATAACGATTGCCTCATTCGGCAAAGCTCTCCGTCAGCGTGACGAGCACGTTCGTCATGGCCTCAAGGCTGTCCGCGGGGATCCACTCGCGCACGCCGTGGTAATTGTAGCCGCCGGTGGAGAGGTTGGGGCAGGGCAGCCCGTCCCAGGACAGGCGCGCGCCGTCCGTGCCGCCACGGATGGGTACGCACTGCGGCTCGACGCCGTTGGCGCGGAAGGCGTTTTCCGCGCGCTCGATGAGGTGGAAGTGGGGGAGGATCTTCTCCTTCATGTTGTAGTAGCTGTCATTGATCTGGGCCTCGGCTGTGCCGTCGCCGTAAATTTCGTTGAGGCGCGCGGCGCAGTCGGCAAAGAGCGCCTTTTTCTCTTCAAAGCGCTCGCGGTCGTGGTCGCGGATGATATAGCGGAGCGTCGCCTCGGTCACGCTGCCGCTCATCTCGGTCAGGTGGAAAAAGCCCTCGTAGCCGTCGGTTTTCTCCGGCACTTCGTCCTCAGGCAGCATCGCGTGGAAGGTCATCGCTGCGGTCGCGGCGTTGATCATGACGTTTTTGGCGCTGCCGGGGTGGACGCCGACGCCGTGCACCGTCAGAACGGCGGACGCGGCGTTGAAGTTTTCAAATTCGATCTCACCGAGCGGGCCGCCGTCCACGGTGTAGCCGTAGTCACAGCCGAGCTCCTGCACGTCGAGCCCGTCCACGCCGTTGCCGATCTCCTCGTCGGTCGTGAAGATGACGCGCACTTCGCCGTGTTTGACGTTTTTCTCAATCATCGTCTCGACCGCGGCCATGATCTCGGCGACGCCGGCCTTGTCGTCTGCGCCGAGGAGCGTCGTGCCGTCGGTGACGATGAGCTCTTCGCCCACATGGCTTTCAAGGCCGGGGCAGAGCGCCTCGGTGAGGGAGACAGTGCCGTTGAGCTTCAGCTCGCCGCCCTCGTAGCGCACGAGGCGGGGCTTGACGTTTTCGCCCGAAGCGTCGGGAGCGGTGTCCATGTGCGCGATGAGCGCGATGACGGGCGCGTCCACGCCCTCGCTCGCGGGGAGCGTTGCGAGCACGTTGCCGCAGTCGTCCATGTGGACGTCCTCGAGCTTCAGCGCTTCAAGCTCCTGCATCAGCGCGCGGCCGAGGTCCTTCTGCCGCTCCGTAGAGGGCGAGGTGCCGGTGAATTCATCCGAGGTGGTGTAATAGGTCACATAGCGCAGAAAACGCGATTTGGCAGATTCCATTTTGGGGTACCTCCTTGCAGTCATGCTGCGTGATATTTCACGCTCAGTGTACCACAAAAGGGGGCGAACTGTAAAGCCGCGGCGCACCGATCCGCGCAAAAGTGAAACGGTGCAAAAGATTCTTTTGCTTGACAAAGGGCGGCAGTTGATAATATAGTGTGATACATATTAAATAAGAAACTGGGAGGGAAGAGGAAAAATGAACGTGGAAACCATCACGAGCCGGCAGAATCCGCTGATGACGCACCTGCGCAAGCTCGCTTCCTCCCGGTCTTACCGCAAAAAGAGCGGCGAATATCTCTGCGACGGGACAAAGCTCTTGGACGAAGCGCTCAAGTGGGGCGCGCCGGTCCAAACGGGGGTGTTCTCTGACGGTGTGGAGATTCCAACGCTTCCCGATACCGTGCGCGCCGTGCGCGTGAGCGAAGACCTGATGCGCTCGGTGAGCCCGATGGAGACGCCGCAGGGCGCACTGTTTACAGTCGCGCTTCCCGAGACGAAGCTGCCCGAAACGCTTGCGGGTAAGCACTATCTCGTGCTGGACGGCGTGCAGGACCCCGGGAACGTGGGGACCATCCTGCGCACGGCGGACGCGTTTGAGTGCGACGGCGTGTTCTTAGTCAACGCCTGCGCCGACCTCTTCAATCCCAAGACGGCGCGCGCCACGATGGGCGCGATCTTCCGCCGCGAGGCGTACAGCGTCACGCCGGAGGAGCTTTTCGCGCTGCTCAGTAAAAGCGGCGTCCCGCTCTACGGCACGGCGCTGCGCGAGGACACCGTGCCGCTGTCTGACGCGAACCTGTCCAAAGCCGCTGTCGCCATCGGCAGCGAGGGGCGCGGACTGTCGCAGCAAATGCTGGATGAGTGCGCCAAAACGCTCAAAATTCCCATGAGCCCGCGCTGCGAGTCGCTCAACGCGGCCATCGCGGCGACGGTCGTTCTGTGGGAGATGTATCGCTGAAACAAACAAGGAGGTGCTCTTCATGGCGGGCCTTAAATACTGGGTGTGGCTCTCGGAGGTCAAGGGACTGACAAACCGCTCAAAGCTTCTGCTGCTCGACTATTTCGGCACGCCGGAGAACGTCTACTATGCCGACGAGGACGAGTACCGCCTCGTCGAGGGCATCGAGCCGCGGCAGATCGCACTGCTCGCGGAAAAATCGTTGGAAAACGCCGACCGTATCCTCGGCGCGTGTTCACGGCTGGGGCTGCGGCTTCTCACGATGCAGGACGCGGACTATCCGATGCGCCTGCGCAATATCTTTGAGCCGCCGTGCCTGCTTTATGTCAAAGGCCAGCTCCCCGTTATCGACGAGGAGGTCGCTGTCGCCATGGTCGGCACGCGCAAGGCCTCGCCCTACGGCATCGAAGCGGCGGAGAAGATCGCCTACGGCCTGTGCAAGCAGGGCGCGGTCGTGATCTCCGGCGCGGCGGCGGGCGTGGACAGCGCATCTCACCGCGGCGCGCTGCGCGCGGGCGGAAAGACCATCGCCGTGCTCGGCAACGGGCTCGACGTCGTCTATCCTGCGGAGAATGAATGGCTGTACCGCGATATCGCGGCCTCGGGCGCGCTCATCAGCGAGTATCCGCCCGGGACGGCGGCCGAGGCGTGGCATTTTCCCGTGCGAAACCGCATCATCAGCGGCTTGAGCCTCGCCACCATCGTGGTCGAAGCGCCGGAAAAGAGCGGCGCGCTCATCACGGCGAATACCGCGCTTGAGCAGGGACGCGATGTTTTCGCCGTTCCCGGTCCGATCGACGCGCCACTCAGCCGCGGCTGCAACCGTTTGATCGCGGACGGCGCGGCGGGCCTCATCACCGACAGCTGGGATGTGCTGCGCGAGTACGAGGCCATCTATCCGCATAAAATACTCGGCGAGCGCGTGGAGCTTCCGCGTACGCTCGGCTATCAGGCGCGCGAGGAGCAAGCGCGCGCCAAGCAGGCCGCGGCGGAGGAAATACTGTCGCTGCCGACACTGAATTTGAAAACCAACGACGCGGGGCTGACCGACGACCAGATCGCCATTCTGCGCACGCTGAAAGACGGCGCGCTGCAGGTGGACGATCTGATCGAAAAGACGCAGATCCCCACGCGCCGTGTTCTTTCCGCGCTGACGATGATGGAGCTTGAGGGCTACGTCGAGCAGGGCAGCGGCAAGCATTTTTCTTTGACCGTCACACTACTGGAGGAATAACATTCATGGCAAAAAAGCATCTGGTGATCGTCGAGTCTCCGGCAAAGGCGAAAACCATTGGAAAATATCTCGGCAAAGACTACGAGGTCAAGGCCAGCATGGGTCATTTGCGCGACCTGCCGAAAAGCAAGCTGGGCGTTGATATCGAGCACGACTTTGAGCCTGTCTATCAGCCCATCCGCGGAAAAGAGGAGCTCATCAGCGAGCTCAAAAAGGCCGCCAAGAGCAGCGACACCGTATATCTTGCAACGGACCCGGACCGCGAGGGCGAAGCCATCTCGTGGCACTTAAAAGCGCTTTTGAATCTGGACGATGAAAAGGCCAAGCGCGTGACCTTCAACGAGATTACGAAAAAGGTCGTCTCCGAGAGCATCAAGGAGCCGCGCGCCATCGACCAGGACCTGGTCGACGCGCAGCAGGCGCGCCGCGTGCTCGACCGCATCGTGGGCTATCAGCTGAGCCCGCTTCTGTGGAAGAAGGTCCGCCGCGGCCTCTCCGCGGGCCGCGTGCAGTCCGTCGCTGTGCGCATGGTCGACGACCGCGAAAAGGAAATTCAGGCCTTCGAGGCGCAGGAATACTGGACACTTGACGCCGACCTCACCGACGAGGCGACGCACAAGACCTTTGAGGCGCACTATTACGGCAAGGACGGTAAAAAGGTCGAGCCGGCCTCCGGCGAGCAGGTGGACGGCATCATTGCCGACATCGGCGACAAGTCCTTTACTGTGACGAACATCAAGCGCACGGACAAGCAGCGCTCCCCGTCGCTGCCGTTCACCACTTCCACCTTACAGCAGGAGGCCTCGCGCAAGCTCAACATGACGCCGCGCCGCACCATGGCCATCGCCCAGCAGCTCTATGAGGGCGTGGACATCACGGGCGAGGGCACGGTGGGTCTCATCACCTACATGCGTACCGACTCGCTGCGCATCTCCGAAGAGGCCATCGCCGCAGCGAAGACGTTTATTTTAGGACGCTACGGGCAGAGCTACTATCCCAAGACCGCCCGCCACTACAAGGCCAAGGCCGGCGCGCAGGACGCGCACGAGGCCATCCGTCCCTCGAACGTCAACCTGACGCCCGAGCAGATCAAGGGCGATTTGACGGGCGAGCAATATCGTCTGTACCGCCTGATCTGGAGCCGCTTTTTGGCCTCCCAGATGGCGAACGCCGTATATGACAGCGTGAGCGCGCAGATCATGGCGGGCGGACACGAGTTCCACGCGAGCGCCAGCAACCTGAAATTCTCCGGCTACACCGCCGTTTACGAGGAATCCCGCGACGACGACAGCAAGGAGGAAAAGGAGGGCACGCTGCCGCCGCTTGTCGAGGGGCAGGGCCTGACGCTCGAGGCATATACACCGCTCCAGCACTTCACTCAGCCGCCCGCGCGCTACACGGACGCGACGCTCATCCGCGCGATGGAGCAGAACGGCATCGGCCGCCCGTCGACCTACGCGCCGACGGTCTCGACGATCTTAGACCGCGAATACGTCATCAAGGACGGAAAATACCTGCGTCCCACGCCGCTCGGCGAGGTGGTGACGGGCCTGATGGAAGAGCGCTTCCCCGACATTGTGGACATGAAGTTCACCGCCCGCATGGAGGAAAAGCTCGATACCGTCGAAGAGGGCAAGACCGCGTGGAAGGACGTCATCCGCGACTTTTACGGCGGCTTTGAGCGCGACCTTGAAAACGCCGAGAAGGCGCTTGAGGGCGTGAGACTCAAGGTCCCCGATGAGGTCAGCGAGGAGAAGTGCGACGTCTGCGGCCGCAACATGGTCATCAAGAGCGGGCGCTTTGGCCGCTTCCTGGCCTGCCCGGGCTACCCTGAGTGCACGTTCACCAAGCCCCTTGTCATCGAAATGCCGGGCCGCTGCCCCAAGTGCGGCGGGCGCATGATGAAGCGCACCGGCGTGAGCAAGAAGACGAACAAGCAGTACACGTACTACGCCTGCGAATTCTCCACCAGCAGCGATCCCGAGAAGAAGTGCGACTTCATGACTTGGGATGTGCCGACGAAGGACGACTGTCCCGAGTGCGGCCAGACGATGTTCAAAAAGGCGGGCAAGGGCTTTAAGCGCCCGTACTGCATCAACCCCGCGTGTTCGCGCTTTGTGCCGGAAGACCAGCGCGGCTATGTGAAAAAGAAGACCACCGAGACCGCGGAAGAGGGCGCGGAGAGCGCCGAAGCCGCCGATGCGGCGGAGACCGCGGCAAAGAAGACCGCCGCCAGGAAGACGACGGCTAAGAAGAGCACCACCGCAAAGAAAACGAGCACAAAAGCGGCGAGCACCAAGAAGACCGCGACGAAGACCGCCGCAGCGAAGAAAACGACAAAGAAGGCCGCAGCCGAGGATGGTGCAGAAAAGCCCGCAAAAAAGACGGCGGCAAAGAAGACCGCGACCACGAAAAAGGCGGCCGCTAAGAAGACGACCGCCAAGTCCGCGGCCAAAAAGACCGCGGAGAAAGAAGAGAACTGATGCAAGTAACTGTGATCGGCGCCGGCCTTGCCGGCTGCGAGGCTGCCTGGCAGCTTGCGCAGCGCGGCATCGGCGTGACGCTGCATGAAATGAAACCCGAAAAGACCACCCCCGCGCACCACACGGCGGATTTTGCCGAGCTTTGCTGCTCGAATTCGCTGCGCTCGGACCAGATCGAAAACGCGGTCGGCCTTCTCAAAGAGGAGCTGCGCCGCCTCGATTCGCTGATCCTTGCCTGCGCGGACGCGACGCGCGTGGAGGCGGGCGGCGCGCTGGCGGTCGACCGCTACGGCTTTTCAAAGCTCGTGACAGAGAAGATCCGTTCGCATCCCAATATCACGGTTGTCCCCGGCGAGGTGACGGCCATCCCCGAGGGGAACGTCATCATCGCCTCGGGCCCCTTGACGAGCGACGCGCTCGCCGCCGCCATCGCCGAAAAGATCGGCGACGGGCACACGCTGAACTTTTTTGATGCCGCCGCGCCGCTCGTGACGTTTGAGAGCGTCGACATGGATTCGGCGTTTTTCGCCTCGCGCTACGACAAGGGGACGGCGGACTACATCAACTGCCCGATGACGGAGGAGGAGTACGATGCCTTCTGGCAGGCGCTCACGACCGCCGAGGAAGCGAGCGTACACGGCTTTGAGGATAAAAACGTCTTCGAGGGCTGCATGCCCGTCGAGGTCATGGCGCGCCGCGGACACGATACGCTCTGCTACGGCCCCCTCAAGCCGCGCGGTCTGCGAGACCCGAAGACGGGGCAGGAACCCTATGCCGTCGTCCAGCTGCGGCGCGACAACGCGCAGGGCAGCGTCTATAACCTTGTCGGCTTCCAGACGCATCTGCGCTTTCCCGAGCAGAAGCGCGTGTTTTCGATGATCCCCGCGCTGCATGATGCGGAGTTTGTGCGCTACGGCGTGATGCACCGCAACACCTATCTCCGCTCGCCGGGGATGCTGGACCGCTACTATCGCCTGATCGCGGATGACCGCATCGCCTTTGCCGGGCAGATGACCGGCGTGGAGGGCTATATCGAGTCCGCGGCTTCGGGCTTTCTGGCGGGCATCGAGATGGCAAGAAGACTCGAAGGCAAACCGCCCGTCGATTTCCCACGCGAGACGGCCATCGGGGCGCTGGGGCTTTACATCAGCGATACGACGGTCTCGGACTTTCAGCCGATGAACGTGAACTTTGGTATCATGCCGCCGCTGGGCTACCGCATCAAGGGCGGCAAGCGCGTGAAAAATGCGCAGCTCGCCGCGCGCTCGCTTGAAAAGATCGACGCGATGCGCGAGGACGTGCTGAGTGACAGGAAAGGAGAGTGACCCCGTGAAGATCATCGTCGACGCCATGGGCGGCGATTTCGCCCCGCTCGCGCCCGTCAAGGGCGCGCTGATGGCGCAGGAGAAGTACGGCGTGGACATCGTCCTGACCGGAAAAACAGAAGAGATCTTGAAGGCCCTGCAGCAGTGCGGCTGCAAGGAGCTCCCCAAGGGCATGGAGATCGCCAACGCGACCGAGGTGGTCGAGATCTGCGACGATCCGGCGACGGCCTTTAAGCACAAGAAGGATTCGTCCCTCACCGTGGGGCTCAATATGCTGCACGCGGGCGACGCGGACGGCTTTGTCAGCGCGGGCAGCACGGGCGCGCTCCTCGCGGGCGCGACGCTTCTTGTCAAGCGCATCCGCGGCCTGCGCCGCGCGGCGCTCGCGCCGACCATCCCGACGGCCAAGGGCAAGGCGGTACTCATCGACTGCGGCGCGAACGCCGAGTGCACGGTCGAATACCTGCTGCAATTTGCGTATCTTGGCAGCTACTACGCGCAGAAGGTGCTCGGCGTCGAAAATCCGCGCATCGGTCTTTTGAACATCGGCGCGGAGGAGAGCAAGGGCGACACGCTGCGCCGCGAAACGTATCAGAAGCTCAAGGAAGCGGGCGAGGCGGGGCATCTCAACTTCACCGGCAACATTGAGGCCAAGGAAGCGATGCTCGGTGAGTGCGACGTCATCGTCGCCGACGGTTACAGCGGCAACATCATGCTCAAGAGCATCGAGGGCACGGGCAAGCTTCTTTCCATCAAATTGAAGGAAATGCTGATGCACAGCACCGGCACGAAGCTGGCGGCGCTGCTGCTCAAGGGACAGCTCGGCGATTTCAAGAAAATGCTCGACGCGAACGAGGTCGGCGGTACGGCGCTGCTCGGCATCTCGAAGCCGGTCGTCAAGGCGCACGGCAGCGCGAGTGAGGTCGGTATCTGCAATGCGGTCCGTCAGGCGATGGAGGTCGCGCGCAGCGGTATCATCGACGACATCGCGCAAAATATCGACAAGATGCGTATTGAACAGAAGGCAGAATAACGCGAATGCCAAAAAGCGGCAAAATGGGTATTGACAGTACAGTGCCTTTGCCGTATCATTTGGAAGAACCAAAACCGTGAGAGGAAGTATAAGACTTATGAGCCCCGAAGAAATTTTCAAAACGATGCAGAAGCTGATCGTCGAGCAGTTCGCGCTCGACCCCGATGAGGTCACGATGGACAGCTCTTTTGAGGAAGATCTTGGCGCCGACTCCGTGGATCTTGTCGAACTGGTGATGGCCATGGAGGAAGAGTTTGAGCTCGATGAGATCCCCGAGGAGGAGCTCACCTCGCTCAAGACGGTGGGCGACTGCGTGCGCTACCTGAGCACGAAGCTCGGTTAAGAAGAAAAAAGCCGCCCCGCTTTGCGCGGGGCGTCCTTTTATCAGGAGGAAAAACCATGCAGGCCTTGGAAGAAAAGCTGCAATATCATTTCAAAAATCCGGCGCTGCTCGAAGAGGCGCTGCGCCACAGCTCGTATGCCAACGAGCACCGCGGCGCAAACTTTTTCAGCAACGAGCGCCTGGAATTCCTGGGTGACAGCGTGCTCGGCTTTGTGACGGCGGAGTATCTGTTTGCCAAGCATCCTACCGCGCCGGAGGGGGAGCTGACGCGCATCCGCGCGCTGCTCGTGTGCGAGGACAGCCTGCACGAGGTCGCGCAGCGCCTGGAGCTTGGAAAATACTTAAAGCTCGGCAACGGCGAGGAGAGCTGCGGCGGCCGCACGCGTCCGTCTATCCTGGCCGACGCGACCGAGGCGGTGTTTGCCGCGGTGTATCTTGACGGCGGCATCAGCGCGGCCAGCGCGCTCATCCACCGAGTGTTGCTCGATACCGAGCGCGAGGAGGTCGCAGAGGAAAAGCGCCGCGACTATAAGACCATTTTACAGGAATTCGTGCAGCGCACGCCGAACCAGACGCTTTCCTACCGCCTGTTTGGTGAGAGCGGTCCCGACCATGACAAGACGTTCTATTTTGAAGTGCTGCTCAACGGCGGCGCTGTGGGCAAGGGCGCGGGCCGCAGCAAGAAGGAAGCCGAGCAGATGGCCGCAAAAGACGCGCTCGAAAAACTGACGGACCAGCGCTGAAAAGATGATCACCGACTGCTTTGACGATAAGACTGAACCCGTCATCAGCCTGCGGGACTTTTATGGCGAACAAAAGCACCTTGTCGAAACGTGCCTGATCCTGTTTTCGCAGAAGATCTATCAGCATCTGCTGGACACCTTTCCCAGTGAAAAGATCGGCCTGATCGGTGCGTGCAACGGGAATATCCCCATTTACCGCATGAATTACAAGGGAAAGGACATCGCGTTTTACCTCTCGGGCATCGGCTCGGCGATTGCCGCATCGGAGTGCTATGAGGCGAGCTGGATCGTCGGTGCGTCGAAGTTCGTGATGTTCGGTTCCTGCGGGAGCTTGAATCGGGAGGCGACGAGGGGCAAATTCATCGTCCCGACGGAGAGTTACCGCGGCGAGGGCTGCTCGTACTATTTCGCTGCGCCGTCCGACTACATCACGGTCGAGAACGCGCGGAAGCTCTCGGCCATCTTTACCGAGCTGGGCGTCCCGCACGTGACGGGGCGGGTTTGGACGACGGACGCCATGATCCGCGAGACTGCGGGCCTCGTCGCGCAGCGAAGAAGCGAGGGCTGTCTCGCCGTGGAGATGGAGCTCGCCGGTGTGCAGGCGGTGTGCAGTTTTTACGGCTTATCGCTCTATAACTTCCTCGAGGCGGGGGACGTGCTGGAGGAGAGCGGCTACGATGTCGCCAATCTTCGCGGCGCGAACCACGACCTCGGCAAGCTCTATATCGCGCTGGAAACGGCGCTGCGCATCTGAATAGAATCGAAAACGCCATGACGAAAGTCACGGCGTTTCTTTTTTGCTGTTTTTCTTCTTTTCAAAGAGGATCGACAGCCCCGCGTAGAGCAGGAACAGCCCGAACGGCTTACGGAAGACGCTGCTGTCGACCATTGTCGTCAAAAACGCGGCGGCGAGCGCACAGAGCGTGCCGGTCGGGATGGCCGCGCACAGGACGGCTTTGTCGAGATATCCGTTTTTGCGATGCGCGAAGAGCGAGATGCCCGCGGTTGGCAGAAAATAGAGCAGGTTGATGGCCTGCGCTGTGCGCTGCTCCACGCCGAAAAAGAGCGTCATGCATAAAAGAAGCAGTGTCCCGCCGCCGACGCCCCAGGACGAGAGGATTCCCGTCAAAAGCCCGCAGAGCGCGGGAAAGAGCCAGTCCGTCACAGAAGGTACCTCACCGCGCCATAGAGCAGAAACAGCGCGAAAATGCGCTTGAGCCATGTGTTCGGCACGTCCTTGAAGAGCCTGCCGCCGATCCATCCGCCTGCAAGCCCGCCGACAAGGTAGGGGAGCGCCTCTCCGAGCGGCAGCGCGCCGCGGAACGCGTACACGAGTACCGACACAAGGCAGAACGGGAAGATGACAGCCACGCAGGTCGCAAGCGCCGTCTTGTCGGAGAGCTTTGCCCATGAGCGCAGCAAAAACGCGAGCGGGATGCCGCCGCCCCCGCCGAATAAGCCGTTCACCGTGCCTGCGAGCGCGCCGCAGACGCGGTATTTGCCCTTTTCCGTCATGCTGTCACCGCCTTTTTGATGCTATGTAGCGGCCGCCTGAGGGGCGGCTGCAAAAATTACTGCTTCTTGAAGCTCTGGCAGTCGGTGCACTGGTCCATGGTGGGGTTGGCCTCGTGCGTACCGACCTGGATGGCGTTCAGACCGCAGTACTGGGCGTCCTTACAGTGGTTGGCGCAGTTGGTCACGGCGCAGCGAATAGAGGTGTTGGGCGTGCAGGAGCAGCCGTTATTGGTATGATCGGTCATGGATTTGTCCTCCCAAAAAATTGTTTTGGCGTTTGCCGCGCTTAGTTTGCGCGCATTTTTGCCCGCTATGCAAAAGGAAGAACATTCCAATAAAAAACGTCCGGCTGATATTCAGCCGGACGTTTTTTCACTTGTCATTTTAGAAGCTCGTCGATCGCGCGGTAAAGCTCGGAGAGCGTCTCCTCGTCATTTTGCTGGATGGCGGCGGTGACGCAGGTCTCCATGTGGTTGCGCAAAATCTGGCGGCTGGTCGAGCGGATGGCGGACTCCACCGCGGCGAGCTGGATCAGCACCTCGGAGCAGTCACGGTCGTCCTCCACCATCTTTTTGATGGATTCGAGGTGCCCGATGGCGCGCGCAAGGCGGTTGCTGATCTTTTTCGTCTGCTCGGGGTCATGGACATGCCCATGCATATGGGAGTGCCCGTGGCTGTGCTCATGGACGTGTTCGTGCTCGATCATGGCATTCTCCTTTAGAACTTCAGCGCGCCGACGCTTGCCTCCACGGTGCGGATGTACGCGCCGTCGATGATCTGCTGGGCGACGGCCTCGAGATATGGCGTGAGGGGCATGTCGTTGTCCATCTCGGGAACCTTGCTGCGGAGCAGGTCGTAGATAGCCTGCGTGCCCTTGGCGCAGCGCTTATCGTCATAGCAGTCGAGCGCCTGACCGTCGCAGATGAGCTCGGCGGCGAGGATATACTTGGCGAGGTGCATCGAGTCATAGGCCTTCTTGGCGGCGTTGTAGCCCATGTTGACATAGTCCTCCTGGTTGGCGCAGGTGGTCAGATTGTCGACCACGGCGGGGTGCGCGAGGATACGCAGCTCGCCCTGAAGACCCGCGGAGGCGTACTGGATCATCATGAGACCGTTGTTGAAGTCGGCGTTCTTATTGAGGAACGCCGGCAGCTCGCTCACCAAGCTGTTGAGCAGGCGGTCGATGCGGCTGTTGCTCATTTTGCACAGATCCGTGATCGCGATGCAAAGGTTGTCGGACGCCATACCGGCATAGGTGCCGTCGGCGTTGCAGCCCATCAGCGCGAACGCGGTGACGGACGTGGTGCCGGAGAGCAGGATAAGGCCTTCTTTGGAAGAAAGCACGACGGGCTTGAGTCCCGCGCGCTTGAGCGCCTCTGCGCCGTCAAGCGTTTCGACCTGATAGGTGACCCTGCCCTCGCCGATCATCACAATGCCGATGTGGCCCTAGAGCGTCAGATAGCCGACAGAGCCGTGGCTGGGGACGACGGGGCTGATGCCCGCGTTGAGCATGTCGCGGATCAGCGCGAGCGTTTCAAGACGGATGCCCGTATGGCCGGAGCCGAAGTGGCAGAGCATGACAAACATCATCGCGCGCGTGCACTCCTCGGCGATGGGCTCGCCGACGGCGCAGGTGTGGGCGTAGATGTTGTTGCGCTGGATTGTCTAGCGGTCCTTTTCGGGGATGAACTTCTTCCAGTTGTCACCAAGGCCCGTGGTCAGACCATAGATGGCCTTGCCCTCGTGGCTGAAGCGGTCGACATGGGCGCGGCAGTGGTTGACGCGCTCTTCATATTCTTTGGAAAACGCGACCTTCGCGCCAAAGCGCGCGACACTGACGAGGCCGTTGATGGTGGCGGTGCCGCCAAGCGTAGCAGTGTTCATATCGGATCGTACCTCTTGAAATGTGGGGCTCGCTTTCTTACAGGGAGCTGTCGGTCTTGTAGCCGTCGGCCTCGATGGCGATGTAGCGCACCTTTTTGCCCATCTCCATCTCGCCGTAGAACGCGACGTAGTACGGGCGGTAGAAGGGACGGTATAAGGCCGGCTCACGTCTCGTCTATCCCGAATCCAACTGGAAGATCGACTGGCACGAGGACGAGTGCGTCAACTGCGGCAAGTGCACGAAGATTTGCAACTTCGGCGCGTTCTACAAGGATGAAAACCGCAAGGTGCACTACGATGTGGACAAGTGCTGGGGCTGCACCATCTGCGCGCCCAACTGCCCGAAGCACGCTATCCACCTGCTGCCGAGAGAGCAGAAGTCCTGAGAGAAGCACTAAGGCACTACGCAATAGCATTTTGGCCGGACGGTACCCTAAAAGTGGCCGCCCGGCCTTTTTCTTGCTTTGCGCGGGAAATGGAGAGAGAAAGTCAGCACCATGGCACTTATCAAAGTTCTGATCATCTTTGTGGTGATCCTCGCCCTGCTTAACAAACGCCTGCCCCTTTATCTTGCGATGATTTTTGGTTCACTCCTGATGATCGTGATGTTCCGTCTGCCGCTCGCCACGGCGGGGCAGACGGCGCTGCACACGCTCACGGGCTGGGACGTCTGGTCAGTGAACCTTGCAATGTATGTGATCTCGGTGCTCGTCTACGAGCTTGACCTGCGCCATCGGTTCGAGGATGCACAGCGGGCGATGAATGGACTAATGCGCGACCCGAGGCTCAACACGTCGCTTGCCTGCATGTTCATCGGCCTGATGCAGGGCCCCGCCACCGTGACGATCTGCGGCGGCATGGTGGACACGATGGCGGGCGACCACCTCAAAAACGATGAAAAGGCGGCGGTCGCCACGTACCTCCGCCACATTCCCGAGGCTATGGTGCCGACGTTCACGGGCGTCATCGTGGCGTGCAGCATCAGCGGCATTTCTGGTGCTTGTGATTCTGTACGCGTTCGGCACGCTGGTCGCGGGCTCAAGCGCCGCGGCCGCGGCCTTTATCCCGCTGGCCTACACCATGATCCCGAACGGCGGCGCGTTTTTGCTGGCGCTGCTGATGAACGTCAGCTTCGCCTCGAGTCAGCTGAGTCCCACGCACATCTGCACGGCGATCATCTCAGACTATTTCGGCGTCACATTTTTCGCCACGGTCAAAAAACTCCTGCCGCTGTTTCTGCTCACCGTCCTCATCGCCTGCGGCTACTACATGCTGCTGACGGCGGTATTTTGAAGAAAACAAACAAGGCCTGTGCCAAGCAGCACAGGCCTTGATCGATTTGCTGTAAAGGGAAAATCAAAGGGAAAACAGAGCAAAAAATGCAGACCCTTTCCCCTAAACGGAGATTTTGGGCGATTTTCAGAGAAAACCGGGATTTGGAAAACACAAAAATGCGACTAATTTAATATAAAAAGAAAGGATTCCAAACATTTCTGTTTGAAATCCTAACTTCTGTCAGGCGGCTTCCATTCGGATATTTTTCTAAATCAATCCTTGATAATCGTATCAGTCGTCCAGCTCCGCTTCGTGCTTGAGGATCGTGCCGGAGGCCGCATCGATCTCGTAGTCATATTCTATATTGCCGGACTTGAACTCGACCTCATAGACGAGCGTGCCGTCCTCGTCGTCCAGCTCGATGTCCATGTCATACGCCTTGCTCTCGTTCACGCCCGCATGGTTCAGGGCGATGGACTTCGCCTTGGCGTAGCCGATATCCTGCACCGTTCCGGACGGCGCGGGCTTTTGACCAGAGGGCTTCGTCGTTTCATTCGATGCGGAAACGGCAGCCAATAAATCTTTCTGCCCGCTGAGCACCTTGCCGGTATAGGCATCCACCAGATACTCGAACTCGCCCCATGCCGTTTGCAGCTCTACTTCGTAGTGCGCAGGGGATTCGTCGAGTTCGGGATCGACCTCCGCTGTAACGGAATCCACCGCCGTCGTTCCGGCATATTCCTCCGCAGCGGTACGGGCTGCATCCCTGCCGATCGGCATGGCAGGTGCGCCCGCTTCGGCGAGGTCCTTGAGCTCTTCGACCGAGAGCTTCGCCAGCGCGTCAAACTTCAGGGCAGGGTTCAGTGCAAGCACGCGGTTCACCAGCGCCGCCTTTCCGGTGGAAATGCTGTTTTCCCGCGCCTGCTGCTCCAGGACCGCGTCCTGCGTAAGCGTCTGCGTCAGGACGGACGCCCTCGATTCGCTTGTCTGCAAAACACCGTCCACGGTGCTCGTCAGCTCGCGCTGGAGTTTTTCCGCGCGAGCGGTATCCTTGTCCTCCACCGAGATCATGATGGCGGAGGAAATGCTATTGAGGTAGCCGTTTCGCACAAGGCTGCCAACAATGGCATTCACCGCCACATCGAGCTTCGCGCCCTTGAGATCCGCGCCGTTGCCCATATCCGCAAGGATGGCCTTCGCGTCCTCGTTGAGCGGCGTACAGACGAGCACCTTTTCGCTTCGATTCACCTTCAGCTCGATGCTGGGGTTCACATCCAGTGACACCACGGAGGCCACCGCGTTTGCCCGCTGGTAGAACAGCCCTCCGCCGAGCAGCATCACCGCAAGGCAGGCGGCAATGAGCGATGTCCATTTTCTCTTTGTCGTTTTCTTTGTTGTCATGGGAATTACCGTTCCTTTCCGCTCTTCGCAGCGAGAGAGAACGCCGTTCGCATCGTTTGGCGCGGTCTTTTCGACCGCCGCGGCCAGACGCTGCTCCATTTTTTCATTGGTCATCGGGCGTCATCTCCTTCCAGAAAAATTCGCATCTTTTTCAATGCTCTGTGATATTTCGACAGGACGGTGGGAAGCGGCAGTTCCAGCAGTGCCGCGATCTCCCGGTGCTTCATGCCCGTGACCGCGTGAAGCAGCACAATGCGCCGCTCCTCATCAGCGAGTCTTGCCAACGCGCCTTGCAGCAGTGCGCGCTCGTCGGCATCCAAACCGCACTCCTGCGCGGGAATGGCATTCCATTCCTCCTCGCTGAGCGCGGCATGGCGCTCCTCGCGCCGCAGGCGCATCAGACAGAGGTTGCGGCATACGGTCAGAAGCCACCCTATCGGCGAGCCGGTGGAACGGTACTGCGCTGCGCAGTCCCACACCTGCACATAGACATCCTGTGTGAGATCCTGCGCGTCCTGCGCGTTTTTGAGGTAGGAAAGCGCAAGACCGTACACCGCTGCCCGCGTGCGCCGGTACAGTTCCGCAAGAGCTTCACGCTCACCGCCGGCAATGTGAATCAGCAACTGCTGCAGCTCGTGTCGATCCTCTGCCGGAGTATATTCGGTTGTCATCAGCATACTGAGCATGGGCTTTTTTCTCCTGTCATCCGTGTAATGCACGGAAAGGACGATTTATTGCACGGGATTTTTTATTTTTATGATTCTATTTCTTTCGCCTCGTTGAACTGCAGCATTCTGTGATCCTCCGTCAGAATCTTCATCAGGCTGATAGCGATGGCATTAAGCTTTGCCAGACGCTCCGCCTGCGGGATTCCTTCGTTGATGAACACTGCATACAAATCACATAATCCCTGAGACCGGTGTAGGTAGACTTGTCCAGTGAAGCAAGAAAGGCTTGCAGCTTGTCCACGGGAAGAGGCTTGATGTTTCCATCGTCCCGCCGCTTATGGAGCTTATGAACCTTGATGGGATTCTTCCCGATGAGTTCTTGCTCAAGCGCCCAATTCAGAAATGCGTTGATGGTCTGGAACGGTTTATTATAGCGGGCAGGGGAGGTGTCGGGGATTGCGGCAAAAAATGTCAGCACATCGCTTTCGAGCAGGGGATAGTCTAAGCTGTTGTGGCTGTCGGCTAAGAACCGAGCGAGGCAATTTCGGTAGTCCTTCATCGTTTCTTCGCCTGTGTGCTGTGATTCCTTGACCAGCAGAAATTTTTGCATCGCGGTTTCCAAATCCATGGGCTTCGGCTTCATTTTGACCATTCTCATCGTGTCCTCCAAAGAACAGACCCTTTCCCCTAAACGGGTATTTCGGGCGATTTTCAGAGAAAAACCAAGATTTAGAAAACATGAAAATGCAACTAATTTTATATAAAAAGAAAGGATTTCAAACATTTTTGCTTGAAATCCTGACTTCTGGAGGTGACACCCAGATTTGAACTGGGGAATGAGGGTTTTGCAGACCCTTGCCTTACCACTTGGCTATGTCACCGTATAGAAAAAGGAGCAAAATGTTTGCTCCTTTTTCATTTGTGGAGCGGGCGACGAGGCTCGAACTCGCTACCTCCACCTTGGCAAGGTGGCGCTC
>OICD01000578.1_pt1 | contig 20133 bp, 12 predicted proteins | sample 1581161 | NCBI WGS metagenome assembly OICD01 (sample SAMEA3882546, study PRJEB24775) | human gut metagenome | biome: human-associated habitat; feature: intestine environment; material: feces | place: Netherlands | collected 2009/2010 | reverse complement strand
CCGCAGCCGCCGGAGCGGTGCTTAAGCCGCAAGGCGGGAATTGTGCGGTGTTGCCCTAAATCAGAGGAATCCTGGCTGACGTCTGCTTATCAGCTTCTTACTTTTCCACCTGGAACAAATTCTGCTGACTGGTTGCTTTGGCACCGATGTTGTTATACTCCAAATAGAAGTACCCATGCACCCAGGCATCCAGCTCTGCATTCTCGCCGTAGGTGTGGGTCACGCCGTCCGCGTCCATATAGTCATTGGCGGCTGTCACCACCGGGGCCACCTGCTTGAGTGCCAGCAGGTACTGGTAATACGGGGTCAGCGGCAGCCCGGCATTTTCCACCAGGGTGGGAGCCAGCATGCACATATCCATGCGGTTGTACTCGTCGGTGGCGCTGGTCTGGCCTGCGTTTTCCAGCGGGTAGTTTGCCCAGATCAGGTAGGGCGTGCTGCGCTCCAAAATCTGCAAATTGTTCTCATCGGTAAAGGTATGGTCGGCCACATGATCCACAAAGCTGGGGGCGTGGTCGCCTGCCATGGCAACAATCACCTTGCGGCCGGTCTTTTCGTACTGCTCGGTCAGGTATTCGGTCAGTTCGCCAAAGGCACGGTCGGTCATATAGATGTTGCTCAGGTATTCATCCATGATGGAATCATACTCGCCGTAATCGGTTGCGGCATGCACGATATCCTCCTCCGGGGGGTTCATATCGTAATCGCCGTGGCTCTGGATGGAAACCAGGAACACAAACCGCGGCTGGTCCTCCGGCATTGCTTCATACAAACCTTCCAGGTCGCGGTAGGTGGCGCTGTCGGTCTGGTAGGGGCGGCTGCCATAGGTTTCCTTGGTCGGAAAATCATCCTGGAAGTGGGTCTCGTCAAAGCCCAGCGTCAGCCAGGCAGAATCGCGGCGGTAGTTGGAGTTGGTATAGGGGTGGGCTGCCAGCGTGGCATACCCCAGATCTTTCAGGTTGCTGACCAGGCTGTTTGCCTTGTGCAGGTTCAACCAGTTGAACGGTGTGATGGAGGGCATCAGCATCAGCGAGTTGGAGGAAAGCATCTCGTACTCGCTGGAGTTGGTGCCGCCGCCCACATGCGGGCTGATGGTGTGGCCGTAAATGGAGTTGGGCAGGTTTTTGGTCACCTGCATGATCTCCTGGTCGGCCTGCAGGTCCGTTACCAGGTCAAAGTCATAAAAGCTTTCGGACAGGATCAGGAACACATCGGGGTAGTCCTGCTCGTTTGCCGTTTCGGGGCTGGCCTGATAGTCCTGCGCCATTGCAGCGGCCTCGGTGGCGGCGTCCTCGCTGTAGCCGTCCGGCTGCAGGATGGGGTCCACCATCAGGCTGGCGGCTTCAAGGCTACCCGCCAGGTAGCCGTACTTATAATAGGTTTCCTGCCAGGCCCAGCCGTAAGTGGTGGCGGGCTTGATGGGGTTGGGGCTGAAATACCCCAGATACAGCACCGCAAAAATGCCGCAGGCGCAGGCCAGCGCATGGGCGCCGCGCTGTTTCCAGCTGCGCTTATGCTTGCCGGCCAGTTTGACCTGCACAACGGCAGCCACCAGCACCGGGATGTACAGCAGCGCAATGGTAATAACTGTCTGGGTAATGTGCAGGGTATAACTGCCCATCACCTCTGCCGCGGTGCCCAGGTTCAGGATGTCCTGCGGCATCAGGGCGGAACCATGCAGGTCCCGCGTGTAATAGTTGACCAGCGCCAGCACGGTAAAAATCAGGCCGGAAACGCCGGTTGCAATGCCCCAGCTGCCGCACAGGGCAAACACCACCAGCGTCAGGCAGAACGCCGTCAGCGCATTGAGCGGTGCGTATACCGGCCACTGCCCCGCCATGTAGTTGGCAGTTACGCCGTCAGAAATTTCTAACTGGTAGCGCGCCACAAAGGCCGCTGCCACAGCCAGCGCAAATGGCAGCACCGTGCCAAGCCAGAAGCGCTTGCTTTTTAATGTTTTTTTGATGTTTTGCATGGGTATCCAGTTCCTTCGCTTTGTTTGTTCATTAAGTTGCGGTCAACATTCCGCGTCAACACACCGAATGTCCGGTATGCCCGCAAAAGGGCATATTAGGTTAGTATATCATATTTTATGCCGGTTGTGAATCACCGTTTTTCGGCCAAATGCTGCCACTTGTTCCAAATCCGGCCCGCCCGCGCAGATTTTGCATTTACCAACCTACGCTTTCATGTTATAATATTAATTAATCATCATTTTACCCCATAGACGGAGGCTATTCTATGAAAATTCCTGCAAAAGGTTTTACTCATGGCGGCAAGTTCCATGCAGACGATGTGTTCGCCACAGCGCTGCTGATGATTGTGCGGCCGGATATCAAAGTAACCCGCGGTTTTGTTGTGCCGGATGGTTTTGACGGCATTGTGTACGATGTGGGCTGCGGTATGTTTGACCACCACCAGGAACCGCGCGAAAGCCGCCCCAACGGCGTGCCCTATGCGGCCTTTGGCCTGCTGTGGCGCGTGTTGGGTGCCCAGCTGGTGGGTGCCCACCAGGCCCGCCTGCTGGATGAAAATTTTGTTCAGCCCCTGGACTTGAACGATAACACCGGCGAGCAGAACTCCCTGGCCGATGCCATCGGCAGCTTTAACCCCGTGTGGGATTCCGGCGAAGATTCCGATGCCTGCTTCTGGCGCGCCGTGCCCTTTGCCAAGCAGGTGCTGGAAAACGAGATTGCCGCAGCCAACGCCGTGAACCGCGCGGACGAGACCGTCCAGAACGCCTACAAGAACTCCAGGGACGGCATTGTGGTCCTGCCGGACTACATGCCCTGGAAAAACGGCCTGTACAAAACCGATGCCCTGTTTGTTGTCTACCCCAGCCAGCGCGGCGGCTACAGCGCCCAGTGCGTGACCGATTACAAGACCCGCCGCAGCAAGGTGCCGTTCCCGCCCGCATGGGGCGGCCAGCCGGAGGAGATCCTGCGCGAAAAGAGCGGCCTGGCTCTCAAGTTCTGCCACCCCAGCCGTTTCCTTGTCACCGCGGAAACCAAAGAGGATGCCATTGAGGCTTGCCGCCGTGCCCTGCGCGCCGCCGGAAGGCCGGTGAGCACACAGTGAGCGCCGAAACTCTAGAGCAGTTTGGTCCCCGCCCCAGCACCGCGGCGGACTGCCAGCCAGACCCGGCTTCCGCCTGGGTCTACATGGTGCGCTGCGCGGATGGCAGCCTGTATTCCGGCTGGACCAATGACCTTGCCCGCCGCCTGCGCGCCCACAAGGGCGGCAAGGCCGGTGCCAAGTATACCCACGCCAAAGGTGCCGTTAAGCTGACCTATGCCGAGCGCTGCACCGATAAAAGTGCCGCCCTGAAGCGGGAAGCCGCCCTGAAAAAGCTGCCAAAACCCGAAAAGGAAGCCCTTGCCGCCCAGTGGACCGCTGAAAACACCATCACCCTGCGGGATGCCGCGCCGGAGGACGCCGCCGCCGTGGCGGAGCTGTACAACTGGTATGTCACCCACTCCACGGCCACTTTCCAGTATGACCTGTGTACCGAGGAATTCCAGCGCGAAAATATCGCCTATGTGCAGCAGCGTGCGCCGTTCCTGGTTGCCGTCAACGCAGCGGGCAAGCTGTGCGGCTTTGCCTGCGCCCACCCCTGGCACAGCCGCACAGCTTATGCGTGGGATGTGGAGCTGACCGTTTACTGCGCCCACGACTGTGTGGGCCAGGGGGTTGGCGGGCGGCTGTACAAAGCCCTGCTGGACGGCGTGCGCCAGCGCGGCTACTGCAACGCCGTTGCCCTTGTGACCGGCCAGAACAAAGAGAGCTGCGCGTTCCATAAGGCGCTCGGCTTCAAAAAAATCGGCGTGGAACCCCGCACGGGATACAAGTTCGGCCAATGGCTGGACCTTGCCTATTGGTGGATGGACCTGCGCCCCGGCCAGGAGCCTCCGGAGCCGGTGCGCCTGGGGCGATAAAACTGCATAACACAAAATTAAGCGGAGCACTGCTGATTGGCAGCGCCCCGCTTTTGTTATAAAGATTTGTAGGGCGCGATGCCTGCATCGTCCCGCATACTGAGCTGCAACCATGGTATCCTGTCATCAACATCCTATCTCCCCGCCGCGCGTTTTTGTTTTCCACAAGAAGCCCCTCTGTTTGTGGAAAACCGTTCAGATTCTTTTCAGGCAATACCGCATAATTCTAAGTGCCGATACGGCGAGCGAGGTGCCGCAGCCGCCGGAGCGGTGCTTAAGCCGTCAGGCGGGAATTGTGCGGTGTTGCCTTCGCTTTTCCCCTGTCGTTACGCGGTCTGCATTCCTGTTTTTGCCCACAAACTGCCCTTGTTCACGCAAAGTTTACCGGAATTTCCAGCTATTTCATGCCTTGTTCATCCGCAGTTCATTTTTATTCTTCATGATAGAATCTATCGGGGGCCCCTATTACCGCCCCCAACTGGAGGAATTGTTATGCACGAAACCCAACAGCCGCGCGACCCCAAAAAGACGACCGGCATTGTGTATGCCGTGATCCTTGTAGTGTTGCTGCTGCTCAATTTCTGGGCCTTCCCCGCCATGATGAAAAGTCAGGTCAAACAGGTCGATTACGGCACCTTCCTGAACATGCTCGAAGGCGGCGAACTGAGCACTGTTGAAATTCAGGATCAGCAGATCTATTTTGTGGACAAAAACGATACCACCTACTGCACCAACTCCATTGCGCAGGACCTGCAGCTGGTCAACCGGTTGGAAAGCGCCGGCGTTTCCTTTGGCAAGGTGTACAACCAGACCACCTGGGTGGATACCCTGCTGGGCTGGGTCATCTCGCTGCTGCCCATGATCATCCTGATCGTCTGGTTCAACCGCATGATGCGCAAGCGGGTCGGTGAAATGACCGGCGGCGCCAACAGCATGATTTTTGGCGGCGGCAAATCCGGTGCCAAACAGTATGTCGTTGAGGATGGCAAGTCCATCAAATTTGCCGATGTTGCCGGTGAGGACGAAGCCAAAGAGAGCCTGCAGGAAATCGTTGACTTCCTGCATAACCCCAAGCGTTACGAGGATATCGGTGCCAAAATGCCCAAGGGCGTTCTGCTTGTCGGCCCCCCGGGCACCGGTAAAACCCTGCTGGCCCGCGCTGTTGCCGGCGAAGCCGGTGTTCCCTTCTTCTCCATTGCGGGTTCTGAATTTGTCGAGATGTTCGTCGGCATGGGCGCTTCCAAGGTGCGTGACCTCTTCAAACAGGCCAACGAAAAAGCCCCCTGCATTATCTTTATTGATGAGATCGATACCATCGGCAAAAAGCGTGACGGTGCTTCCGGTATGGGCGGCAACGATGAACGCGAGCAGACCCTGAACCAGCTGCTGACCGAAATGGACGGGTTTGACGCCGCCAAGGGTGTTATCATTCTGGCCGCCACCAACCGTCCTGAATCCCTTGACCCCGCTTTGACCCGCCCCGGCCGTTTTGACCGTCGTGTGCCCGTGGAGCTGCCCGACCTGAAAGGCCGCGAAAGCATCCTGCGCCTGCACGCTCAAAAGGTCAAAATCGGCCCCGACTGTGACTTTGCCGTGGTTGCCCGCATGACTCCCGGTGCTTCCGGTGCCGAGCTGGCCAATATCATCAACGAAGCCGCCCTGGGCGCTGTGCGCCACCACCGCATGGCCGTTACCCAGTACGACCTGCAGGAAGCCGTGGATACCATCCTGGCCGGTGCCCAGAAAAAGAATAAGATCCTGAGCGACAAAGAAAAGTGCATCGTGGCCTACCACGAAGTCGGCCATGCCATGGTTGCCGCCCTGCAGAGCCATTCCGCCCCCGTGCAGAAAATCACCATTGTGCCGCGCACTTCCGGCGCGCTGGGTTTCACCATGCAGGTAGAGGACGGTGACCACACCCTGATGACCAAGGAAGAGATCCTGGCCAAAATTGCCACCATGACCGGTGGCCGTGCCGCCGAAGAAGTGGTGTTCAACTCCATCACCACCGGCGCATCCAACGATATCGAGCAGGCCACCAAGATGGCCCGCGCCATGATTACCCGCTACGGCATGACCGACGACTTTGACATGGTTGCCCTGGAAACCGTGAACAACGCCTACCTGGGCGGCGATGCCAGCCTGGCCTGCAGTGAGCGCACAGCCGCCACAGTGGACGATAAGGTCGTGGAAGTCGTCAAGCAGCAGCATGAAAAAGCCAAACAGATGCTGATTGAAAACCGCGGCAAGCTGGACGAGATCGCCAAGTACCTGTACGAGAAAGAAACCATCACCGGCGAAGAGTTCATGCGCATCCTGACCGCTGTTCCCCAGCTGCCCACCGGTGCCGTGGAACAGTAAAGTCTCCGCTCTGCGCGTTTTCTTTGTAAAATAACGGTGCCCCCGCCCTATGCAGTTCATTTACCGCACGGGCGGGGGTGTTTTGTTGTAATTCCGTAGGGGCGCACACCATGCACCCATCCGTTTTATATCATCACACTACAGCGCTTTCTCACAAAGCACACCATGTAATAGCGCCATTTTATGGCCAGCCGTTACCCATTTGTAGGGGCCGCTGCTCACCTCTTTCCGAAAAACGCAATAAAAATGCTGTCTTTCTCCACATCAGGGAAAGGCAGCATTCTTCTTTATCCGTTCAGATCTTCGCCGTTGCTGGCAATCACATTTTTATACCATCCAAAGGACTTTTTCCTGTACCGTGCCGCCTCCCTGTTCGAGTACCGGGAAAAGCACCAGTGATCCTGCTGGGCTTTATTTTGCCTGTGCGCCCTCTGGGAAGATGATCTTGTTCACAAAGAAGAAGATCACCATGGAAATGCCGCCATTGAGCACGGTGGTGCCAATGTTGTAGATGAAATCCGGCACCAGCAGGCCCGCAACCGCCACCCACACGCAGTTGATGGAGTTGACGATGCAGGTGATCAAGCAGAACGCCACCACATACCAGGCGATCTGCTTGGCCAGGTTGCCCTTGCTGCGGAAGACAAAGTTGCGCTGGATGGGAAAGTTTATGCATTCTCCCACCACCATGGCAACCATGTAGGCGCAAAAGTACGGCAGACCGCCATGGGCGGAATCATACCCCAGGATGTTCCACTGGAAGGTTTCGCCAAACAGCGTGACCGGGATGCCCGGCCAGCCAAAATCCACCACCGGCAGGCTGCTGAACGCCGCCGGCAAAAATTGCAGCAGCAGGTATTTGAACACCGTAACCAGGTTGGATACGATCACAAACAGTCCGCCTTCGCGCACCCACTTGGCTGCGGCGGGGTGTTTTGCCGCAAAATTATTCCATAGCTGCATAAATAGCCCCTCTCTTTCCTCAGCTGTTGCGCAGGCGCTGTTCCAGCTGTGCGTTCAGTACCAGGTTTTTCACGGCTTCTATGATCACCCGCACAAGGCCGATGATCCAGAATCCCTGTAATTCCATCACAATGCCATCCACCATGCCCATGCTGATGGCACCGCTGGTCATTTTGGCCAGGGCACGCAGCGGCATGTTGTACTGGAACAACACATTCAGGTCCGGCTTGCCGCGCTTGTAGCTGGCGTTCAGCAGTGCGGTAAGCACCAGCCAGATCAGCCAGCCCAGCGGGCTGCGGCTGTGGTTCAGCTCGCCCAGGGTCATGTTGCGGTCAATTTTAACTTTTCCCTGCTGCACCGGGCGGCCCAGAAGGGTGGCCCACTCGTCATCCGGCACGCTCTGCACCTTGCCGCTGGTATAGTGCGGCAGATGCTTACCCGCATAGGGGTTGGGTGCGCCGGTACCGGCCACTTCCACCACGGCGGTCAGGCGGATGTCCGCACTGGACGCGCCGACCCGCAGCTCATAGCTGCCGCCTTCCACTTCCCAGCTGTCGGTCTTGGTGTTCCAGTAGCGGAATGCCTTGTCGTCCAGCGGGATGGTCACGGTCTTGCTTTCGCCGGGCTGCAGCTGCACCTTGGCAAAGCCTTTCAGCTCCTGTGCGGGGCGGAACACTTCTGCCCCGGGTTTTGCCACATACAGCTGCACGATCTCTGCTCCGGCGCGCTTGCCGGTGTTGGTTACGGTCAGGGTCACGCCATTGGACGCGGCCTGCAAATTGCTGTAGGCAAAGCTGGTGTAGCTTAACCCATAGCCAAAGGGGAATGCCACCGGCACACCGGCGGTCTGGTAATAGCGGTAGCCGACATACAGCCCCTCGCGGTACTGCACCATGCGGCCCGGCCCGGCAAAGTTATCCTTGGCGGGGGTATCCGCATAGGCGTTGACCCAGGTTTCGGCCAGCTTGCCGCTGGGGTTCACTTTGCCGGTCAGCACATCCAGCATGGTGCCCGCCCCCGCCTGGCCGCCCAGCGCACCATACACCAGGGTACGGCAGTGTTTGAGCCACGGGGTTTCCAGCGAAGCCCCTGCGCTGAGCACCACAACGGTGTTGGGGTTGGCCTGCTGCACGGCCTTTAACAGTTCGATCTGGTTGTCCGCAAGGCGCATATCGCCGCGGTCCAGACCCTCACTTTCCTTGATTTCATCCAGCCCCAGGCAGAGCAGCACCACTTCGGCCTTTTGGGCCAGGGCTACAGCCTCGGCCTGTTTGGCGGCATCCGGTTTGCCCTGGCGGTCAAAGCCGGGGGCAAAGCCCACGCTGGCCAGGCCGCTCTCTTTCAGACAGTCCAAAAAGGTATCCACCTTGATGGAGTTGACCGCGCTGGAGCCAGCGCCCTGGTACCGCGGTGTCTGGGCAAAGTCGCCGATCACGGCAACTTTTGTGCCCTCGGCCAGCGGCAGCAGGTCGTTCTCGTTTTTCAGCAGCACAATGCTTTCGGCTGCGGCGCGGCGGGCCAGGGCGTGGTGAGCGTCCGCATCAAAGGTGCGGCTGTGGGACTGCACGGCGGCATGGGTATCAAACACCAGCGTCAGCAGCTCGTCCAGCCGGGCGTCCACATCCGCTTCGGTAATTTTGCCGCTCTGCACAGCCTGCATCAGCTCGCGCACCGCGTCCCCGCCGGGGGCGGGCATTTCCAGCGTGGAGCCGTTCTGCACGCCCAGGGCATGGTCATTGCTGCCGCCCCAGTCCGTTACCACAGCGCCGTCAAAGCTCCACTCCCCGCGCAGGATGTCCATTAACAGGTGGCGGTTCTCGTTGGCGTAAGTTCCGTTGATGAGGTTATAGCTGCTCATGATGGTCTTGGGCTTTGCTTCCTTGACCACGATCTCAAACCCGGTCAGGTACAGTTCCCGCAAAGTGCGTTCATCCACCACAGAATCCGACGCCATGCGGCGCAGTTCCTGGCTGTTGACGGCAAAGTGCTTGGGGCAGGCCGAAATACCGTTGGACTGGATGCCCCGCACATAGCTCGCGGCCATTTTGCCGGAAAGATACGGATCCTCGGAGAAATACTCAAAGTTGCGGCCGCAGAGGGGGCTGCGCTTGGTGTTCAGGCCTGGCCCCAACAGCACGGCAACTTCCTGTGCGGCGGCTTCTTCGCCCATGGCCTGGCCGATCTGCTCGCCCAGGGCGGGGTCCCAGCTGCACGCCACGGTGGCGGCAGTGGGGAAGCAGGTGGCCGGAACACTGGGGTTCAGCCCCAGGTGGTCCGCCGCCCCGGCTTGCTTGCGCACGCCGTTGGGGCCATCGGACAAAGTGATCGCCGGAATGCCAGCCTTTTGATACGCACGGGTGGTAAAGGTACCCGCGCCCGAAAGCAGCGCACATTTTTGTTCAAGCGTCAAAGCTTGCAGTTGTTTCTTTTGCATAAGGTGGTTCCTTTTCTTAAAAACAGCCTTGCGGCCCACCGCACAACCGCGCAAAGTCGGCGGCGATGGACCGCAGGGCAGCTGCACAGCTTACAAATTACACTTTACTGTGCCTTTTTCTTCTTGTAGCTTTTGAAGGTGAGAACTTCCAGCACGACCAGTAGTACAGCCAGCAGCACGTCGACCACGATCATAGCGGTACGCCAGATGGGGGTGGAAACAGTGTTGGCGGGGTCGTAAACGCGGGAGTTGACCACGGTGTACATGATGTTCTTGCAAGCCTGACGCATAGCCTTAACGCCGGTAGCACTGGTGGTATCGGTCAGGTGGTTGGTGGCAACGTCGTAGTTCTTCAGCATCAGGTCGCAGCCGTTGCGGATGGCCCTATCGGAATCCATGTAGTCAGTGAAGTGGAAGCCGTCGGTGATGACCATACCGCGGAAGCCCCACTCGCCGCGCAGCACGCCGTTCAGCAGTGCATTGCAGGCACCGGCCCACTGGTTGCCAATATAGTTCCAACTGGACATGACGGCCTTGCAGCCGCCCACCTTGGCGCTGATCTCGAAGGGACGCAGGTAGATCTCGCGGATAGCCTGCTCGTCAGCCCAGGTGCAGAGCAGCTTACTCTGGTTGGTCTGCTGGTCGTTCAGGGCAAAGTGCTTCATGTAAGCGTAGACGCCGTAGCTCTGGGCACCGGCAATGGAGCTGGCACCGATGTAACCGGCGAGGACGCTGTCCTCAGAGTAATATTCGAAGTTACGGCCGTCAAAGGCGGAACGGTGGCCGTTCATGGCGGGGGCGTACCAGCCGGTGACGTTCATCTCGCTGCCCATGCGGCCGATGCTCTCGCCGTAGCGGCGGGCCAGGTCGGTGTTGAAGGTGGAAGCGATGATAATCTCGGACGGGAAGCCAATGGACGAAACGCCGGTAAAGTTGTTGTTGATGGCAGCGGGGCCGTCGCAGTCGATGGTCGCGTACTTGTCAACGCTGGCCTCGGCCTTGGTCTGGTAGCCGCCCAGGGCGATCAGGTCGTCCATCTCGGTGACGGTCATCTGGTCGAGCAGGGTATCCCAACGCTCGTCGTCGTAGTCAGCACCGCGCAGGTCAGCCAGCTTCAGGCCGTTGTTGGCACCGGTAACGGGCATCTCATCGTTGGGGTCGTTGAAGTCCTCAGGGTTCCAGTTGTGGTCGGTGTACATGGTGTTCATGCTCTCCTCAGACATGGTGAAGTCGGAGGGAACGGCGACAGCCTCGGCATAGTTGGCAAAATGGCCTGCACGGGACAGGGTGACGAGCTTATCGTCAGCGAAGTCGAACTTGGTGGTTGCAGCCTCGGCATCGGTGCTGCGGGGGTTGGACTCGTCATAGACGATGGTGGAAGCGACGTTGTAGGTCTTGGAATCCAGCACCGTGTGGGAATCCTCGTTGATGCTGATGATATAGTCGCCCTCTTCCAGCACGTAGCAGCCCTTGTCCTTGCTGTCAAAGCTGGCCATGTCCTCGGTGTTGAAGGTCAGGGTCAAGGTCTGGGAAGCGCCCGGCTCAATGGAGTCGGTCTTGCCGAAGGTGACGAGGTTGGCGGAAGCCTTCTCAATGCCGCCATCGGTGTACGGCGGGTTGAAGTAGACCTGCACGGCGTCCTTACCGGCCACACTGCCGGTGTTGGTGACGGTGATATCCAGGGTGATGGTGCCGTCAGCCTCGGTCATGGAGTCGATTTTCTGGGTAAAGGTGGTGTAGGACAGGCCGTGGCCGAAGGGATACTGAACGGTCTTGTCATAGTCGATCAGGCCCTCGGCAGCGGCAGTCTCGTAGAACTTGTAGCCGACGTAGATGCCCTCAACATAGTTGACGAAGTGCGGGGTAACCTGCTCTGGATCACGGCCAAACAAGCCGGCAGCGGTGTAACCAACGGAATCCGCATTGGTGTAAGTAAAGTCGCCGATGTTGTTGAAGTAAGGAGCTGCGGTCAGGTCATAGACGAAAGTGTCGGCAGAGTGGCCGGAGGGGTTGACCTCACCGGCAACAATCTCGCCCAGGGCGTTGAAGCCGGTCTGGCCGGTGCCGGGGCACCAGATAACGCTCTTGATCTGGGGGTGCTCATCGACGAAGCCCAGCTCGAGGGTGTTGGCAGCGTTGTAAACCAGCACAACGTTGTCGAAGTTGGAACAGACGAGGTCAACCATGTCGCGCTCAGTCTTGCTCAGGGAGAGGTAATGCTGGCCGTCCTCGAAGTCCTTGTACTCGGTGGAGTTGTCGGTGTAGTTGACGGTGCTCATATCGGTGGGCAGGTCAGAACCCTCGCCGCCAACACGGCTGATGACGACCATTGCAGTGTCAGAGAAAGACTTGGCGTTGTCGATCAGCTCCTGGGTGTAGCTGGCGGCGGTGGGCTCGGGCAGGGTCCAGTTAGGGTTGATGTAACCCAGCGCCGGGCGCTCGGCGCAGTAAGCGGTGTAGAAATCGCTCAGCTCGGTGTTGGTGTTGATGCCGGCGTTGTGCAGGCCATCCAGCAGGCTGACGGTGGGACGATCGGCAGAGATCGCGCCGGCGCCGGAGCCGCCGTAGACAGGGCCGACAGAAGCCCAGCCAAAGACGTTCAGGTTGCTGCCGGACGCGAGGGGCAGTTCGTTGTCATCGTTCTGCAGCAGGACGATGCCTTCCTCGGCAATCTCGGTGCACAGGGCGTTGGCCTCTGCACCAGATTCTTCGGTGATAGTGCCGTTGCCGGTGACCAGGTCGAGCATGGTGCTCATAGGGCCAAAGGCAACCAGGTTGAGCATGATGCCGAAAGCCACCAGCACGGCCAGGCCAGACTGGGCGCGCACCATGAATTTGGTGGGCTTGGCCAGTTTCTTGTTGACCGCCATAGCGATCAGTACGATAATGGCGGCGGCAACCACAACGCCAAAGAAGATGAGCTGCGGGATGCAGTTATTGACCACATCGGCAACGTCGTCCAGGTTGACGCCCATGTTTGCCAGGGTAAGAAGCAGGGTGTTCATTGTTTTCCTCCTTTTATTGTGCCGCCCTCCGGATGGCAGCTGACGGGATTTCCGCTTTTATTGATGATATTGTACCAAAACAATTTTCTTTCGGCTCATTTTTTGCACAAACTGTTGTTTCCGTTGCATGTTTTGCAAAAGTTTCAAAAACATTTCATTTTTTGTTGTGCATCTCACACAAAGCATCTCGACCCTGTTTTGTGCACCCCGCCCAAACACCAAAAATGGCCGGGTGCCTTATCCTAGACCCCCAGCCATCCATTCAGCTTTTCTGCGGCAGCAGCACCCGCAGCGTAAACCACTCATTCTCCCAGTGCAGCGTCATAGTTCCGCCGCGCTTTTCGGCGGCGGCGCGCACACCGCGCAGGTCGCTGCCGCCATGGGTGTTGCGGCGCGGCAGGCCGTCCGCGCCCAGCTCCACTTCCTGCGCGCAGTAGTTTTCAAACCGCAGCATCACAAAGCCGTTCTGGGCGTACACCGCCACACGGATCAGCCGCTTTTCGTGGTCGGGCTCGGTCTCTACGCTCTCGGTCGCATTGTCCAGCGCCGTACCCACAATCGTGCAGATTTCCCCTGTCTCCAAAAAATCCAGCAAATGCCCGTCCGCCACGCAGGTCATCGTGATGTGGTGCTGCTGGCAGTACAGGCTTTTGGCCGTCAGCAGGGTGTCCAACACCGGGTTGCCGGTCTTGTTCTCCGCCTCGTACTGGCGGATGCCGCTTTCCATGGCCGCCAGCGCCACATCCTGCTTGGCGTGGTCCCGCTCCGCCCGGATGGCCGCAATCTGCATTTTCAGCTCGTGGTAGCGCCGGTTGATCAGGCGGATGTTCTCCTTGCTCTGCTTGTACTGCTCGTACTGGCGGTGCAAAACACCGTCCAGCTCCGCCAGCTCGCTGTGCAGGGCGGCTTCGCGCAGCTGCTCGTGCTGCACCGTCAAAATCAGTACCCCGGCCAGGTCCACCAGCGTGCGGATGTAAAACATGTTCATGTTGGATTCGCTGCCGTTGGCAAAGCTCAAATTGCTCACGGCAAATGCGGTCAGCGCCATGACCACCGCCACAAAAGTTCCTGTGGGCGTTATTTTCATCTTCCCGGCCGGGCCGGGGCGGCGATTCTCCACAAAAAGCATCGCGGCAAAAATGCCGCCGTACACCGCCGCCAACAACAGCAGCGAAGGCGGCTCCGCCCCGCCGCGCTGCGGCCACAGCACGCAGTGCAGCTGCCATTCCACGCTGGCCGCCAGCTCCGCCAAAATAAAGGCTCGCGCGCACACATAACCCGCTTCCAGCAGCGTAATGCTGCGTGTGACCCACAAAAACAGCAGCATGGAAAGAATCGCCATTGCCATGCAGGGAATCCACCACGCCAGCGGAACTTTCCCCGTGGCCTGCAAAAACGCCCCCAGCAGCACCGCCCAACCGGCTTCTACGCCCCAGATCACGCGCTGATCCATCCGCGGCGGCAGCCTGTGCGCATACAGCAGCGCCGCCAGCACTTCCGCCAAAGCGGTGTACAGGCGGGGAATATCCGGCAGTGTCGTCATTGGCCCGCACCCCCAATGTAATCCGCCAGCCCCGCCATAAACGCCTTGCGCCGCGGGCGGCTGATCTGCAGCGCATACGGACCAATCTGCACCATATCCTGCTGCACGCCGGAAACCTGCGCCAGATTGACCAGATACCCGCTGTTGCACCGTGCAAACGCCCGGCCCACCAGCTTTTCCTCATAGTTTTTCAGGGTGCCCGACACCACAAAATCTTCTTTTTCGGTGTAAAAATGTACCTTGTGGCCTTCGCTTTCCAGGTAATAGATTTCCGCCGCGTCCAGCCGCCGCATGCCGCCGTCCACCGCCACAGCCAGATAATGCCGCTCCCGCTTTTCCAGCTGCCCCAGCGCCTTTTGCAGCTGCTGCGAAAACGCAAAGTAGGGCACCGGTTTCAGCACATAATCCAGCGCCCCAACGGCATATCCGCGGATGGCATACTGCGCCATGTTGGTAATGAACACGATCAGCACCCCGCCGTCCCGCTCCCGGATGCGGCGGGCGGTCTCCATGCCGTCCAGGTGCTTCATCTCCACATCCAGAAAGATGATGTCGAACTGCGGGCGGTAATCTTCCAGAATCTCCATCCCATCCGCAAACTCCGTTACCTCAAACGGCGTGCCGTACTGCCGGGTGTACCGCTGCACATACCCCGCCAGCTGTTCCCGCACCGCCGCCTCGTCCTCCACAATCGCAATCCGGGTCATCTGCTGTTCCCCTTTCTCAACATCACACTGCGGCCCCGCACAGTCCACATCTGGTGCGGCTTCTTAAGGTGTATCTGAAAACAAAGAAAATGACGGATATTTCACAAGCGCAAGACGGATTTAAGGCAAAGAGCCGCGGGAATCCTTTATGGATTCCAAGGCTTTTTAACGCAAAATCCCGCTGCGTTTGTAGAAATAGACGACATTTTCGACTTTTCAGCTGCACCATCGATTGTTTTTAGTATAGCACATACAACCATACACAGTAAATGCGGAGTGGAGCAGTTTGTTTGCCCTCAAAGCGTTTTGTCGGTCGGGGCTGCCAGACCTGGCCAGCCCTGGCATATTCTGTGTATGGATTGCAACAAGCCGATGCAGCCCCAATAAAAGCAAACTCCGGGAGCAATGCAGACCCCGGAGCTTTTTGATGTCAACTTTTCAAAGCGATTATTTGGATTGTGCGGCAGACACCTTTTGCTGGTAAAGTTTCATTAACTCGGCAACACAGGCGCTTTCGCTGGTTCTTGCGGCAGTTCCTTTTATGAATCCGTAAGCGTCCATAACGGCGCGGTCATTAGCCTGATGGGCTTTGCGGAGTTCCGGCGGCATGGTTAAGTCGTCGTACAAGTCGGCTAAGCTGCTGTCCGGGTAAAGGGCGCGTGCGTCCAGAATCGCTTTCGCGGTTTGTTCGATTTTGGCTTTCTGCTGTTCGGTGGGTGTAGGCCACGGAAAATTGTTGTACACCACATTGATGGAATAGCTGTAATCACTCTTTAGTCTACCACACACAGCCCGCATCCAAGCCATATGAACATTAGATGTCAAAATACCAAAATGGTACATGGTAGCGTTCGATACGAAACGAACTTTGTTAGAACAAATCATCTCTTTATCTGAGAAACCAAGAGGTACATATTTTCTTCTTTGTGATGAAACTTCTGGAACAATAAGAAATTTACCTACAGGTCGTTTTATTTCCATGAATGACATTGGGGTCGCTGCCGCCGCACGGGTTGCAGCTTTTTTGCTTTCCAGACGATAATCATGTACGGAATTGACACGCTTCATACATTCTGGAAGTTTTCTTATATCAGAAGGAGATACATCGTGCAGCCACAAGCACCAACGAGTATAACCGTTAATAAAATCATCAGAACCAACAAATTTTCTAAAGTAGGTTTGTGCAGATGGCTCTTTCTTTAAAAAAGCATTTTTTTCATCATCTGTAAATATGTAATATCCACCTTCAACAGGTTTCCCGCCGCTGCTCATAGAAAGAACTCCATTCAACGGGGTGTTGCGGCTTTCAATAAATACATTTGGTGCGTCCATGAGATATGCATTGATATTATTTGACAGATGCAATTTGTCTCCAATAAATAGCTTTTTGCTATTTGTATTTACGGCGACACTAAACCCCACAATAACGCAATGTACATGAGCTTTGGCACTCGCCTCACTATCCCATCGGAATGTTTGATAAGCAAAATCAATATGTATCCCAAACTGTTCAAACAATGGTTTCCACACGCCCGCAACCTGTTCGCCCTGCGTAATAGAATTCGTCGAAACAAAGGCGGTGCGTATCGGGGTGTTCTGCATCAGTTTGGCCGCCTTATAGTACCACCCTGCTACATAGTCAATTTTACCGGCAGTTTTATACGGCTTGCCCTTTTCATCTACATAAATGGAAAGAATATCGCTCTTTTGTTCCTTGCTCTGCAAGGAATAGCCAACAAACGGCGGATTCCCCATAATATAATTCAGCTTACTTTTGGGAACCACGCTCTCCCAATCCACCCGCAGGGCGTTGCCCTCTACAATAAAGGCGTTTGTTTTCAGCGGCAGAAATTCCAGCGGAACGAGCAGGATTTTCTCCGTCTCCTTCATCATCTGGCTTTCCGCAATCCAGAGCGCTGTTTTCGCAACCGTCACGGCAAAATCGTTGATTTCGATGCCGTAAAACTGGCTGATGGAAACCTGTATCGGGCTTTCGCTGGCGGAATACATCGTGACCTGACCGTGGGAGAGTTTCACCAAAATTTTGTTTTCCAAGCGGCGCAGGCTCAAATAGGTTTCAGTCAAAAAGTTTCCGCTGCCGCACGCGGGGTCTAAGAATGTGAGCGATGCCAGCTTGCGTTGGAACACCCGCAGCTTTGCCGTTCTGGTTCGTTCCACGGGATTGGCGCATATCTCGTCAAGCTCAGCTTTCAGTTCGTCCAAAAACAGCGGGTCAATGACCTTGTGGATATTTTCAATGCTGGTATAGTGCATACCGCCGCTGCGGCGGGTTTCTGGGTTCAGGGTGCTTTCAAACACCGCGCCGAAAATGGTGGGGCTGATTTCCGACCAGTTGAAGTTTTCGCTGGCTTTCTCCAGCAGCAGGTTTCGGATTTCATCGGTGAACGGCGGTATCTCGATATTCTCATCGCTGAACAGCCCGCCATTCACATAGGGAAACGCCGCCAATTCCGGGTTGTCATCTTTCAAATAGGGGTCACGGTCTTGCAGCTTTGTGTCCAACACGCGGAACAAATCTACCAGCCCCTTGCGCAGTCCGCGCGTGTCAAACCCCTTGAGGTAGTCGTGGAACATACCGTGATGCCCAAAAATCCCGGCATCCTCGGCATACAGGCAAAATACCAAGCGAACGCACAGCTTGTTCAGGCTTTTCAGCGAATGTTCGGATTCCGGGTTTGCGTACTGCTTGTAAAAGGCATCATATAACAAGCCGACAATTTCACCTGCCGCTATGGAAACTTCCATCTCCCGTTTGAGGTGTTCGTTTCCGGCATCGACAAGGAATTGCAGCCGATTGAAATCATTTCCGGGCAGCCTCTTGCTAATCAATTCTTTTTAGATTACATTAACAGCCGCACAGATATTTATCCACAAAGTAAACAGGCTGCCACCGAAGAAGCCCTGACCTATACCCTCAATCTTGTTCAGTATGCCTTTTCGGATTTGGACGCTGCTTTTTCAGAACGTCCCGGTGCTGACGATACCAGCACACAGCGATTCGACAAAACCGTTTATCTGTTCACACACGAGGAACTTGAAGACGGTCAAACCGTTTTCAAGCCCAACCAGTTTACAACTTCCTTCGTTCTGCTGGATAACAAAATTGTTCTGGTATACACGGTAAAATCCTTGTATGAATATCTCTCCCTTGATTTCTACCACATTTATTTTTCATCTGATTCTGTCAAACAGGTCGCGGTCTGCCCCTGCTGTAAAAAAGCTTTTCGCATGAGCCAGCGCAACAAACTCTATTGCAGCAAATCATGCAAAGATAAAAGCATCAAGGCAAACAACAAAAAAAGTCCCTATTACTCCAAATACCGCTACTTGCAACAGTACCATAACAGACAGCTCAATGAACTTCGCTCTCAAAAGACTGATTCTTCCCCGCAAGTGCAGAAGTTGCAAGGCATTTATGATACTTGGAACGAATGGGCACACTCGGAATATGAACAAGCAACCAGAACTTACAACCTTATGCAGCAAGAAAAATTCAAGTTCTTTATCAATGTGAACACCTACCGCCAAGCGCAGGCAAATAATAGCTTTCCGAATTTTGAAACCGAATCTGCTGAAGAATTTGGAGAACGGTTAAAATCAAAATGGAAAGAACTGAAAAGAGGTGTAAAATGACAATGGAATCAAAACGCGCCGTAATTTATGCTCGATATTCGAGCAGCCGTCAACGCGAAGAAAGCATTGAACGCCAAATTGAAATTTGCAATGACTATGCTGTCGCACATAATATGCTCGTAATCGGCTCTTATGTAGACCGAAAGAAAACAGGAAAAACCGATACCCGACCTGACTTCCAGCGCATGATTTACGAAAGCAGCAAGCACCTATTTGATGTCGTTCTGGTTTGGCGCTATGACCGCTTCGCCAGAAACTTAGACGACCACGGCGCATATGAACGCCTGCTTCACAAAAACAGTGTTGACCTAATTTCAGCAACCGAAGAAATCCCCGAAGGAAGTCACAGTGCCATTATCAAAGCCGTTATCCTCGGCGGTAATGAATCCTACTCTGTCGAACTGGCAGCAAAAGTATCAGACGGAATGCACCGCGCAGCTATGCAGGGGCAGACTTCCGGCGGGCCGCGTGTTTTCGGTTATCGCGTTGTAGATAAACACTACGTTCTCGATGAGGGCGAAGCACAGGTTATCCGCCAAATCTTCACATGGTACGACCAAGGGAAATCCATGACGGAAATCGTAAATCAACTCAACGCGCAGGGCGCTGTCAATGCCGCCGGAAAGCCATTCATCATTTCAGTAATGCGCCGCATACTGACCAATAAAATGTATATCGGTATCCGTCTATACAAAGGGGAAGACATCGGCATTCGCGTCCCGGCTATCATTGACAAGGAACTTTTTGACCGCGTACAAATCCAAGTCGGAAAGAACAAATGCGCCCCCGCAAGAAATAAACCGCTAAACGACCAGTATTTACTTACAACTAAACTGTTCTGTGCTCAATGTGGTAGTACCATGTCCGGCATCTCCGGCATTTCCAAAAACGGCAGTAAGTATCAATATTATTCCTGCACCAACCGTTCTAATAAAAAGGGCTGCACAAAGCACTACATCGGCAAAGAAGTCCTTGAAACCGCTGTTGTCGATACCGTTAAAAAGGTGCTGCTGGCAAACAATATCCACGAATTGGCGAAAGCCGTTGTCAAATGCTGCAACGATGCACAGGATAACGGCAACTTGCTGAAACTTGAAAGTGAACTGCGCGAAGTAAACAAGGGCATCAACAATCTGCTGGACCTTATTGAAGCCGGGCGCAACTCGCAGGCAATGGCAGACCGTCTTGAACAGCGCGAGCAGCAAAGGAAACTGTTGGAGCAAAACATCGCAAAAGAAAAAGTCCTCCATCGGATACCGACAGAGGACGAAGTAATTTTCTTTTTCAACAACTTTATTCAGGGCAACATTGATAGTCTGGAGTACAACCGTTATCTGATTGATATTTTGGTAAATAGTATCTATCTTTCCGATGAAGAAGACGGCACACAAAAAATGACCGTCCTGCTAAATACGCAGAACGGTCAAGAAACTGTTACATTAAACGACCTTACACAGTGTTCGTCTAATGTTCATATGGTGCACCATCGGGGACTCGAACCCAGGACCCACTGATTAAGAGTCAGTTGCTC
>OICD01000574.1_pt1 | contig 20245 bp, 10 predicted proteins | sample 1581161 | NCBI WGS metagenome assembly OICD01 (sample SAMEA3882546, study PRJEB24775) | human gut metagenome | biome: human-associated habitat; feature: intestine environment; material: feces | place: Netherlands | collected 2009/2010 | reverse complement strand
ACGTGATGAAGGACACCCAGACCGCCATTGACGAGATGAACCACGCCATGGACGAAAACGTGAAACTGGCTGCAAAGGCCCGTTATGTGCTGAGCGACACAGCGGGTGTGAACGAAGAAGAGCTGGCCGACTTTGGCAAGGACATCGTGCACGTGGTGGGCAGGCTGACGGACGACAGTTTCCGGCCTTTGCAGACCAATGTACTGAGCGGCAACTGCATCAGCTACCGGGATGCACGGGTGAGCGAGCTGAAGGAAATCAGCGGCAACCGGGATGTGAGCCAGGGCGGAACCACCAGCGGCCTGACAGCGGCAAGCGCCATTGCGGCTTTGCAGGAGGCGGGCAGCAAACTTAGCCGCGATATGCTGAAAAGCGCGTACCGGACGTTTGCAAAAGAATGCTACCTTGTGATCGAGCTGATGCGGCAGTTCTACGACGAAGAGCGGGTATACCGCATTACCGGCGAGAGCGGCGGCGTGGAGTATGTGCCGTTCAGCAATGCGATGCTGCAGGCCGTGCCCGGCGGCAATGTGGGCGGTGTGCAGCTGGGCGACCATGAGCCGGTGTTCGACATTACGGTAAGCGCGGCAAAGAAAAGCACTTTCAGCCGCCTTTCTCAGAACGAGACGGCAAAGGAGTGCTACCAGCTGGGATTCTTTGCACCGGCCAACGCCGATGCTGCCCTTGCTGCGCTGGAAATGATGGACTTTGAAGGCATTGAGAAGGTGCGGGAGAGGGTGAGCCAGAACGGCACGCTGTACCAGCAGCTGCAGCAGATGGCACAGCAGATGCAGAAGATGGCCGCCATCATTGACCAGCAGAACGGCACCAACGTGAGCGCAGCAGCCAGCGCGGCCGGACAGGCTGCCGGTGCTGCCGGAACAGGGGGCGGCGGGACCGCGGACGCGAAGAGCACCACCAACAGTCTGGGAGATGTGGTGGGCGAAAGCGGGAGCAACAGCATGGCGACCCAGGCCGCAAAGCGGGCCATGGACGTGAACAACCCGAACAAGTGAAGGAGGAACGGCATGGAGCTGAAAGACACCATCGATGGCATGATCAGTAACGACTACCGGGAACGCTTTAAAGCGGAGTACCGGCAGACGAAGGAACGGTACGAAAGACTGAAAGGGTTTTGCAACCGGATCGAGGCGGCGGAAAGGACCGGAAGGGAAGAGCCGAGGCATGATTGCCCGCTTGAACTGCTGCGGGAGCAGCAGAAACGCATGGGAATGTATCTGGAAACGATGGAGATCCGGGCGGCGATCGAGCAGATCGATCTGAACAAGTGACCGGGGAAGGAGAATAAAATGATCACCATTATTTACGACGAAAAAGGGAAGGACATGAGCCTGCAGGCATCGGGACACGCGGGCTATGCGCCGAAAGGACAGGACATTGTGTGCGCGGCGGTGAGCACACTGATGCAGAGCCTGGCTTACAGCGTGGATAGCGGCACTGTGACCTGCGACCCGGGCGGGGACAACATCCTGCGTGTACAGGCGAACCGGAGCCTTGACACTCTGGCGAAGTTTGAGCTGGTGATAGATGGGCTGTACCTGCTGGCCCAGCAGTACCCTGAGAATGTGCAGCTCATGAACCTGCATGCAAACGATGCAGACAACATGGATCTGCAGTTATTTGGTGACGGTGCAGCAGCTGGCAGTTCCGGTGACGGTGCGCAAGCTTCAGAGGGCGAAAGCAGCCCGGTGGCACCGCCTGCCCTGCGGCCCGCACAGGAGCGGCTTGCGAAGCGCAGCAGGCCGGGCAAAGCAGCAAAAGTGACGACAGAAAAAAACCTTCAGCCGCCTGCGGGCGGCAGCTCCCTCAATGAGGGAGCCAAAGTCGATGCCGAACGGCTGGCGCAGGAGGAAGCTGAACCGGACAAGGGCAACGAGCAGGAGCAGGGCAGCGAAACCGAAGAAAACGTGCAGCTGACACCGGAACAGCGCCGGAATGCCTTTGCGAAGGCGATGCAGCAGTACCCGGAAGAGTTTGAAGAGGCCATGCAGCATGCTGCGCGGATGGCGGTGCAGAGCATCCGGGAAAACCCGCAGCTGAACGAGCTGGGCAAGGTGCTGGCCGAAGCCTACGGCATTGACATGAGCAACATGGACGGGCTGATCGATGCCGTGAAAAACGGCCGGGTGAAGAACGATGAATATTATGAAACGCTGGCGGCGCAGCGGGGCATCAGCGTGAAAACCGCGCGGGAGATGGACCGCATGGAGGGCCAGCTGCAGCGCGCCAATGCTGAAAAGCAGCAGGCCGAACAGCTGCGGCTGGCCGCGGAGCACCAGCAGCGTGCAGCGGCAGTGCGTGCCCGGTGGGAAGCAGAAGCGGCAAAGCTGAAAAACAGCTACCCGGACTTTGAGCTGGACGAAGTGCTGAACAACCCTGCCGTGGCGGATATGATCCGGCGGGGCGTGGGGCTGGAAGCGGCATACCGTGCAGCCTACTTTGACCGCCTGATGGAAAACCAGACGGCCCGCACGGCAAAACAGGTGGAGCAGGGCGTGGCGACGCGCATCCAGCAGCGCAGCCAGCGCCCGGCTGAGAACGGGACACACCCCGGCGGCGCGGCCGAGATGAAGGTGGATGTGGCCCACATGACACGGCAGCAGCGGAAAGAGCTGGCACGCAGGGCACAGCGCGGAGAACGCATTGTGCTGTGAGAGATTTCCCGCGCGAAGAATGCGAGAAAGATAAACCCTTTTGAAGGAGGATAAACAAATGAGCAAGAAGAGACTGGATCTGCAGATGTTTGCGGATGCAAGCGCACAGCTGCAGAACACCACGGGCGCAGCCGGTATGACGGCTGAGATGAAGACCTACTACGAAAAGACCCTGCTGGATCTGGCAGAGCCTGCACTGGTGCATGACCAGTTCGGCGACAGTTACCCGATTCCGGCGAACAACGGCAAGACCATTGAGTTCCGCAAGTATGATGCGCTGCCCAAGGCCACCACGCCGCTGACCGAGGGCGTGACCCCGGCAGGTCAGGCGCTGAACGTGACCACCGTGACCGCCGAGGTGCACCAGTACGGCGGCTGGGTGCCCCTGACCGACATGCTGGATCTGACGGCCATTGACAACAACATCGTGCAGGCCACCAATGTGCTGGCAAGCCAGGGCGGCCGTACCATGGACACCATTGTGCGCGATATCCTGAACGGCGGCACCAACGTGATCTATGCACCGAAGATCGGAACGGGCGGCGCGGAGACCGCCGTGACCAGCCGTGCGGATCTGGATGCCACTGCACAGCTGACGGTGGATCTGATCGACCAGGCAGTGGCGCTGCTGCAGACCCAGAACGCAGACACCATTGGCGACAGCTTTGTGGCCATTGTGCACCCGCACACCAGCTACGATATCCGCAAGGACCCGAACTGGATCGAGGCGCACAAGTATGCGGCACCGGAGGAGATCTTCAACGGCGAGATCGGCAAGATCAACAACGTGCGGTTCGTGGTTTCCAGCGAGGCAAAGGTGTGGAAGGGCGATGGCTGCCCGGCGGGGCTGGCTGTGTACAGCACGCTGGTACTGGGTGCCCACGCCTACGCGACCACCGAACTGGAAGGCGGCGGTATGCAGCACATTGTGAAGCAGCTGGGCTACGGCGATGACCCGCTGAACCAGCGTGCTTCTGTGGGCTGGAAGGCCACCAAGACGGCGGAACGGCTGAGCGAGCAGTACATGGTGCGCATTGAGAGCTGCTCGGCACGCTACAGCGCAAAGGCGCTGGCAAACTAAGGAGGAACCAACATGGCAGTAAAGAAGCAGGAAACAGAAGCCGCTGTGCAGGCAGCACCGGAAAAGGACACGGAGGTGATCCGGCTGTTCAAGGACAACCAGCGCTACAAAACGCCGGTGTTCGTGGGCGTGAACGGTGAGACCTACCTGATCCAGCGCGGTGTGGACGTGGAGGTACCGAAGGCGGTTGCTGAGGTGCTGCGCCACAGCGAAGAGATGGACGGCGAGGCAATGGCAAAGATCGTGGCGGCGGAAAGCGCTGCTGTGCAGCAGGCGCAGCGCGTGTAAGGCCGAAGAGCACAGCTCTTGCAAAGAAAAGAGCATTTTGCAAAATGAAAACAGACACCCGGTACAGCGGCACATGGCTGTGCCGGGTGTTTTTGCAGCAGAGGCGACTGCTGGCTGCGGCAGGAAGAACGCAGGGAGCCGTGACCTGCGCAGCAGGAGCTGACCGGAAAGGAGACTTGATAAGATGACAGTCGGACAGGCGATAGAACAGGCCGATGAACTGCGGCCGAACAACCAGTTTACGGACAGCCTGAAACAGAGCTGGCTGCACCAGTGCGATGCCCGGATGCGCACGAGCATTGTGCAGCGCAGCCGGACGGCGGACTTTGATGCTGTGGGTGCGGATGTGAACTGGAACGAAGGATTGGAATACGAAACGGTGCTGCTGGCACCGGAAGCCTTTTGCCCTTTGTATGTGCACTGGCTGTGTGCGCAGATGGATCTGGCGCTGGGCGAGACAGCACGGGCCATGAATGAGCTGCAGGTGTACAGCGACTACCTGCAGGAATTTGCCGTATGGATGCGGAAGCGGTACGCACCGGCCGCTGGTGCGCAGTGGAGGTACTGAGGGATGATGGATGGAACGAACCTGAACGTGCTGCAGACGAGCCGCCAGATGCTGCGGGCCTTTGGCGGGCTGAACGAAGGATACGGCTGCAGCGAGGCAGAGTTCAGCGGGGAAATGAATTTTTCCAGCCGGGGATACCCGGCGCTGCAGACGCGGAAAATGCGCAGGAATGTGCGGACGGTACAGGGTGTGAACGGAATGTACCACCTGAATGGGCTGCTGATCTGCCGCGGAAAGACGCTGGAATACACCCCGGACGAAGAAGTACGTACCGGTGCGGTGGTGCTGGAGAACGTGCTGACCGATGACCGCAAGGCCATGGCGGGCATGGGCACGAAAGTGCTGATCTGGCCTGACAAGGTGGCTTTTGACACGGGCACCGGCGAACTGACGCGCCTTGGCGCACAGTGGGAGATGGGCGGGAAAAGCGTGACCGTGACCCCCTGCGATGCCGAAGGCCGGACATACACCCCGGCGGGCGCAGGCAAGACCGAACCGAAAGAGCCGGAGGACGGACAGCTGTTTTTGAAAAGTGACAGCAACGAAGCCTATGACAGCAATGCGGTGCTGCTACGCTACAGTGCAAAAAACAAAAAGTGGGTGGAAGTGCTGCTGAGCGCGGTGAAGATCCGGTGTCCGGGGATCGGCGGAGTGATCCGGGAGGGGGACACTGTGACCATAAGCGGGATGCCGGACACAGTGTGCAATGCAGTGGCAAAAGGACTGAACGGTGAGGTGATGATCCAGACCATGGACGGCGACGAGATGGTGGCAGTGCTGACACGGGCCGAGGACAGCAACCGGTATTACGGAAGCTGGACTATGACGGAGACCAGTGTGACATGGAAGAGCGCTGACGGCACCGTGACCGAGAACGACGCAGCGGCCGCACCGGTGAAGGTGGAGCGGCGGGTGCCGGAACTGGACTTTGTGACGGAACAGGGAAACCGGGTGTGGGGATGCAGCCGGAAGGAAAACACCATTTACGCCTGTGCTCTGGGCGACCCGACCAACTGGTACAGCTATCAGGGCATTGCAGCGGACAGCTATGCCGTGAGCGTAGGCAGTGACGGCGCATTTACCGGCGCTGCAAGCTGTCTGGGATACCTGCTATTCTTCAAGGAAAACTGCATCCACAAACTGTACGGCACAAAGCCCAGCGATTACCAGATGAGCAGCGTGCGCTGCCGGGGCGTGGCGGCAAACGCAGCGAACAGCCTGTGCGTGATCGCAGAGACGCTGTATTATCTTTCGCCGGACGGGGTGATGGCATGGGACGGAAGCCTGCCGACAAAGGTATCCGCTGCGCTGGACACCAGCGGGCTGACTGCGGTGGACTGGGCCATGGCGGGAAGCATGGACATGCGGTATTACCTGTACCTGCACCAGAAAGCAGGCGGCCCGCAGGCCGGACGGCTTTTGGTATACGACACGGAAAAAGGCCTGTGGCACGAGGAAAGCGCTGCAGGCACCGAGATGGTATCCACCGGGCAGCAGCTGTACCTGTGGGACGGCAGCGTACTGTGGGCCGCAGATCCTGACCGGGAAAGCGGCACGGAGGAAGCAGGGCAGGAAACGGCGCTGCAGTTTGAAGCGGTGAGCGGAGACATTGGCCTGAGCGTACCGGACGACAAGTACATCAGCCGGGTGACGGTGCGGCTGGATGCGCTGGCCCACACGGTGGTAACGGTGGCTGCAAGCTATGACGGCGGAGCCTTTGAAACTTTGGGCACCTGCGCAGCAGGGAAGGACCACCAGCGCATCAACCTGCCCTTTGTGCCCCGGCGGGCAGATACGCTGCAGCTGAAGATCTATGGCACCGGGCAGATGGTGCTGCGCAGTGTGGCCTTTACGCTGGCGGCGGCGACCGGTGGGCGCGTGAGCGCGGCACAGCCGAGGAAATGAGAGAAGGAGCGTAGAAATGGCAAGTTTGGCGGGACTGGAAGGCATTGCGCTGCCTTCCTTCAGCAGTGAGATGCCGGCAGAAGATGCCCGTGCGCTGCGGAATTACCTGTACCAGCTGACGGAACAGCTGAACTATGTGCTGACGAACATTGACCGGGAGAACTGCTCGGAAGAATTTTTAGAACGGATGAACGGGGAAGGAGCATAAAAAATGGGACTGTTTGGAAACAATGACCGCCTGAACACGGCACGGTACAACCTGGAACAGTATGAGAAAACGAAGCCTGCAGACTACCAGAGCAAGTATCAGGGCCAGATCAAGGATGTGATGGACAAGCTGGAAAACATGGGCGATTTTGATTACGACCCGGATGCAGATGCAGCCTACCAGCAGTACAAGAACCAGTACACCCGGCAGGCAAAGCTGGCAAACCAGAATGCGCAGGCGAATGCCGCCGCCATGACCGGCGGCTACGGCTCCAGCTACGGTACGCAGGCGGGACAGAACGCCTATGCCAGCACGATGAACAGCTTGGACAATGTGCTGGACAGCCTATACAGCCAGAGCAAGGCCCAGTACAACACGGAGAAGAGCGGCCTGCAGCAGCAGCTGAGCGGGCTGCAGAGCGCGGAAAAGCAGGACTACAGCCAGTACCAGAACGACCTTGCCAACTGGACCGAAGGCCTACAGTACAAAAAGAACGAGTACGACAACGCTTACAGCGCAAAGCAGAACGGGTGGCAGAATTTTATGAACGGGGCGCTGCAGGTGGCAGGCATTGCAGCGAAGATCCTGCCGCTGTTCTTTATTTAAGGAAAGGAGAAAAGAATGGGAACCATCAAGAGATTGAACGACGCGCAGCAGCGCCTGCAGGACGCGGAAAACGCCATGCCGGGGGCCTACGATGACCAGTATGCGCAGGGCATTGCCGACACGCTGGACAAGATGGGCACGGCCAGCGGCGCGGGATTTGACTTTACCACGGCAGACAGCGGCTACAAGGACGCACTGACACGGATGGTGGGCAATGCGAATGCCGGTGCAGATGCGGCAGCAGCGACCGCAGATGCGCTTTCCGGCGGGTATGGCGCGGACTATGCAAAAAGCGCGGCAGATCAGGCAGCAGCGGCGCAGACGGCAAACACCGGCAGCACCCTTGCTGCAGCACGGGCGGACGCACTGGCCCAGTGGCAGCAGGAGCTTGCCGGTGCGGGCGACCAGCTGGACACCCTGCTGGGACAGCGCGCACTGGAACGCGGCGAGTATGACAGCAGCGTGAGCAATGCAGCAAACTGGCGCAATTACCTTTATGACCGCACCCAGCAGGCACGGCAGGAGAACAGCGACTTCTGGAACAATGTGTGGAACGCCGTGAAGGGCATTGGCAGCACGGTGATGGAAGGATACGATGCGTACAAGGGGTACAGTCAGCAGAAGTGGGAAAACGAGTTCAAGGAAAAACAGTACAATGACAGTCTGGCACGCACTCAGCTGAGCGATCAGGTGGCGGCGCTGCAGCAGGCCACCGCATACAAACAGGCAGGCTTTGATGATGCAGCGAAAGCAGTGCTGACGAAATATGGTTTGGACGAGACGATGCTGGATACATGGCAGGGCATGAGCAGTGTACAGCAGGATCAGATGGCGGCACTGCTGCAGGGTGCAAGTCTGGCAGGAAGTGGCAATGACACTGCAGCCAAAAACTACCTGCAGATGGCGGGCGTAGATACCGGCAGCATTGACTATTCGCCCACACTGAACCAGCGGCAGCTGAATTACACAGCAAACCAGCTGGCACTGAATAACCGTTATAGGACGACCGGCAGCGGGAGCAGCAGAACGAGCAGAACGAAGAGCGGAAACACAAGCTCTGGCAGCGGCAAGACGGGAACGACCGGCTTTACCAACAGCCAGCTGCAGACGATGGCAACAAAATTCTCCGGGATGAAGAAGACAGACCCACTGTATGACTTCTACCAGCAGACCCTGACGGACGCGGGGTGGCTGAAAAACAGCACGGCGGGAAGCAACGGCACCAGTGGGCAGGCAAACACCCGCAGCAGTCCGCTGCGCAGCGGACTTGCAACGGCGCGCGGCATGCAGGCGAGGGGTTACAGTCTGGACGATATTGCGGGCAGACTTTCTGCAGACGGCATTACGGACAACACGCTGTCGTCCATTATGAAAATTCTGGAAGCGGAACGATAAAGGAGACCGGCAGTTATGAGCAAATGGACACCGGAAAGACTGAAAAAAGACAGAGAAAGTTGGGAAGCGAAAAACAACAGCCGCACCACAAACCGGACGGCAAGCACCGGTACAGCTGCGGGAACAGCAAACACTACGGACAAGTGGACACCGGAACGCATTGCAAAAGCGCGGGAAAGCTGGGAAGCGAAAAGCAGCGGACAGAATGCTGCCAGCCCGGCTGCGGCTGCAAGGCAGAACACCGGCACGGGCCTTGGTGCACGGGTGCTGGCGCAGATGACGGGCGCGGACAGCGGCCACAAGCTGCAGCTGGCAGTGCCGCAGGAAACAGGCAGAACACAGGCATATCCGGGCAAAAGCGGCATTGTGACCGACAGCGGTACAGGTACACGCAGCAGCACTGCGCAGCCGGAATGGCTGAACGCGAAGAGCACTGCAGCTCCGGCGGCAAAGGTGACGGGAACGGTGCAGCCCACTGAGCGCCAGCGCATTGCAGGCATTGCCAGCGGAGATGAAGGCTGGTATGCACAGACTGCGCAGAAGGTGAAGCAGTACACGGAAGATCTGAAAGCGACAGACGACTTCAGCGATTTTGACCGGCTGAACCAGTGGATGGACGCTGACCCGAAGCACCGGGAACTTGTGACGCTGATGCGCATTGGCACCGGCGGACAGAGCTATGCCGAGAAAAACAACGCCATGCAGCCCCAGAGCGTGAGCGGTGCTGCAGCCAGCGCAGCAGTGCCGGAAAAGAGTGCGGGCAGACGGGACTACACCGATGCGGAACTGCTGGCAAAGGGATACAGCCGCAAGGAGATCAGCGAAGCGCGGCAGTACATTGCCGACTTTGATGCGCTGCCTGCAGGACAGCGTGCAGCGCGGCGCGCGGCCAATACCATTGGCGGTATTGGAGACACGGTGGCATCCTCGGTTTTTCTGGCGGGTGAGACCGGCGTACAGAGCGCAAAGAATGCAGCAGCGACCAGCAGCAACTGGAAGCAGCTGCAGCAGGATGTACAGAGCGACGACCGGCAGCAGGAGCTGCTGCGCCTGATGACCGGCGGAAAGACACGGTATGCAGCACGGGACAACACGCTGCAGCTGGCACAGAGCAGCGGTGCAATGGCCAGTGCCCCGGCGGCACAAACAACGCAGAGCGATGCCTACACGGATGCAGAGCTGATCGAGAAAGGTTACACGCAGCAGGAGATCGACAACATGTGGGCGCGCATTGCCGGAACGGAAGTGCATGACAGCGTAGACCCGGAGAAGAGCTTTGGTTACCAGCTGTACAAGCGAGGACAGGATCTGACCGCAGCTGCACAGGCGGGCCTTAGCCCCATTGCAAAGCAGGCGCTGGGCATCGTGAGCAGTGCTGGCGAGAACCTTGCGGTGGCGGCTATTGACCCGGCATGGGTGCTGCCGGTGCTGAGTGCGCAGGGCGGTGCGGAAGCTATGGGCCAGAGCGTTGAAAAGGGCGAAAGTGCAGGCAAGACGCTGGCCGGGGGCCTTGCAAAATTTGGCGCGGGTTGGGCCATTAACAGTGTGGGCGCAGCAGACCTTGCAAAGACCATGGGCAGTGACTACGCAAAGAATACGCTGGCGGGCAAACTGGCTGACATGGTGCGCAGCGTGGCGGCGGACGGCACGCTGGCACAGCGGTACCCGGCGGTGGCAAATGCCATCTCCGGCGGCGTGGACAATGCCATGCAGGCCTTTGTGGAGACCTATGCAGACAAGGCTATTGATGCGACGCTGGGCGACAGCGAAGCGGCGGCAGACCTGTTTAAAAGCGACACCTTTTTAACGGCGCTGGAAAGCGGCCTGACGGGCGGTGCATCCGGTGCCTTGGGCGGTGCTGTGGGCACAGGGCTTGCAAAGGCGAACGGCGGCGATGCCAGCATTGTGGGTAATGTGAAGCGGGCATACTACGAAGGACAGATGGAACGGGCACGGCAGGCATTGCAGGACGAAGTGCGGGCACAGGAGCCGGGAACGGCGATGCAGCAGACACCGGAAGAAGCTGCGGCAGGCACCCGACAACCTGCGGCTGCTACACAGGAAACGGTGCAGCCGGAAGTGACGGGGACGACAAGCGGATTTGCGACCATGCAGGATACTGCGCCGATGGTACAGAGCGAAAACCCGGCTGTGCAGCAGCTTGCCGCAGCTGTGCAGGATGGGCAGCTTACGAGCAAGACCATCAACCTATTTACACCGAATGCGGCCAATGAAGCGAACCGCGCTGCCTTTGCGGAAGAATACGGTGTTGAGCTGCCGGAAACGGAAGCAAAGACCCGGCAGGTATTGCGGGAAATGACAACACAGCAGCGGGCAGCACAGGCTCCGGCCACAGCTACCGAAAATGCGACAGTTGAAGCACAAAATACGGCCGCAATTGTAGAAAAAATGGAAGCTGACAGATCTGCGCGGCAGGCACAGACGGAAAGTGAGCTGGGCCGGAGCGGAGCTGCCGTGGAGAACACCGGGGAAAGGGTGGAAAGCAGCCCGGCGGAACAGTCTGGCGGGATGCGGGAAACTTACGGCCTTGAACAGCAGAGCCTGACCACAAAGCAGCGGGAGGTGCAGCATGAGCTGACCCGATGGCAGGTATCGGATGGGGCAAGTGCGACCATCAGCAGGAACATGCCGACAGAAATTGGAGATGCCGGGCGGTATGCAGCTGCAGCCAGTAGCCTGTACCGGCTGGGACAGATGGAAGATGTGCACACCTTTGACAAGGCTATGGAGCTGGCGCAAGGCATGAGCGGCCTTGCTGTGAACACCGATTACGTGCTGGCACAGGACGGTGGACGGGAAGCGCTGCAGCTGGCATGGCTGCAGGGACACGGAGAACTGGAAGCCGGAAAGATGCAGCGCGCAAGCCTTGGCGGAAGGCTGACGGCGGAAAGCACCAGCGGCAGCGGCCGGGTGCTGTATAAGGGAACGATGCGCACGGCAAACGAGGTGGGCACGCAGCTGATCGAACTGAATGCGAAGGCCACGAACACCGATGCGGTGCTGAAAACGGTGCTGCAGGGCAGCGACCGGGTGAGGGCTTATGTGGACACCGAGACGGCGCGCATTTTCTTCAGCGACCGGGCAGAGGATGTGTTTGGCACAATCTTGCACGAGGACTACCACTGGTACAACTCACTTGATGCAGAGGGTGCGCAGGCACTGCAGCAGCATGCACTGGAATTTCTGGCAAAGAGCGAGGGCTTTGAAGGCATTGACGAGATGATCCGGGGGAAGCTTTCCGACTATGCACAGCAGGGGCTGAGCTACGAGGAAGCCGCAGAAGAACTTGTGGCGGACGCATGGCGCGGCATCTTCAGCGATGAAGCGAGCTTTAAGCGCTGGGTGGAGTTCCAGCGCGGGCAGGCTGAAAAGAACGCAGGCAAGGCAGGCAGCATCCACAAGGTGATGACCAAGGTGAAGGAGCTTTTGAGCGACATCGTGAGCCGCGCAAAGGAAGTGCTGGCAAGAGACCCGGAGAACAAGGCCGCTCTGAAAGCACAGCGCCTTGCGGTGGCAGAAAAGCGGGTGCTGCAGGACGAATACTTTGCCCATGCGGAGAGGGCTATGGACAGCCTGCGCGCCGCAAAAGAAAACGCCGCAGCCCTTGAGAACAAGGGCGCGGCGGAAGGGACAAGGTTTGAAATCAAGAAAGATGCCGAGGGAGAAACTTACATTCAGATCGACGAGGATATTCTGAAAGGAATCCCGCAGGAAAACTGGAAATCGGTAGTCAAGCAGGCAATCAGAGAACGTTTCCCGGATGGCTTTGTAAGAAACGGCTGGACAATTCTGAACAGCAAAGATGGACGCAATGAGTTTGTCTGGTCGAAGTATTCAAAGGCATTACAGTGGGAAAATGCCACAGCGTATGCGGACAAGATGCGCATGGCTGCCAATCTTGATGAAATCATTGCAACTGCGGATGAGGTGTACCGCGAGCCCGCAAATCACAAAAATGCGGAAGCCTTCAACCGCGGAAGAATTAAAATCCGCGTGGGCGAAAACGCGTATGAGGCAGATGTGCTGACAGCCATCAAACCGGATACACGGGAGATTTTTTATGATATTGTTAACATCAAAGAAACAAAAATAAAGCCCTCCGGTGGTACCCACGTAGAATCCGAAGATTCAAGGAGTAGATTGCCGGAGAGCTTTACGGAGACCTTCGGCAAAGCCCACATGGAATCCGAAGATTCGGGGAGCAGCGGGTCGAAGATCTCTAACCAGAGTATAGCACAGGAAGCCGCTGAAAACAAGGGAAATGACGGGACGCTGAAGAAAAATGTACGGTATCAGTTGAGCGAGGCAGACGAGCTGACGAAGCTGCGCGACGAACAGCAGCGGCTGGACGAGCAGCGGCGGGAGCTGAAGGAAGAACGCAGTGCCTGGCTGGGAAGCGACGCCGTGAAAGAGATCGAGGCGAAGAAGAAGGCACTGGGGATTTTTTCTGCAGAAGCAAAAGCCTACCGGGACAGCGAAGAATACCAGAATTATCTTGCAAAGCGCAAAGACTACAATGCCCGTATGGCGCAGCTGGAAGACCAGAGCGCTGTGCTGAACGGCCGGATCAAAGAGGCCGGTGCCCGGATGCAGCAGCAGAACGCAAAAAAAGGCAAAGCAGAACAGGCGGTATATGATGCCAAGGCCGAAGCCCACGGCGGAAAGGCAGAATACCGCCGCGTACTGGCAAAAGAACGGTTTGGCACGACAGAGGACTTCAGACGAGCCGGGTACATTCTGCCGGACGGCCAGATGCTGGACTTTGCCCAGAATGACCGAACCCGAGATACCGATCACCGGGAGATCATGAGCGTGTTCGGTTCGGCAGAGGTGAAAAATGGAACGGAAGCGCTGAACGAATTTCTGCTGGACGGCAATGTGCGCGTGATGGCTGAAGCACCGGGAGTGGATCTCTCGGCAGACACAGCACCCACCACGCAGCAGCTGGAACAGATCTGGCGAATGGTGCAGGAGCTGGGCGGCGAGAAACGGCAGTTCACACTGGACATCTCCACAGCAGATGGTCGGGTGGCAGCCGGCAAGGAATACAGCGGACGTGTGGATGCTGACCGCGTAGTGCGGGAGATCCGGGAATATTACCAGACCGGTGAACTGGCACAAGAAAGCGACCTTGCAAAGTTCCGCTATCAGCTGGCAGAGCAGGCCAGCCGTGACGCGAAGCGGAACGACCAGCAGATGGCAAGCCGCACCATTGCGGACAAGGCTGCAGCACTGGACACCTTGAGCCAGTTCTTTGGGCTGACACGGGGTGTGAAGGTGAGCCGGACGGCCATTGAAGGACTGGCCAGCCGCTGGGCAAAGGCGAACGGCAGTAAGGCGGACCGGGCCAAGCTTGCGAGGGAGACCGAGGTACTGGTGGACTACCTGAAAGCCGACGGTGCGGACATGGAAAAAGCCAATGCGCTGGCCGAAACGCTGGCGGGAGAAATTCTGGACGGGGCAGTTTACCGCAACAGTGAGCTGTGGGACGAATACCCGGAACTGCACAAGCTGGAATATACCGTGAACAGAAGCGGACAGGCAAAGGCAGAACTGGTGAAAGCATACGGCAGCTGGAGTGAAGCAGTGGCCGAAGCGCGCAGGCACGGCGTGACCTTGCGGCAGACCGAAAGCGTGCGGGACGGCAACCCGGCACAGCAGTACGAAAGCGTGATCAACGACAACCGCGCTGTGGACGGCACCAGCGACGGCGCAAAGGCATTGTGGAAAGCTGCAGCGCAGCAGGCGGGTGTGGATGGTGCAATGAGCATGGAAAGCACCGAGTGGCTGAATGTGCTGATGAACCTGCACGATGCCATCAAGCCTGCGACTATGAGCCGGTTTGCAGACGATGCAGAGTATGAGGATGCAAAGATCGAACTGGCGGGCAGGATCATCGGTGACATTATGGCAACACCGGAGATGACTGACGCGCAGGCTATCTTTGAGGGCATCCAGCGACACAATATGGATGTGGCAAGAGCCGCAGCAGGCAGCAAAGAACGTGCTGCAGAGGTGGCAAAGGAACTGCGCGGCGTACAGAAAGCACAGCAGCGGGAGTTTGGCCGCAGAATGCAGGAAAACCGGCGCACTGCAAACCAGAACGCCGAAGTGCAGCAGATGACCGAACTGCAGCGGCAGAACGCAAGAGCAGAAAAGCTGCTGGACCAGAACCTTGAAACCTTTGGTGTGGATGTTTCCAATGTGGGCAACCTGAACGAAAAGCTGACAGTGCTGCGGGAAAGCTATGAGCGGGAAATGAAGCAGGAAGTGAAACGCCTGAAGGCCGAGCGGCAGGAAATGCTGGATGAAGCAAAGCTGTGGTATCGGGAACGCATGGGAGAACTGCGGGAGGAAAATGCAGATCTGAGTATGCGGCTACGGGAAGAGCAGCGGCGCGCGGACAAGGCAGAATACAGCCTGATCGTGCAGGAAAATGAGATCATGGAATGGGAGGCGGATAACGAACGTAAGCGGGCCGCATGGGAGCAGAAACAGGCGCAGCGGAATGCCCTGGCCATTGAAACGGCGCGCCAACAGCGGGACGAAGACATTGCCGTTGCGAAGGCAGTAGCGGAAAAGCGAGTGCAGCGGGCACGGGATGCACGGAAGATGGATGAGCTGAAACGCAGCATCCGGCAGAACGCGGCACAGCTGAACCAGATGCTGTTGCGGCCCAGCAAGGACAAGTATGTACAGCCGGGGCTGATCGATGCGGCAGCACAGGTGGCAAAGCTGGCGGACATGACCATTCTGAACGAACGGGCCGTGAACCAGCTGACGAGGCTGCAGGACCGGATCCGTCAGAGTGCGGGCAGCGAGAACAGCCCAAACGCCATGACCGAAGAATGGAAGCAGACCGGCGTGGATACCCTGATCCAGACGCTGCGGGACAACCTGCAGACGACAAAGGACGCAAAGCTGACCAAACTGCACGAGCAGCTGGCCGAGGCAGAAGCTTTACCGGACAGCGAGAAAGCATGGGCACTGCAGGAACGGCTGCGCAAACGCATCAAGGAGACGGAGAACCGCACCTATCTGCCCATGACGGTGGATCAGATGCGGATGCTGAAGGCTATTACCAGCTCGACGCTGCATGTGATCCGCAATGCAAACAAGACGGTGAGTCTTGCAAAGGCTGAAGAAGTGAGCACAATCGCAGAAGGCGCAGCCAGCGAGGTGAATGCCAGCAAGGGCAATCACCCCGGCGGAAAGCTGGACGGCGTGCACAATCTGCTGACAAAGTATCAGTTGGATATGCTGGGCGCGGAGCGGGTGTTCCGTATGCTGGGCGGCTACGCGAAGAACGGCCAGATGGAAAAGATGGCCCAAATGCTGAACGACGGCCAGTACCGGCAGACGAAGATCACCGTGGAAGGCGAAAAGCTGTTTGCCAACGTGACCGGAAAAGAACACGTGAAGGAAATGCAGAACTTTGCAGGCCCGGGCGCAGACCTTGTGGACGTGGGCCTGACCGATGTGAAGGGAAAGAAAGCCAGGCTGACCCATGCACAGCTGTGCAGTTTGTACATGCACCTGCACAACACCGACAGCCTGAACCACCTGATGAACGGCGGACTTGTGATTCCGGATGCAAAGCTGTACAACAAGGGCGACATTGAGCAGGCTTACCAGAAGGGACAGGCCGTGCATCTGGGAATGCTGAAGAATGCAGACGGGACACCGACGGCAGATAGCATTTTGCAGACAGTGGAAGCAGCCATGACCGACTACGACCGGGCATGGTGCCGGATCATGAAGGAATTCTTCGGCAGCTACACCACAAAGCTCATCAACGAGACGAGCCTGCAGCTAGTGGGCTACCAGAGGGCAACCGTGAAAAACTACTACCCCATTGCGGTGGATAAATCGGTGCTGGCGACCCAGATCGACGGCCTGAATCTGGACGCGACCATTGAGGGACGCGGTTTCCTGAAGAACCGCGTGAAGAGCGGACAGCCCATTTTGCTGGAAGAATGCGCAAATGTGGTGCAGCGCAGCCTGCGGGACACGGCGGCGTATGCGGGCCTGGCCGCGCCCATCCGGGACGTGCAGAAGATCCTGAACAGCGGCGTGGAGACGCGGGAAGGGCTTGCAAACCTGAAGAACGGCATCATCAAGGAACAGTGGGGCAAGGATGCGGTGAGCTACATCGATGACCTGCTGACCGACCTGCAGACTACCCAGCGCAAGCGGCCCAGCACCTTTAACAAAGTACTGGGAAACCTGCGCGGAAACTATGCAGGCGCAGTGCTGACGCTGAACCCGGGCGTTGCCATTGCGCAGGCGGCAAGCCTGCCCACAGCAGCGGCCGTACTGGGCGGCGACACCATGGCGGCAGTGGTACCCTTTGTGAAAAACCTTTCGCCCAAGGCGCGGACAGCGCTGGAAACGGAGATCAAAGAACACGGAGACGTGCTGCTGGACTGGCGCAAGCGCGGCAGCCAGAACGGCGAGCTTGCCAGCATTGGAAAGCAGGAAACATTGGCGGAAAAGGGCATGGACAAGCTGCCGAACTGGCTGACCGGCTGGATCAACGGGATGGACGAAGTGACGGTAGCAGCCCTGTGGGAAGGCAGCAAGCGATACGTGCAGCACCACACGGCCGAGTTTGAAGGCGCGGAGGTGACAGGCAGCCCGGCCTATTGGGAAGCGGTGAACCGCACCTATCAGAAGGTGATCGAGCAGACACAGCCCAACTACACCGTGATGCAGCGGGCGGGCATTCAGCGCAACCCTAACGAAATGCTGAAGCAGCTGACCATGTTCACCACCCAACGCTTCCAGAACTACGGCGTTTTGACGGATGCCATTGGCGATTACAGGGCACAGGCGGAACGCTACCGGCAGAACCAGAGCGATGAAAACAAAGCAGAATTGCAGAGGGCAAAAACACAGCGAAACCGGGCTGTTGTGAGCCAGGCGGCACAGACGGCGGTGTTTGCGATCATGAAGATCGGCGCAGATTTCCTTTTGCACCGGTGGGACCGGGAGCAGGACGAAAACGGCGATGTGACCGTGAAGAGCATGTGGAAACGGTTTGCAAGCCTGTACACAGAAAGTTTTGCGGGAAACTTTTTGTACGGAAGTGAGTTATACAGCCTGATCGACAATGCTGTGAACGGCAAGGATTACGACGTGCTGAGTGCAGCAAGCATCAGCGTGGTGAATGATCTGGCCGGAGATGTGCAGAAGTTTTTTGCGGAGTTCCGGAAAGACACCAGTGAAATGGACGAAGAACAGCTGCAAAAGCACCACAATAAGCTGATGCAGCGCAGCATGACGCTGCTGGAGGACAGCTTTGAAGTGGCGGGTGTACCCTACGGCAATGGACGGAAGATTGTAGAAGCGGTAAAGGGCTACTATGGTGACCTTGAAAATCTTGCGCACGGAGGACAGTTCAGCTTTAATTCTGTGCCCCAAAGCGCCACCGGCCAGTATGACCGGCTGTACAACGCCTATGCCGGCGGCGACAGCGACGAAGCAAAGGCCGCAGTGGAGAAGCTGAACGCTATGGTGGAAGCGGGAACCATTGCGGAAAACAAAATGTACAGCCAGCTGAAGAGCCGCCTTGTAAAGTACGACGTGCGGGTGCGGCAGGCTGCTGAAGAGCAGAATGCAGGAAACGACCAGAAGCGGTACGAGCTGGAAAACGAGATGATCGAACAGCTGAGCGAAGTGCTGGGCCTGCCGAAGGGAAAGCGCGGGGATGTGGTGGACTGCGTGACCGGTGCGGTAAACCAGCTGGCCGAAAAGCAGCTGAAGGGCGATAACGCCAGCGTGACGGACGACCTTGTGGAAGCGGTGGACAGCTGGGATGCAGGTGCTGTGCAGGAAGAATATGACAGGCTGGCGAAGGCGGGCAAGAGCGCGACGACACTTAAAAGCAAGATCACCGAGACAGCAAAGCCGGAGTACCTTGCGGGAAGCGATGCAGACCGGCAGCAGATGGAAAAAATGCTGTTGGCGCTCAAGGACGCAGACGGAGAAGAGCTGTACACGGAGAAAAACTTTGCCCAGTGGGTGGAGGAGGCAGAAAAGAAAGCGGAGGAAGGACCGAAACCGGACCCATATGCGGCAGTGAGGTAAGAAAAGAAAAATCCCCCGGCGCGATGAATTTCACGCCGGGGGATTTGTATATGTGGTTCTTTTGAAATGGAAAAGTTTGAAAAAAGTCCGCAGTGTTATTACGGACGTTTGTGTGATAGGCTGAGAAGGACGGAAGGAGGCAGCGGGATGCGGGTGAAAATTATTCGGAAAAACTTTGGCGGTGTGGAGTTTGGCCCGGAGATGCGGGTGCTGCATCTGGGCGGGCAGAGCAGCGCCAATGTGGAAAGGCTGAAGTTTGAGCTGCCGCAGGAGTGGGCCGGATGTGCCGTGACGCTGCACATCCAGCGGCAGGACGGCACACTGCCGACACCGATCCTGCTGGACGAGGAGTACAGCGCAGCGGTGGGCAAGGAATTTACCGCCAGCCCCTGCGGCAGCTGGATGCTGCTGGCTCTGGGTGAGGACGGATACCGGGCGCTGACCCGACCGGCCCGGTATGACTGCTATGAAACACTGAACACAGACGGCGATGCAGAGATCAGCCCGACGCAGTACGAGCTTTTTGTGGCGCGGGTGCTGGGATATGCGACCGGGGCACAGGAAAGCGCAAAGGAAGCGCGGAACGCGGCCGCAGCAGCAAAGCGGGACGCAGACACTGCAGCGACAGCCGGAGCGAACGCGGCAAGGGCGGCAAAAATGGCACAGAAAGCGGCGGGCAGCGCCCAAGGCGATGCGGAGCGGGCGCAGCGGGCTGCAGATCGTGCCGAGAATTTTGCGCCGCCCGAAGATGGCGCGGTGGTAAAGGTGAACGGCAAGGGCGGCGTTGTGACCCTGACGGCGGAGGATCTTGGTGCGGTGGGAGCGAACAGCGCGGGCTACGTGAAGAGCATTTCGCTGACAGACCGCACCCTGACGCTGACCTTCGGCGACGGAAGCACGAAGACCATGCAGACCAAGGACACCACGACACTGGAAAACATGACCGGCATCCTGCCCGCAGCACATGGCGGCACCGGAAAGAATACCCCGTTGACTGCGGACGACGTGGGTGCGGTGGAAAAGGAAAGCGGTGACTACCTGAAGAGTGCAGAGCTGCAAAACGGAGAACTGGTGCTGACCTTTGGCAGCGGCGACACCGTGCACTACACCCTCCCCGCCGCCACCACCACCACGCTGGGCGGTGTCAAGCTGAGTGACGACTTCACGGCAGATGCAGACGGCACGCTGCATCTGGCGGGCGGTACTGCCCCGGACCCTTACCCCGTGGGCAGCATCTACCAGAGCACCGCACGTACAAGCCCTGCCGCACTGTTCGGCGGTACATGGCAGGAGATTGCGCAGAACCGGGTACTGATGGGTGCTGGCAGCGGCCACGCAGCGGGCACCACCGTGGAGGCCGGACTGCCGAACATCACAGGCTCTTTTGTCGCGGATGTAAAAAAGGGTGA
>OICD01000573.1_pt1 | contig 20264 bp, 12 predicted proteins | sample 1581161 | NCBI WGS metagenome assembly OICD01 (sample SAMEA3882546, study PRJEB24775) | human gut metagenome | biome: human-associated habitat; feature: intestine environment; material: feces | place: Netherlands | collected 2009/2010 | reverse complement strand
GATCGACCTGCCCAGTGCCCACCCGGACGAGGTGGCACAGGAGGTGGAGGACGTGATCGGCCTGCCCTGTCTGGATGCGCCCCGCGTCTCTGCCAAGACCGGCCTGAATGTGGATCAGGTGCTGGAGCGTGTCGTCACCGACATTCCTGCCCCCACCGGCGACCCGGATGCCCCGCTGAAGGCGCTGATCTTCGACAGCATCTACGACAGCTACAAGGGCGTTATCGTCTATATCCGTGTGTTTGAGGGCACCGTGAAGCCCGGCGATACCATCCGCATGATGGCCACCGGTGCGGAGTTCACGCTGGTAGAAGTGGGCCACATGGGTGCTACCAACCTTTCTCCCTGTGACCAGCTGCAGGCTGGTGAGGTCGGCTATCTGACCGCCAGCATCAAGACCGTGCAGGACACCCGCGTGGGCGATACCGTCACACTGGCAGGCCGCCCCACCTCCGAGGCCCTGCCCGGCTACCGTCAGGTCAAGCCCATGGTGTTCTGCGGCATCTACCCCGCCGACGGTGCCAAGTACCCCGACCTGAAGGACGCACTGGAAAAGCTGCAGCTGAACGATGCTTCCCTCACCTTTGAGCTGGAGACCAGCGCCGCGCTGGGCTTCGGTTTCCGCTGCGGCTTCCTTGGCCTGCTGCACATGGAGATCATCACCGAGCGTCTGGAACGGGAATTTGATCTGGATATCATCACCACCACCCCCAGCGTGCGCTACCGCCTGACCCTGACCGACGGCACCGTGGAGATGATCGACAACCCCTCCAGCTACCCGGATCCCTCCAACATCGTCAAGCAGGAAGAGCCTTTTGTGGACGTGCACCTGTACACCCCCAACGACTATGTGGGCGGCCTGATGGATCTGTGCCAGAACAAGCGCGGCGTGCTGATCGACATGAAGTATCTGGACGATGTGCGCGTTGATCTGCACTATGCTCTGCCGCTGGGCGAGATCGTGTACGACTTCTTTGATGCCATCAAGAGCCGCAGCCGCGGTTACGCCAGCTACGACTACGAGTTCAAGGAGTACCGCGAGAGCGACCTGGTCAAGCTGGACTTCCTGCTCAACGGCGACCCCGTGGATGCGCTGTCCATGATCGTGTTCCGGGATAACGCCTACGCCAAGGGCCGCCGCATCTGCGAAAAGCTGCGGGACAACATCCCCCGCAACCTGTTCGAGATCCCGGTGCAGGCCGCCATCGGCGGCAAGATCATCGCCCGTGAGACGGTCAAGGCCATGCGCAAGGACGTGCTGGCCAAGTGCTACGGCGGCGATATCTCCCGCAAGAAGAAGCTGCTGGAAAAGCAGAAGGAAGGCAAAAAGAAGATGCGCCAGCTGGGCAGCGTTTCCCTGCCCAGCGAGGCCTTTACCGCCGTGCTCAAGCTGGACAGCGACGACGATTGAGCCCCCGCTTTTTCCTTATAAAATACAGCGCCCCTGTGCACGGAACCCATCCGGTGCACAGGGGCGCTTTTGTTGTTTCGTCTTTTCAGCGGCGGTTGTTCCAGCTGGACAGGGCAACGACCACCGCGCACAGCCGCACCTTCAGCAAGGCCAGTTTGATGCGGTCGTTGCGGCTGCGGGCGTCCTGCAGGGGCATGTCCCGCACAGCGGCTCGTACCGCCGGGATGCGCAACGCCTGCCGCAGCCATGCGGTGCGCTGCCGGAAGCTCAGCGGCCCCAGACAGACATTCTTGATGCCCAGCTGCAGGTCCAGCACCCGGCTGTGGTTTACGGCCCGGCGGCAGGCGGGGTCGTTTTCTAATCCCCAGCTCTTTGCCACAGCCTCCACCGCGTCCGAGAGGTAAAAGTTATCCGTCAGGCGCTCCGGGTGGTAGCTCTGGGAGGCCGACCCCGAGGCACGCAGCTTATAGCGGTAGAGCTTTTCCGGGATGCCCACCACACAGTGCAGGTGCTGCCGGTAAAAGGACACGAAAAACAGGGCGTCCTCCGCGATCTTGTAATCGGTAAAGCGGCAATTCCCCTCTTCGATGCAGCGGCGGCGGAACAGCTGCCGCGTGACCAGCGACATGGCCGACAGCTGCGGGAACAATTGCGGGCAGGGGTCGCCCCGGTATACCCCTTCCAGAACCGGGGCAATGTCGGTGCAGCCGGTACGGGTGCCGTCGGCCGCGTAGTGCTCCTCATAGCCGCCGAACAAAATCAGGTCGGCGTCCGTCTGCCGGGCCGTGCGGCACAGCACCTCCACCATCTGGGGCTCCAGTGCGTCATCACTGTCCAGAAACTGCACATAGGTGCCGCGGGCTGCAGCCAACCCGGCATTGCGGGCCGCGCCGACCCCGGCGTTCTTCTGGTGGATCACCCGGAAGCGGGCATCCTGCCGGGCGGCCGCATCACACAGCGCCCCGCAGCCGTCCGGGGAGCCGTCGTCCACCAGAATGGCCTCCCAGTCCGGGCAGGTCTGGGCCCGCAGAGAGTCCAGTGCCGCCGGGAGATATTGCTCTACGTTATAAACCGGAACAATCATACTGATCTCAGGCATGTGCGGCCCCCCTTTTGGCGATCAGGCCGGTGTACAGCTGCTGCAGGCGCAGGGTCTCCTGCCGGATGTCGTACCCGGCAGCCCGCACCTGTGCCGCCGCCTGCGCACGGTCGGGCAGATTGCGGTCCGCATCCTTCAGCACTGCGGCCCATGCTTCGTCCGGCTGTTCCAGCGAAATGCGGCAGCTGTCTGGCCGCAGCAGGACTTCCTCGGTGACGCCGGTGGAGAACACGCAGGGCAGACCGGACGCCTGCGCTTCCATGCCCACCACAGGCAGGCCCTCAAACAGCGAGGGCATCACGAACACATCCATGGCCTGATACCAGACGGAGGTGTCGCTCTGCACGCCCAGGAACTTCACATCCTGCACAATGCCCAGCCGGGCGGCTTTGGCTTCCAGCTCGGCCCGCAGCTCGCCCTCGCCCACCAGCAGCAGGCAGCTGTCCGGCCGCACCTTTTTCAGGGCCGCAAAGATGTCCAGCAGGCGGGTGTGGTTCTTCTGCGCCATCAGGCGGGCCACACAGCCCACCACCAGCTTATCGTTCAGGCCATATTCTGCCCGCAGCTTTGCCCGCACCTGTGGCCGGTAGCCAAAGCGGTCCAGGTCGATGGCGTTGCGCAGGGTCACGCCCCGGGCATCCCACGCGCTCTGTCCAAAGTAGTAGATGCCGGCCGCCCGCCCGCAGGCCCAGTAATCGGTGGCCGCGCCGGGAATGAACTGTTTGCAGAACCATTTAATCGGCAGCTTGGCGTCCTTGGGCAGACGGGTGTTGTGGGCGTGGGCGATGCGCACCGGCAGGCCCGCCTTTTTAGCGCCTTCCAGCGCAAAAAGCTGCATGGCCTCGTTGTGGGCGTGCAGCACCTTGATCTCCGGGTGCTGGGTCAGCAGCTGCTGCATAGAGCGCAGGTAGGCCAGGTAGCTCTGCGGGGCTACGCCCGGGCTCTGGAAGATGCGCCCGCCCAGTGCGCGGATCTCGTCATCAAAAAAGCCGGGCTTTTTCTTGTTGACCAGAAAATCGAACTGGAACCGCGTGCGGTCCAGATGCCGGTAATAGTTCATCAGCATCGACTCGATGCCGCCCCGGTCCATGTTGCTGACCGACTGCAGGATGTGGATCATGAAGAACTTCCTTTCTCCCGGTACTGTGCCCGGATGCGCCGCTGCACCTCCTGCGCCGAGGGCGGCTGCCATGTCTGTTTTTGGGCGGCAGGGTCCTTCGTCGGCTTTGCAAAGCAGCAGACCGCCAGCGGGATCATGCGCAGACCCATGGTACACCAGAAATAAAAGGCCGTGTTGTCGGTGAGGTAGGTCATGGACAGCGGGTTGAGGATGGCAAAATACAGGATGCCGGCCTCGGGCCCGTAGCGTTTGGTCCAGAACCAGGGCAGGATCAGGTACAGGAACGCGCACCAGAAGCACAGCCCCGGAAAGCCCAGTTCCACGAACACCTTGAGGATATCGTTATGCAGCGGGTAGGCCACATCAATAAGGCCGATCTCATAAAAGCGGGTGACCATGGCGTCCACCGCCTCGAACCCCAGCCCGATGAAGGTGGGCGAGAACTGATAATAGGGTTTGGCCAGGCTCCAGATGTAATCGCGGCCCATCATGTTGATGCCCACAGCGTTCAGCAGCCGGGAGATGGCCCCGGTGTGCACCAGATACAGATACACCCAGAACAGGGTCACCCAGGCCACGCCGGTGAGCATGATCAGCTTTTCCTTGGCATGGCTGCGGCGCAGCACCCAGATGTAAAAGGCCGAGACCACCAGCGCCGGCAGCAGGATGCGCTTCATGCCCGCCAGTACAAAAAAGAAGGAGCAGCCCGCCAGCACCCAGTTGCGGGTGCGCTGCTGCTTGGTTTCTTTTGGCGAAAAGAACAGGTAGTACAGCACAAAGATGCCCTCCAGAAAGGTCACCTCGTGGATCTCCAGCCGCTCGGCATAGCCATAGGTGTTGTTGCCCAGCGACAGAATGCTGGTGAGCAGGGAGCTCACGCTCTCGCCCACACCATAGGCGGGCACCTCGCTGAACAGGATGAAGAGGTTTGCGCAGCAGATGCCGATGGTGAACAGGTCGATGCTGAACCGCCCGTACAGGTACACGCAGCAGATGGCCACCACCGTGGCGATGCTCTGATACAGGATCTTTTCCACACCGCGGGTGATGGAGGCAAAGGCCGTGAAGTTGCGCACCCAGATGAACATGGACCAGGCGGCAAGCACCGCCAGATACAGGATGTACAGCCCGGACGGCCCGGCCAGTTTTTTCAACCGGTCAAAATCACCCCGGATGAAAAATTCCAGCCCGGCCAGCCCCACAAAGGCCAGCGTCACCGCCTTGGGCAGACCGCCCAGCACCACATTGATGCTTTTGCCTTCGCCCAGCCCGGACACGGTGAACAGCAGCACCGCCAACAGTTCCATCCAGCGGGGCTGGCGGAACTCCCGGCTGCGGAACGGGTCTTTTTTGCCGTAATATTTCCGGGTCAGGATCTTGGAAACATCCTGCACGCGGTCCACCTCGCTTTCCGTGCCGGTGTAAACCGGTCAGTTGATCAGCTGGAACAGTCTGCCCTGCAGCTGCCATAGCCCATAGTCCGCCTGTTCCAGCGCCCGCTGCGCCAGCCGCACGGCATAGGGCAGCGTCCGGGGATCCGGCAGCTTCGTTGCCCACCGGCGGTACAGCACACAGCAGCAGGCAAAGGCCGTCTGCCGGTCCGCCTCCGGCAGACCGGCCACACACACATAGCAGTAATTGGCCAGCTGCAGGATCAGGTTGCAGGCAAACAGCGCATCCTGCGGCAGGCCCAGACGCACCGCATCGTCCAGCATTTCTTCAGCCACCCAGTAGGCCTGCAATGCTTTGGCCGTATTCTGGGAGGTCGCGGTGAGCCCCATTGTATTTTTGCGCCACAAATATACCACAGGTTTTGTCGAAGCAATGCACTTCGCCCGCGGAAAGACCCAGAAATGGATCATGGCATCCTCAAAACAGGTGTACCCGGAGGGGAACCGTACCCGTTCAAACAGGGTCCGGCGGTACAGCTTGCCCCAGGGAGTGCCGGGCAGCTCCACCACATCCAGCCGCCGGGGGCCGGTGTAGCACGCTTCTGCGTACTGCTGCACCGCACCGCGGGTGTCGGCTTCGTCGCAATACTGCCAGCCGCCCTGCACGATATCCGCCCTGGTGCGCGCCTGCGCCGCCAGCAGCGTCTCCACTGCGTCCGGCAGCAGGCAGTCATCGCAATCCACAAACAGGACCCAACGGCCCACCGCCCGGGCCAGACCGGTGTTGCGGGCGCGGGCCGCGCTGCCGCCCTGCTCCGGGTGCAGCACGGTGACCCCTCCCTGCCGGGCGTACTCGGCCAGAATGGCCCCGCTGCCGTCGGTGGAGCCGTCCTCCACCGCCAGCACCTGCAGGCGGCGAGTGGTGTTCTGGTGCAGGATGCTGTCCAGACAGGCGCGTAAAAAGCGCTCCCCGTTGTGCACCGGCACGATCACCGACACATCCACCGCATCGTCCTGCGGCGGCAGCGGGCAGGGCTCCCCGGCATCGCACACCGGCTTCGGGCAGATGCCCGGCGCGCGGGCGGCAAAGGTCTCCAGCTGCTGGTCGGAAAAGCGCTGATGCTTCACGGCTCCCAGCACCCCGGCGGCACAGCGGCCCGCCGTGCGGGCACCCCACGCCACGGCAAGTGCCAGCGGCTCACAGCCGGTTTTGGAACGGACGAGCTGGCAGGCCCGTTGATTCTGCAGCATGACTGCCGCCTCCTTATCTTTTTTACACCGTCTCGTGTGCGGTCTCCGGCTGCGGCTTATTGGCAACCCGCAGCTTCTTGAATGCGCAGCGCAGCAGATCCCGGATGTTGAATTCCTTTTCGTCATCCGAGGTGGCACTGGCTGCCCTGTACTCGATGGCGTAATCCGGGTTCAGGCTGTTGTACTCCTGGATCTGCTCGTCCAGCACTTCCAGAATGGCCTCCGCCTTGACGGCGTTGCATTCCCGGAAGAAGCCCACGATCTGGCCCGCACCGTTGGAACCGATGAAACTCTCCTCGGTGCCAAGGGCCGCCACCAGCCCGGCAAAGTCCCGCAGGACATGGTTGCCCACCGAGTAACCATACTCCCGCGAGAGATGGTTCAGGCTAGTAAACTGGAAGCACATGCAGGTAAAGTGGCTGGGCAGCAGGCCCTGCTTTTCCAGCCGTGCCATCATGGCATCCACACGGTCGCGGTTGGGCAGACCGGTCTTTTTGTCTACATACATAAAGTATTCCACAAAGTCGCGGGAACGGCCCACCACAACGGCCAGTGCGCAGCCCACGAGGAAGAAGAATACAAAGCCGATGGCCAGATACAGCTTGGTGTTGATGCTGGGCCACACTCTGGTGGAGCTGGTGGTCTGCAGATAGTCCGCGCTCAGGGAGCGGTTGTGCTCCATGCTGGTCTGGTTCACGATCTGGTAGTAGTCCACCAGCGTCTGCTCGTACTTGTTGATCTCCGACTCGATCGCGGCATGGGAGGCTTCATCGCCGCCCACCCCGCCGGCTGCCTGGAAGTTGTCCAGCAGCTGCTGGGTGTAGGCCCGGCGGATGGCGCTGCTGCGCAGGGTCTTGTCGATCTCCACATACTCCAAAATCAGCGAATCGTAGGTGATCTGCTTGCTCTGGTTGTCATCGTAGGCCTCTACGTTCTTCAGGATGTAGTCGGTGCCGCTGTCGTTGGCGTCGTTGTGGTAATGGTAGTTGATCAGGTCGCGGTTCTTCTCCGAGTAGTTCTGGATCAGGCCGCTGAGGTAGGCTTCCCGCTCCTGATACACCTGCTCGTTCTGCACGCTACTCTCGATGCTCTGGGTCAGGTTGCGGCACAGCTTGTCGGCGTTGCGCACCTGCGGCCCGGTCATCACATTCGCGTACAGCGACGGGATCTCGTAGTCGTACAGCATCTTATAGATGTCGTACAGGTCCTCGTAGGAATAACCCGTGACCGAAGAGCGGAAGTTGGGATAGTTTGTCTTTTTATCCTCCAGATAGTTCAGCACTTCGGTGGTGTCGGCCGACAGCACGTCCACGCACTCGTAATAGTCGTAGCCGCTGTTCAGCAGGCCGCTGGAGGGGTTCATGGTCAGAGGCAGCTCCACATATTCCTCCGTGTAGATGGTGGAATAGCTGCTGATGATGGCATCCAGCACCCGGCGGGCGTAGCTCGCACCCAGGCTGCCGTCCACCACCAGCGTCACCTTGTATTCGTCCGGGAAGTAGGTAGACTCTTCCCCCTTGTCGATGAGAGCTTCCTGCAGGGCCTTCTGGTCGTCCGGGATCAGCTCTTCCACCGTGCAGTGGGAGCGCACAAGGTTGATGCCGCTTTGCAGCCCAAGGCTCTCCATGGCCTGCGAGATGACCTTGGAAGAATAGATCTCGTCCACGTTCATGGCGGTGCCGTCCGGGGCAAAGCCGTCCTTGATGCCGTCGTGCAGGTACTTGATGTTCACACTGGCGGTGTAGGTCTGGTTGTTCTTGCAGTACCAGTACACCACCACTGTGCCCGCCATGGTCACGGCCAGCACCAGTGCAAAGAACCGCCGGAGGTAGCGCAGGATATCAAACTTTTTCAACGCTGTTCCTCCTTCCGGATCTGCCGGGCGGTGCGCACCATGCACAGGCCGAAGCACAGCACCACAAAGACTGCCATTTCCACGATCACCCGCTTGAGGCCGATCTGCTGCACAAAGGAGCCTGCCGCATAGTTGAACACCAGGTAGTTCTGGGTCTTATAGATGATATAGGAGGCATCCGTCACCCGCAGTGCCTGCTGGATCTGATCCATGGTGGTTTCCAGTTCCTGCAGCATGGCGTTCACCGTGGTCAGGCCCGCCGGGTCGCTCATGGTCTGCATTTGCTGCACCACATACTGGGTGGTGGTGATCACATCCTGATGGGAGGTCGCTTCCGCCAGGGCACCGTCGGCGTCGCTGGCCATGGTGTCCAGCGCCGTTTTGGTGCGGGACATATAGAACTCGCTGTTCTCGTCCAGCGTGGGGATCATGACGATGGCGCTCATGCTCTCATCGTACAGGCCAATGCCCAGATTGTCGGAGTTGTAGTAGGCCATCTGCTCCTGATAGTCCAGCTGCTCGATCTGCAGCTTGTATTGCAGCATGGCCGTCAGGGAAGAAACATCCGCCGACAGGCCGCCCCGCAGGATATAGGCCTGGATGCGCGGGATCTCGTAGTTGATCACGTTCTGGATCTGCTTGGACAGGCTCAGGAAGGTGTTGCCGGTGGTGGCGTCCTGATAGCTCTTGTTCTCGCTGACACGGGCCGTGAGGTAGCGGTCCAGCTGGTTGGCCCGCAGCGTCAGGCTCTTGAGGCGCAGATACGGCTCGGTGTCAAAGTAATCCGGCATGGTGCAGGAGAACACGCTCTGGTTCTCGCCGTAGTGCTCCATGAAATAATCCTTGTAACTGCCGCAGAAGATCCGGAGCAGTGTGGCTGCGGTCAGGTGCTGGCAGGGTTCTTCCTGCTGCAGGCTGATGCTGCAGCTGGTGGTGATGTAGTTTTCCGAGCTGCTCACGTTGGTCACATCGGTGGGTTCCACCGTAATGGCCTTGCGCAGCTGTTCCACCGTCATCTGACCTTCCAGTCCGGCGTTGTGCAGGGTGCTCTGCAGCACCTCGTCGGAGGTCAGGTCGGTAGTCGTAAACCGGGTGCGGTTGGGGTTGAGCCCCTGCGATGCCTCGGAGTAGTTCAGGGTCATCTGGGCCGAGGCCACCCGGCTGCTGTCCTGATATTGTGCGGTGCACAGCAGTGCCGCGAGCAGGATGCACACCACGATCAACGGCACCCGCAGGCTCCAGAAGCGCAGCACAGCCTGTTTGAAGATCTGCTTGATCTTTGTCACCACGTCTCCGGGCCTCCTTTCAAGTTCGTTCATCTCAGTACCAGTTCACATCCACCAGAACCAGCTCCGGCGGATTGTATACGCGGGGGATCTGGTTGGAGTCGCCCAGGCCGCAGCCCACGATGAGGGGTGCCCCGCTGTCCAGCTGGTACATGCCGCCCGCATACTCCGGGAACAGCCCCTCCTCTGCGGTGTACAGCCGCCCCAGCACCGGCAGGCGGATCAGGCCGCCGTGGGTGTGCCCGGCCAGCGCCAGGTCAAAGGGCGCATCCTGCATGTAGTCCACAAAGGCCATGGGCACATGGTTGATGCAGATGCGGAAGGTGTCGTACTGGCGGCTCAGGCTCTCCACACAGTCGCTGGCACCGTATTTGTAAAAGTCCTTCAGGGCACCTTCCAGCCCGATGAGCTCCACGTTGTTTTCCCCGATCTGGATGGTGCGGGTCTCATTGCGCAGCAGCTGCACCCCGGCCTCCGAAAATTTTTCGGCCAGCTGGTCATCCACCCCGCCGTAGATCATCTCGCTTTCGTGGTTGCCCAGCACCCCGTACAGCGGGGCCACATCGGCAAGGCTGCGGCACAGCGAAAGCATCTTCTCATACTCCGGGTTCGGGAAGGTGACAAGGTCACCGCCCAGCAGGATCAGGTCCGGGTCCAGCTCCTGCACGGTCTGGATCAGCTCCTCGTTGTGCTCGCCGTATTCCCGCAGGTGCAGGTCCGACAAAAACAGGACCCGCAGCTTTTCCGACACATGGCTGGAGGTCACCCGGTAAAAGGTCACCTGAAAATGACTATTCGTATAATCCGTATACAGTTTCAGTCCGGCAGCTGCCACGCCGCACAGCAGCACAAAAGCCGCCAGCAGCTGCAGCAGCCGGTTCTGCCACCATCGGCGGCGTGCGCCGTCCGGCGGGGGCGTTCGTTTTATTCTTGCATGTTGCGCCATGCTCTTCTGCCTTTCCTCGTCAATGGGTCAATGATTCATCACCCGCCGGAACAGCTCCGGCGAGAGGGCAAACAGCGCTGCCTTGGCCCGGCGGCGGGGCGTGCAGGCAAACTGCAGCATCCGCAGCCGCTGCGGGCGGTAGCCCGGCAGGGTCCTGCAATCGAACCGCGCCGCGCAGTCCAGATACTTCCAGCACAGGTCATCCTGCAGGCGGCGGCGCAGCGCCCGCGGGGTCACCGTACGGTAGATCTCCGCCAGACTGTCGTAGATGCGCAGCCGGTCCTGAACACGGCGGGTGCTCAACCCTTCCGCGTGCGTGATGGAACCGGCGCGGCAGTTATCGTAATAGTAGATCTCCTGCCCGGTCAGCACCACCCGCTGCGCCTGCAGCAGCACCCGCGGCGTGAACTCTTCGTCCTCGTGCAGGATGCCCTTGCAGAACTGCAGGCCGTTCGCCCGCAAAAAGCCGGTGCGGTACAGGTGCCGCCCCACTTCCACCCGCAGGCCACCGGTCTGCAGGCATTTCAAAAGATACTCCTTACCGGTGTAAACTGTGTGAAAGGTGAAGTTTTTTTCCACCGCTTCTTCCCAGCGGGTCATCACCGGTTCCTCGCGCAGAAAATGCGCCTTGCCGATGACCACATCGGCCCGGTCCTGCAGCGCCATCTGCAGCAGGCCGGGGCAAACGTTCTCTGCCAGCCAGTCATCACCGTCCATGAACAGGATATACTCGCCCTGTGCATGGCACAGCCCGTAATTGCGGGCGTCCGACAGGCCGCCGTTGGGCTTGTGGATCACTGTGACCCGGCTGTCCTCCGCCGCCAGTGCGTCACACACCGCGCCGCTGTCATCGGTGCTGCCGTCATCCACGATGAGCACTTCCAGCGGCACATCCGGCTGCGCCAGCACCGAGCGGACACAGCGCTCCACATAGTCCCGGATGTTGTACACCGGGATCACGACCGAGAGCAGGCCCTCGCACATCGTTTCTTCATTCCGCATCGTGTTTTTCCTCCGTCGCTCCTTTTTTGATCGTAAGCGTGTGCAGCAGCCCGCGCAGGGTGTCCACATTGCGCCAGTCCAGCACCGCGTTCACCACAAGGAACAGCGGCAGCACCCACAGCCCGAACAACGCACCCTTCAGGCACACCATCAGGTAGCCGCCGCCATAGCAGCGGTCAAATCCCAGCAGGTACAGCAGCACAAAGCAGAGCAGCCCGTTGACGCCCAGCCGCACAAAATCGCCCACCGGCGACTCTCCCAGCACTTTGGTCCGGGTAAAAAGGATCAACGCCGTATAGCGGTACAGGTGCGCCGCCAGCGTGCCGAACAGGCAGCCCGCGATGCCGAACCGCAGCACCGACATCACCGACACCAGCAGGTTGATGCCCATCTCGATCAGGGCCTGCTGCCGGGTCTCTTCAAAGCGGCCGCTGATGTTCAGCAGCATCCCCAACGGCTGCTTGGCGCTGGACAGCAGCTCCACCGCCGTAAACAGTACCAGCAGGCGGGTGTCGAGGTACTCGGCATCGGTCACGCCCGCCGTGTACAGCGCGATGATGGGCATCAGGAACACAGCCACGGTCGTGAACAGTGCAAAGGCCGCGGAAAGGTAAAGGGCATCGTACAGCCGGTACAGCCGCTTGAACTTTTCCGGCTCCACATAGAACAGCTGCCCCAGCCGAAAACTGATGCTGTTGACGATCGAGTAGAACAGCTTTTCGATGTTGGAGAAAAACAGCATATAAATGGTGTACACACTGGCCGACGCCAGACCGCACAGGCTGGAGATCAGGATCGTGTCGGTGTTGTTGAACACGATGCCCGTGAGCTGATGCACCAGCACCGAGCCGCGCTGGGCCAGCGCCTCCAGATTGGAGGTGTCGTGCGCGTTGAGCCACGGATAGTTTTTGCGCATATAGGCCGTAAGCACCAGCACCTGGAACACCGAAGGCACGCAGTAGGTCACCTGCACTAACAGGATGCTGCGGGTAAACAGCAGCGCCAGCATGCGCAGCAGGTTGCCTGCCGCCATGGTGGCCGTGGTGATGTAGGTGATCACATAGTTTTTGCCTTCCACTTCCATAAAGGAGCGGTATTTGCCCTGCACCAGATAGCTCACGATGCCTGGGATGCCGTAGAACACCACGATCAGGCTCACGGTGCCGTAGGACAGCACCGTGTTGATGCACAGGGGGTACAGCAGCGCAAACACCACCGTGACCAGCAGATACACGATACCGGTGCGGCGGTAATAGTGATGCGTGGCCGAAAAAATGCCGTTGATGGCTTTCCCGTCGCCCACGGCCACCGGAAGGTAATAGGCCTGCTGCGAGGCCAGGCCCACGCCCGCTTCCAGCAGAGTCAGACAGGAAAAGATCTGCTTGATGGTGCTGTCCAGACCGTTGAGCTCCGAACCGAAGCTGGTAAGGTACAGCCGCGGCAGCAGCAGGCCGAACAGGATCACCGACAGGTTGTACAACAGCGACGAGCACATGTTGTGCAGCACCCGGCGGCGGCTTTCGGCCGCGGTCAGGACCGGACCGGTCGGGTTTTGTGCGTTGTCCATCACACCGCACCTCCATGCGAAGGCATCGCCTTGAGCGGATCTCCGGTCACATAATGGTACACTTCTTCATACCGATCCAGCATGATGTCATAATCAAAATTGGCCCGCACATAGTCCAGCTGCGCTTTGCTCTGCTCCGGGGTCAGCGGCCGGGCGGTGTCCCGCTCCAGTGCCCGGGCCAGACTGTCGGTGTCCTCGGTGCGGAACTCGGTGCCGTAGTCGGCGGTCACAGTGGTGTTCTCCGGGATGTCGCTCACGAGGCACTTCACCCCCAGCGACAGTGCCTCCAGCAGCGAAAGCGAAAGGCCCTCGGTGTGGCTGGGCAGCACGAACAGGGCACAGTTGCTGTACAGCTCCAGCAGTGCGTCGCCCACCACATAGCCCGTCGTGATGATGTTGGGGTTGCCCGCGATTTTCTCCTGCACCGTGGTGCAGTACTCGGTCTCCGCAAAGGGGCCGGCCAGCACCAGTTTTTTGTCCGTGTGGGCTTTCAGATAGCCCTCCACCAGGTCCAGCGGGCCCTTTTCCGGCGAGATGCGGCCCACATACAGAATGTAGCTCCCGGCTTCCAGCCCGTATTTTTCGCGAATCAGGTTGCAGGGCAGCGGCTGGCGCATCTGCACTGCATTGGGGATGAGGATGGCGGTACGATCGTACTTCTCCTGAAAATAGTTCCACTCGCTCTCCGACAGCACCACCAGATCATCCGCATACTTTGCGGCCACACGCTCGCCCAGCCTTAGGTAGGCGCTGGCAAAGCCGCCCCACTTGTCCACCTTCCAGTTCAGCCCGTGCACGGTGCACACCGTGTGCTTGCCGAACAGCTTGGCGATCACCAGCGGCACCGATGGGCCGATGGCGTGGTAGTGGATCACATCGCAGTCCCGCGTCAGGGCGTCAAAGGTGGCCAGGAACGAATAGACCATGGCATTCAGCGACGCCTTCTGAAAGGTAAAGATGCGGCGGGCCTGCACGCCCTCGGTCGTGTAAACATTGTGCCCCTTCTGCAGGCCGCGGTTGTACACCGTGACCTCATAACCGCGCCGGACCAGGCTGGCTGCCAGCCCGCCGACCATGACTTCCACACCACCCGAACGGGACGGGAAGTCCTTGTGCCCGATCATTGCCACCTTCATACCAAAATCTCCCTTTCCGTGACAGCGTTTGCTGCCATTCTGCCGGTCGTGGCTGGCCGGCTTCTGTGTGCAACTCAATTGTAACATAACCGCAACACCTGTGCAATGTTTCCGTGCATTGTTTTTGGCCAAAATCCCCGCAGAGCCTGCATTTTTCTCCATTGACCGGGCCGTACCTGCGCCAAATGTTTAACAAAGTTTAAGGCGTTCCGTGCCCTCAAATTGATTGACATACTTTTCACAGGTATGCTAAACTGTTTTTGTTGGTTCTGTGCAGATTTTTCCACAGAGCAGGGCCAAAAATCACAAAGAGACACAAGAAGAGAAAGAGAAGGAAACCACTATGAACAAGATCTCCCGCAAAGGCTTTCTGAAGATCGCCGCTGCCGCCGCCATGAGCGGTGTCACCGCCGGTGCTCTGGCTGCCTGCAATGCAGCCTCCGGCTCCACCTCCACCGCTGCTTCCGGCAGCGCTGCCGCTTCCGGTGCAACCGGCACCTACATCCCCGGCACCTATGAGGGCACTGCCGAGGGCATCTCCTCCACCGTCAAGGTCACCATGACCTTCTCCGACAGCGCCGTGACCGACGTGGTCGTGGACACCTCCGGCGAGACCGCTTCCTACGGCGCTGCCGCTGCCGATGAGCTGCGCAAGCAGCTGATGGCTGCCGGTTCTGCCGAGATCGACGGTGTTTCCGGCTCTACCGTCACCTCCAATGCCGTGATGAAGGCTGCCAAGAGCTGCTACGCACAGGCCAAGGGCGAGGCTGTGGTTGCGAGCGTGCAGCTGCCTACCGGCGATGAGAACGACTGGCTGGGCACCGAGCCCGACATCGACGAGGCCGCCATCACCGAGACATGGGATACCGATATCGTCATCGTGGGCGCAGGCAACGGTGGTATGTGCGCAGCCGCTTATGCTGCACAGAACGGGCTGGATTTCCGCATCATCGAGCAGAATTCTTCCGTCATGGAGACCCGTCACTGGTACGGCACCATTGATAGCAGCGAAGCACAGAAAAAAGGGATCGCTCCGGTTGACCGCGCCGAGCTGCTGAGCGAGATCTCCCGTTCTATGGGCGGTCGCTGCGACCAGCGCGTGGTCAAGACCTGGATCAACGAATCCGCTGCCATGCATGATTTTGTTTCCGGCATCCTGGAAAACGAACCTTATAACTATGTGTGCAACCTGACCGCCGGCGATGAAGCCAAGTGGCCGGATGACACACAGGTGAGCCAGAGCAAGCTGATGTTCCCTGTGCAGCAGGTCGATTACAGCAGCGCCGAAAAGCCCCGCAACGTGGTGTTCCAGGAGTACATTGAGAGCAAAGGCTACAGCATCGACTTTAACACCGGCCTTGCCAAGCTGGAAAAGGATGCCGACGGCCGCATCACCGGCGTGATCGCCCAGAGCACTGCCGACGACCACTTCATTCGCATCAACGCAGCCAAGGGCGTGCTGCTGGCCTGCGGCGGCTATGCCGGCAACCCCTACATGATGGAGCAGCTGGACCCGCTGGGCACCAGTGTGACCACTGCCTGCTCCTATACGCCTGCCGACAAGGGTTACGGCATCCGTGCCGCGATCTGGGCAGGTGCACATCTGGATGCAGAGCCCGCTCCCGTTCTGTTCGACCGTGGTCTGGTGGCACCCGGTGTGGATGCCGGCTATGTGGACAGCGAGAACGCCTTTGGCGGCAAGGCCTTCCCCGGCACTGTGGGGCAGTACAATCCCGGCAGCCAGCCCTTCCTGAAGGTCAACCGCCATGGCGAACGCTTTATGAATGAGAGCCAGGAGTACGACAACGCTTCTCACGCTTCCTTCCAGCAGCCGGGTCATGTTTATGCCATGATCCACGATGCAAACTTCCGCAGCGATGTAGATCGCTTCCACACCATCGGTTGCTCTGCACTGACCCGTTACATCCCCGGCATGATGGAAGGTCAGCTGGAGCAGTACGAGGGTGAGGGCCTGATCATGAAGGCGGACACCATTGAAGAGCTTGCCGACAAGATGGGCTTTACCGGTGCTGACAAGGACAACTTTGTAGCCACCGTTGCCCGCTACAACGAGCTGTACGACAAGCAGAACGACGAGGACTTCGGCAAGCCTGCAAGCCGCCTGAGCGCCATCCGCACCGCTCCCTTCTACGGCTGCTGGCTGGGTGCCTCTCTGCTGTGCAGTATGCAGGGCATCTCCATCACCGAGAACTGCCAGGCCAAGGACAGCAACAATGAGCCGATCCCCGGTCTGTATATCACCGGTGATATGTCCGGCAGCTTCTTCCAGAACAACTATCCCTGCGTCATGGGCGGTACTGCCTGCGGTCGTACCCTGACCTTTGCCATTAAATCCATCAAGCAGATGGCAGGCCTGGAGAACGCCTGATAAGGCGCAGTTCTCCTGCATAGATCCAACATTTCTTCTTTTCTTCTTTTTCATGGGAAGAGGGGCGGTCCCGGTCGGGGCTGCCCCTCTTTGCTGTTTTGCCCCGCACACCCCCTACACAAATGCCCGCGATTGTGCTATGATAGGGCTGAGCAGCCGGTTTGCTGCAAACAACCGGCAAAGCATCGAGGTGTATTGTATAATGTCTGAACTTCTTGAGACGCTGCGGCAGGAGGGCGTGGACCCGGCCCTGCTTTCTGCGGTGGAAGAATACCGCACTGCCCATCCGCTGGACGCTGCGCTGCGGCCCCGCATCCCGGCCCCGGCCTTTACCTACTACGGCAAAGAGGTGTGGGAGCAGGCGCTGGCCGCCCTGCTCTGCGGCGAAAACCTGCTGCTGGCGGGCGGCAAGGCCACCGGCAAGAACGTGCTGGCCGAGAACCTCTCCGCCGCCTTCGGCCGCCCCGCGTGGGACATCTCGTTCCATGTGAACATGGACGCGGCCTCCCTCATCGGCATGGACACCTTTGTCGACGGACGGGTGGAGTTCCGCCCCGGACCGGTGTACCGTTGCGCCCAGTGCGGCGGCTTTGGCGTGCTGGACGAGATCAACATGGCCAAGAACGAGGCGCTGGCCGTGCTGCACGCAGTGCTGGACTTCCGCCGCGCCATTGACGTGCCCGGCTACGACCGCATCCCGCTGGCCGAGGAGACCCGCTTCATCGCCACCATGAACTACGGCTACGCCGGCACCCGTGAGCTGAACGAGGCCCTCACCTCCCGCTTCGTGGTCATCCAGATGCCCACCATCACCCAGGACAACCTGGAAAAGCTGCTGCGGGCACAGTTCCCGGATCTTGCTGCGAAGTACGCCCACCAGTTCGCCCTGCTGTTCCTCGACTTGCAGAAAAAGTGCGACAGTGCGGAAATTTCCACCAAGGCACTGGACCTGCGCGGCATGCTGGACGCGCTGCGCCTGATCCGCCGCGGCATCCCCGCAGGGGCCGCGCTGGACATGGGCATCACCAACAAGGCCTTTGACAGCTACGAGCAGGGCCTGATCCGCGACGTGATCGCGGCCCGCATCCCGGCCAAACTGGATGCGGCCAAGCTGTTTGCCTGATGGAAGCCCAGAGCTACACCGCACAGGAGCGGCGGGCGGCCAATCAGGTCTGGGCGGCTGCGGGCGCCTATGGCTTTGAGCCGCTGTTTCTGGCCCACAACACCGACGGCACGGTGGATTTTTACATGAATACCATCGTGGGCCTTGTGCACAAATATTACGGTGACAAGTTGATAAACAGCATCTTCGACCGCTGGGCGGGCGATCTGCGGCAGGCCATGCTGGACGATCTGGCGTGGCTGTACCTCGAAAACGCGGCCTACCGGCTGGAGCTGCCCCACCGCCCGGTGCTGGAAGCGCTGCGCTATTCTCACGCCGACTACTTTTTTGCCATCCAGTACAAACTTTCCCGGCAGGAGTGGATGGCCAGGAACCAGCTGGTGTACACCATGCAGGCGGCCCGCTGGCGCAGCGTGCTGGGGCGCAATCTGCCCGTGATGACCCCCTACGAGAGCGGGTTGTTCCGGGCGCTGGCCCCGGACACCGCCCCGCAGCCGGACCAATTGCAGGACGCCCTGCTGGCCGTGTACGCAACGTTTGACCTCTTCGACGGCACCGTGCATCCGAAAGCGGCGCTGCACCTGCATCTGGACGGCCTGCTGGCCACCCTTGCCACCAAGGCCCTGCCCACCCAGATGATCAAGACCGACCGAGTGACCGTGGAGCACTCCAACGCCGTGGACGCCGCCGGCAGCGGCCCCAGCGTGGACAAACGGCAGGCCCACATCACCCTGAAGCAGAACGCCGCGCAGGACCGCGCCTACATCGAGAGCTGCTTCGGCCGCTCCCTCTACCCGCCGGAGCGGCTGCGCAAGGCCGAACAGGAGCTGTGCACCGGGGTGCATCTGGGGTGCCATTTGTGGTTCAGCGCGGGCGTGCCCAGCCCGGAACAGGCCCCCACCCCGGAGGCCCGGCATCTGGCCGAACAGGCCGAGCTGCAGGCCGACCGCAACCGCGCCTACTACGCCAAAAATCAGGAGCTGCACCGCAGCGTGGTGCTGCGGCTCACCGAGCAGATCCGCAACTGCATTCTGGTGCATCAGCAGCCCAACGCGCGGGTGGCCCGCAGCGGCAATGTGGACCCCGGGCGGGTGTGGCGCGCCCCGCTTTTGAACGATGACCGGGTGTTTTTGTGCGCCGAAGAGGAAAATCACCCCGCCTTTACGGTGGACCTGCTGCTGGACGCTTCCGCCTCCCGCCTGCACTGTCAGGAGGTCATCGCGGCGCAGGGGTCCATCCTAGCCGAGAGCCTGGCCAACTGCCGCATCCCGGTGCGGGTGAGCGCCTTCAGCAGCCTGCGGGGCTACACCGTGCTGCGGGTGCTCAAGGACTTTGCCGACAAGAACCGCCAGAACATCAACCGGTATTTTGCCTCCGGCTGGAACCGCGACGGCCTGGCCCTGCTGGCGGCGGGCGATCTGCTGGACTTTGCCCCCGGCCCCGCCCCGCGGCACCTGCTCATCCTGCTGACCGACGCTTCCCCCAACGACAGCCGCCGCATCCCGCCCAGCCCGGAAAACCCGCTGGGCTGCGGCTACGAGGACGCCGCCGGTGTGGCCGACGCGGCCGCCCAGGTGCGCGTGCTGCAGCGCAAGGGCATCCGGGTGTCGGCAGTGTTCATGGGCGAGGACCGCTCTGCCGCCGACGCTGCCCGCATCTATGGTAAAAATATGGCCCGCATCCGCGGCATGGACCAGCTGGCCCGCGCCGCCGGCCGCCTGATCCAGAACGAGATCCGGGAGCTGGGAGATTGAGAGATTGCCTTCCCCTTTTGGGGGAAGGCTTTTTTGTTGTCCGGCACACAACCGCTTCGGGCATTTTACAACCAACCGTCGCGTTGTATTTTGGAGCAGTTCCGGGGTGTTCGCAAAAATCTGGTTGTTTTTGCAAACTTTTAGTTGTTTTTTGTCGTAGTTTATGCTATACTATGTTCAGACGAACCACAGGAACACGCGATGTCCCCCGCAGTGCACGGCGGCGGCCCGCGTTGGAAGTCCTTTGAATACAACACTTTGCTGTCACTCGAACCATTCAGGGAGGAACGTATCATGGATGCCAACCGCTACTTTACCGCCATGCACAACGCCATGTCATCCCGTCTGCCGGGGGCGCAGCTTCTGGCCGCCGTGCGCCTGCAGGATCTCTGCGGCAACGATGCCTACCTGGAAGTCCGGCGGATGCCCGGGGAGCACTGCGCCACCGTGTGTTACTCCACGATGGGCCGCAGAGGACTGAACTTCCAGCTGTTCCGCAAGGGGTGGATGCTCTGCCACAACGAGAGCGGCCAGCTCACCGGGCAGTTCCCCGCCAAGGCCGAGAGCCTGCTGGAGGACACCGACTTCCACGCCTGCTGCCGCGAGGACCGGCTGGACGCTGCCCGCACCGACCGCATGGTGCAGGAGCTGGAAACGCTGGCGGGCACGGACTGCGATCTGCCTTTGCCCCGTGACGCCCGCACCGGGGCCGTCATCACGGTGGACAGCTTTGTGGGCCGGGGTGCCCACTGGAGCTACAGCACCCTGCGCAAGGCTCCCTGCCTGCCGGTGGCCGCCATCCTGTACTGGCTGGCCGACAGTCTGGCCGGAGCCGAGCGCCGCACCCTGCAGGCCGACCCGGAGGCTGCCCAGCTGGCCGCACAGTGGCAGAGCGGCACGGTGGAGATGTTCTAAACTTGAGATCGGAAGAGCG
>OICD01000518.1_pt1 | contig 21734 bp, 22 predicted proteins | sample 1581161 | NCBI WGS metagenome assembly OICD01 (sample SAMEA3882546, study PRJEB24775) | human gut metagenome | biome: human-associated habitat; feature: intestine environment; material: feces | place: Netherlands | collected 2009/2010 | reverse complement strand
GTGCCGGTCAGGGTGCCGTAGGAATACTCCGACAGGCCGGTGATGGCGATCTTGCAGGGGTCGCCCACATTGATCAGCGGCCGGTCGTTGACGGTGACAGCCGCCACGATCTCAAGGTCGCTGTTCTCGCTGGCAACGGTGGCCAGAGCGGAGCCTGCACTGAGCACCATGCCTACCTTGTAGGGGGTGTCCATGTGGATGACACCGGAGGTGGGAGCGTAGATATAGTAATCGTTCGCGCCGGTGTTCAGGGCATCCAGCTGGGCCTCGATGTTGTCAATGTTGGCCTGCACGCTGGTCAGGTTGGCAGAAATGGACTGCAGGGTGGAGTAGTACAGGCTCTCCACCTCGCTCTGGTTCTGCTCCATCAGGGTCTTGATCTGCTCATCGGTGTAACCGGCGGCCTGATAGGGCGAAGCGTCGAACGCCTTCTGGCTGACCTGGCTCTTGTAGCTCTCGTACTGGTAGTAATAGGGCTGATCGTCGATGTCGGTCTCGCTGAAGTAGTTCTTGTCGTCCTGAATGGACTTAAGCAGCTTTTCGTACTGGCTCTTCTGCTTTTTGTAGATGTCCAGCTGCTTCTGGTAGCTGTCCTGCTGGATGTCCAGATCGGTGCTCTTGATGTGGGCAATGAGGTCGCCCTCGGTGACATAGCTGCCCTCCGAGATGTTCAGCTCGGTGATGGAGCCGGAGTAACTGGACATGATATAGGTCTTGTTGGCCGCCTGCACTGAGCCAGTGGACTGGCTGACGTAGGTGCGCTTGTTCTGGGTGCTCCAGATCACCAGAAACACCATGAGGAAAGCCACCAGAAGAATGAGCGCGTAGCCAAAGGCCGGCAGCTTCTTCTCCATCATAATGCGGCGGTCCTGCAGGTCGGAAAGATTCTGAATGCGAGTGGTCATATTACTTCGTCTCCATAAAAACGTCCATGACACCGTTTTCGCTGTCCTGATTGACGTAGATGCTGTAGGCGGTGCCGGTCAGCTCGATCTCGTGCTCGTAGGCATAGATGTTCAGCTTCTGGCTGGCAAGGCTGCTGTGGTCCATGGGGCCGGTGAAGTGGGCGTACAGGCAGCCCTTCACCCGCAGCACAGCGTCCTGCTCGTAGCCCGGCTCCAGGCGGGGGATGAGCTGGTTGACCTGCATCATAAAATAGATCTGCGGCTCCGGGTTGGGGCCGGAGGTAAACTTGACGCACTGGATCACAGGGCCAACCGGCATGGCGCTGTGGCTCTTGATAAAGTTCTGCATCTGGGTCAGGATCACGCCCAGGTTGCCCAGCTCGCTGGCATCGATCTTGCGTGCCAGAACGTTGGTCAGCTTCAGGGTCTTGTTTTCTGCAACTTGGATCTCTCTCATAATATTGTCCACCTGTTTCTTTTTTGTTTGCAATAAGCAATTGTCTGGGGTCAAAGATTCTTTTTTACCGTTTTGCCAAAGACTCTCCTCAAAGCGGCCTCACCCTCTCAGTCAAAGCCTAACGGCTTTGCCAGCTCCCCCAAAGTGGGAGCTCTTGACAAAAAGGGTCACAGCTGCTTTTATATCCGAATTTGTACTTCCCTATCAATGGTCTCGCATACAGCATCAAAATGATTGTTAACATCCCGATTAGAGAACCGTAAAACTTTCAAGCCATAGCCATGCAGGATAGCACTTCGTTCCTCATCGTAAGCTTTCCCCTGTTCAGTATAATGCTGTGAGCCGTCAAGTTCAATAACCAATCTTGCATCCGCGCAATAAAAATCCACAATAAACGATTCAATGATCCGCTGTTTGTAGAATTTTACCGGATATTTCCGCAAGAAAACATACCAAAGCCGTTGCTCCTGTGGTGTCATTTCCCTCCGAAGTCTTCGGGCTACATCCAGCATGTCATTATTCTTGACAACTGTCGTCTTTTTCATCAGCTTATACCTCTACCGGGCTCACCCTCTCCGTCAGCGCACACGCGCTGCCACCTCCCCCAAAGTGGGAGGTTTTGACAGAATGATTCACTCCCTGCACTGTGGGCAAGTCTGCGTTCACACTACGCAAAGGGAAACCCGCCGTACACTGCGCTATGCCAAGGGCTCTCCCTTCGGGAGAGCTGGCGCAAAGCGCCTGAGAGGGTGAGGATGCTCACGGTAAGCCACTCACACAGCGATAAAGTGTCACTATAGCTTATACCTTTACCGGGCTCACCCTCTCCGTCAGCGCACACGCGCTGCCACCTCCCCCAAAGTGGGAGGTTTTGACAGAATGATTCACTCCCTGCACTGTGGGCAAGTCTGCGTTCACACTACGCAAAGGGAAACCCGCCGTACACTGCGCTATGCCAAGGGCTCTCCCTTCGGGAGAGCTGGCGCAAAGCGCCTGAGAGGGTGAGGATGCTCACGGTAAGCCACTCACACAGCGATAAAGTGTCACTATGTAAAGAGCATTCCTGTAAGGATAAACATAATCTTCTACCACACACAATTGCCTACCGCAATGCGATAAGCAACATAAAAATAAGGTGTGCCAGGAGGCACACGCCTCCTGGCACACCATAACGAGGCATTGTTGTCTGCCCCGCGCTAACAAGTAGGGCGGTGCAGTTTCCTCAACGCTTCATAATTTCAGATCACGTCTAATTAGACAGTGAAGGTAACAGCAGTCTCCTTGACGGTGTTCTTGGTAGGAGCCACGCCCAGGTTGTAGACAGCAGCAGCAATGCCCAGAGCGTTCATGACGTAGTCACCGATGTTGTTCTTCTCGATCTTGCCGCCCTTAACATTGTGGCCGAACAGGTTCTTGCCGATGTTGCCGACTTCCTTCCAGGTGGTGTTGCCGCTGAACAGGACACCGATGGTGCGGTCAACGGTAGACTGCAGGAAGGTATTGCCAACCAGAGTCACGATGTTGGTGTTGAAGGTCTTGACGTTCTCAATACCCCAGATAGGAGCGGTAACAGCGCCGATAGCGTCGATGAAGTTAGCGCCACCGTTGACATAGGTCATTTCGTTCTCTGCGATAACAGAGTAGTTTGCAGGCATCATCATAATGAATTACTCCCTTCAAATGAATGAAAAAAACTTATTTTAGCGATCTTTTTCTGGCTGCGCATCCGTCCAAAGATCATTTATGTAACCGAGTGCGCACTCGGCTGCAACTTAATAGGTCATTGCCTCGCCATCGTCGTCTTCTTCAACAACTGCCGCGGAGGCAACGGGTGCGGGCTCTTCCTTCTTGCGGCGGAAGATGCCCTGCTGCAGGTTCCAGAGCTCGTAATACTTGCCCTGCTTTGCCAGCAGCTCGTCATGGGTGCCGCGCTCCACGATCTGGCCGTGATCCATGACCAGAATCAGGTCGCAGTCACGGATGGTGGAAAGGCGGTGTGCCACGATCAGCATCGAACGGTCAGCCAGCTGGTTATAGATCATATCAAAGATGGTATTCTCTGTACCAAAGTCCAGGCTGGAGGTCGATTCATCAAAGATGTAAAGGCTCGAATCCTTCAGGAACGCACGGGCCAGTGCAATGCGCTGCTTCTCACCACCGGACAGGCCGTTGCCGGCTTCCTCCAGATAGGTGTTGTACTGCAGCGGCAGCTTGCGGATGAACTCGTGTGCGTCGGCCTTCTTGGCCGCCTCCCGTACCTGATCGAGGGTAGCCTCGGGGCGGGAGATGCGGATATTCTCGAAGATCGTCTTGCTGAACAGCTCAACGTTCTGCGGGACATAGGAAATGCAGCGGCGGACGGATGCATTGCTGTACTCGTCCAGATCAACGCCATTCACACTGATGGTGCCGCTCTCCGGCTCGTAATACTTGAGCAGGAGCTTGGTGATGGTGGACTTACCGGAACCCGAGGAACCAACCAGCGCCACCTTTTTCCCCTGCGGGATGGTGAAGGAGATGTGGTCCAGTGCCGGGGTGCGGTTGCCATACCGGAAGGTGACATCCTTGAACTCAATGTCGCCCTCCATGCTCTCCATCTCGGTGTACTCGCGGTCATCGTCCTGCTCGGATTCATAATCCATGATCTCCGTCAGGCGCTTCATGGAGATGGAAGCCTCCTGAATGGACATCTGCATACTGATGAGCTCGCTCACCGGAGAAGTAAAGTAGCCCGAAAGGGTGCTGAACGCCATGTAGCCGCCCAGCGTCAGCTGGCCATTCAGCACCTGCGTGATGCCCACATAGGTGGTGACCATGTTCAACACGGTCATGATCACGCTGGAGATCAGGCTCTGGCCGGTGCTGATCTTGCTGGAACGCAGGCTGATCTTCAGGCTCTTGATGTATTCACGCTCAAGGGCTTCCAGCTCACGCTCTTCGCAGGCGTTGCACTTGATGGTCTCGATGCCGCGCAGGCTCTCGATCATCTGGCTGTTCAGAACGGCCGACTGCACCATCGTCTCTTCATTGATCCGCTTGTAGGGCTGCTTGAAGATGATGACGAGCAGCAGGCTCAGAACGGTGGTAAACAGGGTAATGGAGAACAGCGAGGAGTTCATCCGGAACAGGACAAAGCCTGTACCCACGGCCATCACAATGTCCATGACCACGCTCATTGCAATGCTGGTCAGCACCGATTTGATGGTGCCTGCATCGGAATAGCGGGTGGTGATCTCGCCGGTCTTACGGGATGCAAAGAACTTCATCGGCAGTTTGTACACATGCTCGAAGTAGCCCAGCATCAACGGGATATCGATTTTAATGGAAAGGAAGATCAGGATCCACTGTCTCACAGTCGAGAGCAGCGTGCTGGTCAGGTTGACCACACTGAACACGACAATGAGCGATATGAGCAGATTTTTCAGCCCATAAGGCAGCACCTCGTCCATGATTGCCTTATTAAAGACGGTGGACACGATGCCGATCAGTGTCAGGATCACTGAACTGAGAATAGCGTAAGCAAACAGCTTTTTCTGGGGAAGCAGCAGATCCATGTACCGCTTCAACATGTTGTTGCGGGCTGCCTTGGCTTCCTCTTTACCCTCCACCTTATGCTTGCCGGTGCCGCCCTTAAACTCCGCTGTGGGGTTCAGCAGCAGCAGCACGCCGGTGAAGTTTTTATAGAACTCATCCAGGCTGATCTTTTTCAGTTCATTTGCAGGGTCGCCGATGACGACGTAATCCTTGCATTTGTACTTTTTGCTTGCATCAGCCTTGCGTTCTTCTTCCTGCACCACATGCTTGCGGCGAGCATCGTCATCCTTGATGGTCGTCTTTTTGAAGATGACCACAAAGTGGGTCAGGCCCTGGTCGGTAATGACCTGCGCAATTGCGGGCAGTGTGAAATCGCTTAAAAAGTTTTCGCGGTCAACACGGACAGCCGCCGTGCTGAAGCCCAGCTCATTGGCTGCTTTCTGCAGGCCAACGAGGTTCGTGCCTTTCATGTCGGTTCCCATCATATCCCGCAGGCGGGTGATGGTGATTTCCTTTTTGTAATGGAGGCACACCATTGCGAGTGAAGCGGCCGCGCAGTCCGTAGAATCGTGCTGCCGCACATAGGTATAACGCATACGATGTTTCCTTTACAAGAGACCGACAACCAAAAGCAAACGATCTCTTTTTCAATGTACTGTGTCTATTTCAAAACTACGGCTTTTATTCTAGCACACCCGGTCTGTTTGCACAAGCCCCAGTTTGCTGTTGTTTTGACCGTAGGTCTGACAAATGAAAAAGGTTTTCTTTTTGCACTCCGGTTTAACAGCGCATAGCCTTCTGCTTTGCCCTGCCCTGCGGAGAACCAGGGCAAAGCAGAAGTCCGCTGCTATCAAAAGAAGGGAGCGCCTACCCTTTGATCTGCGTCAATCACCACAGAACGTTTAAAAACTGTTCCAAGGTTTGGGTGTAGTATACCACAATCTGACAGCATCTTCAAGAGGACATTTTTTAAGAAACCATTAATTTTGAAGATTTTGTGAAAAAAGTCTCAGATTGGTTACAACACCCGGTTAAAAAACAAGCGGCGAAGTTGCCCTCGCCGCCTAATGGCGCCTCTTGCCTGACTCGAACAGGCGACACCCTGATTAACAGTCAGGTGCTCTAACCGACTGAGCTAAAGAGGCACATCTTTCAAAACGCAATTCCGCAGCGCACAATTGACTGCGAGATGTATTATAACTCTTCCCGCTCCCTTTTGCAAGCCTTTTTTGGAAATTTGTGAAAAAAGTTTTTCAAAAGGGCTCAACCCTCTCAGTCAAAGCCTTGCGGCTTTGCCAGCTCCCCCGAAGGGGGAGCCTTTGGCAGGACCACCGCAAGCAGCTGCTAAAGGCCGGGGCAGTCTTGGCTCCCCCTTTGGGGGAGCTGGCGCGTTAGCGCCTGAGAGGGCGAGCCCGTGTTCCGACATCCTTTTTCTTACGCTTCTGTTACCCTGTCAATACCAGAAAGAAGGTGCCGCCCATCAAGACTGTGATCTACCTCGATGTCCTGCTGCTGACAAATTTTGCGCTCACGCTGCTGTTCCTGCTGGCGGCGGGGCTGCTGGCAGGGGTGGAGTGCCGGGCCGGGCGGCTGCTGTTGGGCGGGGCGGCGGGGGCAGCTTCCTCGTTGGCCCTGCTGGCCCCGGAAGCGCCGGACGCTGCCGCGCTCTTATATAAAGTGTCAACCGCCGCCCTCACGGTGGCCGCTGCCTACGGCTGGCCGGGGGGCCGATGCTTCGCCCGGCTTGTGGGGTGGTTCTGCGCGGGAAATCTGCTGCTGACGGGGGCGCTGCTCCTGCCCGGGGCCCAGACCAACAACGGCTGCATCTACCTGCCCCTTTCGCCGGGGGCACTGCTGGCGGGCGCGGGCGGGGTGGTGCTGGCTGTGCAGGGGGTGCTCCGCTTTCTGGGCCGGGGCGGCGGGCAGGTATTTCCCGCCCGGCTCACTGTGGCAGACACAGCGCTGGATGTCCGGGCCTTCTGCGACACCGGCTTTTCGGTGCAGGAGCCGCTTTCGGGCCGGACGGTGGTGCTGGTGCGGTTCGGTGCCGTGCAGGGCCGCCTGCCGCCCGCCCTGGGTACTTATCTGGAGCAGCACTTTGCCGGGGCCGCTCCCCTGCCCGACCCGGCGCTGGGGGTGCGCCTTGTTCCCTGCACCACCGTGGCCGGGCACTGTATCCTGCCGGCCGTCCCGGCCAGCCTGTGCTGCACCGGCTCTCCCGCCGGGCAGGGCATGGCCGAGCACCTTTATGCCGCCTTCGCCGATCTCCCCCCGCCGCCTGATGGGTGGGAAGTGCTGGTGGGGGTGGAAGCGTTGGAAATGATTCACCCCCTCCGTCACCGCCAAGCGTGACCGAGGACTTCACAAAGGAGGAACCGCCCTTGCATCATCTGCTTTCACTTCTTTGCCGTCTTTATTGCTTTCTGCTGGCCCCTTCCACCGCCCACTACATCAACGGCGGGCCCAGCCTGCCGCCGCCGCTGACACCGGAGCAGGAAAAGGCCCTGCTGACCCGGATGATGGCGGGGGATGCCGCCGCGCGCGATGACCTCATCACCCACAACCTGCGGCTGGTGGTCTACCTTGCCAAAAAGTACGAGAACAGCGGTGTGCCGCAGGAGGACATGATCTCCATTGGCACCATCGGGCTGATCAAGGCGGTGAACACCTTTACGCCCGCGCGGAACATCAAGCTGGCCACCTACGCCAGCCGGTGCATCGGCAACGAGATCCTGATGTACCTGCGCAAAAGCTCCAACCGGCGGCAGGAGGCCAGCATCGATGAGCCCCTGAACACCGACGGCGACGGCAACGAGCTGCTGCTCTCGGACGTGCTGGGCAGCGACGAGAACCTTGTGGGTCTGCAATTGGAGCAGGCCGCCGAGCGTGCCACCCTCCGGCGCTCCGTGGAGCAGCTGGCCCCCCGGGAGCGGCAGATCATGGAGCTGCGCTTCGGCCTTGTGGACGGCGTGGAGCACACCCAGAAGGAAGCCGCCGATGCCCTTGGCATCAGCCAGAGCTACATTTCCCGGCTGGAAAAGCGGATCATCCGTCAGCTGAAAGAGGTGCTGGAGCGGGAATAACCGGCAGCTGGCTCACCCTCTCAGGCGCTAACGCGCCAGCTCCCCCAAAGGGGGAGCCAAGACTGCCCCAGCCTTTAGCACCTGCTTGCGGTTGCCCTGCCAAAGGCTCTCCCTTTGGGAGAGCTGGCATTGCGAAGCAATGACTGAGAGGGCGAGGCTGCTAACAATTCCCATGTATCTTCCCTGCCCTCTTACCCCATACTTCCGGTATCAACGTAACCGGAGGTTCGGGGGATGTACAACAAAGTGGAATTATGCGGGGTGGACACGGCCCAGCTGCCGGTGCTTTCCGAAGCGGAAAAGCGGCAGCTGCTCACCCGGGCGCGGGCAGGCGATGCCGCCGCCCGGCAGGCCATGATCGAGGGCAACCTGCGGCTTGTCCTGAGCGTGGTGCAGCGGTTCGCGCAGCGGGGGGAGAATCTGGACGACCTGTTTCAGGTGGGGTGCATCGGGCTCATCAAGGCCATCGACAACTTTGACCCGGCCCAGCCGGTGCGGTTTTCCACCTACGGCGTGCCCATGATCATCGGGGAGATCCGGCGCTTCCTGCGGGACAACAACGCCCTGCGGGTCAGCCGCAGCCTGCGCGATGCCGCCTACAAGGCCATGCAGGCCCGGGAGACGCTGGAAAAGCAGCTGGGCCGGGAGCCCACCGTGGACGAGGTGGCCCGGCAGGCAGGACTTTCCCGCCGGGAGGTAAACGCGGCGCTGGAATCGGTGGTGGAGCCCATCAGCCTGGAAGAGCCCCTTTACACCGATGGCGGCGATGCCATGTATGTCATCGATCAGGTGCGCGACCCGGACAGCGAGGACAGCTGGATCAGTGGGTTGGAGTTCCGGCAGACCGTGGCCGGGCTGACCCCGCGCGAAAAGCGGATCATGGAGCTGCGCTACCTCAAGGGCGAGACCCAGATGGAGGTGGCGCGGGAGATCGGCATCAGCCAGGCGCAGGTCTCCCGGCTGGAAAAGGCCGCGCTGGAGCAGTTCCGGCACAAATAAACAGGAGAGCGGCACAGGCCTCCCTGCACCGCTCTCCTATTTTTTGTATTTGCGCCTGGTCGCCGCCCCGCCCCGCAGATGGCGCTCGGCCTTGTTGCGGGCCAGCACGGCCTGCACCCGGGCAAACAGGGCCGCATCCACGGCCCGCAGGCGGGTGGACACATCCTTGTGAACCGTTGATTTGCTGCACCCGAACGCCCGGGCGGCTGCCCGCACCGTGGCACTGTGCTCTGCAATGTACTCTCCCAGCAGCGCCGCCCGCTGCTCCGGCTCCACGTTCATCCGGTCACGCCTCCCCTGTTTGCGGTCTCCCTAAAAAATATGAGCCAGCGGCCGCCAATATGCCCGCCGGGGCTTGACATTTGGGCGCTGGCCGCTATACTGGGAGCTGGACATAAAAACAGGGGCGCTGAAAAGCTGAGATCCGCACCTGAGCGGAGTACCCTCGAACCTGATCCGGGTAATGCCGGCGTAGGTAGTTTGCGGAAAGGTCCACCCTCTTCACAAACGAAGCCCATGCGCCTGCCTTTTTGTGCGGGTGCATTTGTTTTTGTGTACTATTATCTGAGAAGAGGAATCTCCCATGTCAAAAACCTATTCCAAGACCCGCATTCTTGTGGAGTGCGCCCTGATGATCGCCATTGGCACCGTGCTGAGCAACATCAAGTTCTTCACCCTGCCCAACGGCGGCAGCGTTACCCTGCTGAGCATGCTGCCCTTTGTGCTGGTCTCCTTCCGCCACGGCGTGAAGTGGGGCCTGTTCACCGGCTTTGTCAACGGCTGCCTGCAGATGCTGCTGGGCTTCTGGGCACCCCCGACCCCGACCTTCCTGTATTTCCTGGGTGAAGTCCTGCTGGACTACCTGGTGGCCTTTATGGCGCTGGGCACTGCCGAGTTCTTTGCCCGTCCCTTCAAGAACCGGATGGTCGGCGTGGCCGTGGGCACCTTTATGGCAGGTTTCCTGCGTTTTATGTGCAGCTTCCTGTCCGGTGTGCTGGTCTGGGGCAACCTGAACGAAGGCCTGTCCGCCTGGACTTACAGCCTGGTGTACAACGGCAGCTACATGCTGCCCGAGACCCTGCTGACCATGGTGGCCGCCGTTCTGCTCTGCCGTGTGGCTCCGCAGATCTTTGACCGCCAGCACGCAAAGGCCTAACCCCTCCTCACTTTGTTCCGCGCCCTGCCCGGCTCCGTGCCCGGCAGGGCTTTTTTGTTTTTGCAAACTTTTTCAAATTGGGTGTTGACAACCGCCCGCCCGGCTGGTATAATAACTCACGTCGCAAGACACCAACCGAATATGTGGGGGATTAGCTCAGCTGGGAGAGCGCTTGCATGGCATGCAAGAGGTCAGCGGTTCGATCCCGCTATTCTCCACCAAAAAAGCACTGTACTTCGTAGGAAGTACGGTGCTTTTCTTTTTTGTTCCGGCAAAAAGATCAGAGGTGCACCGCTCGCCATGCAGGCGGGCCAGTGACACCCCCGATCTCAATCGAAACCGTTATCTGATTTAACGCTTGCAGTGTTTTCCGCGCCGCGCCGCCAGCTCCATGCCAAGGCCCGCCAGCGTATCTCTACGTCGGCGGTCTTTTTTATGGGCGCGGGTGGATTACGCAAGCCGCGCTGCTAAAAACAGCCCACTGGGCTGTTTTTGCCCCTTCTTCTGCGACGGGGCCGCAGCTGTTCGAATCCGCCAGCATGAAAACTCAATCCTTCTGCAAACAGAAAACCGCCAGCGTATCTCTACGCTGGCGGTCTTTTTATGGGCGCGGGTGGATTACGCAAGCCGCGCTGCTAAAAACAGCCCACTGGGCTGTTTTTGCCCCTTCTTCTGCGACGGGGCCGCAGCTGTTCGAATCCGCCAGCATGAAAACTCAATCCTTCTGCAAACAGAAAACCGCCAGCGTATCTCTACGCTGGCGGTCTTTTTATGGGCGCGGGTGGATTACGCAAGCCGCGCATCTAAAAAAGCCCCGCAGGGGCTTTTTTCCCCGCCGGACTGTTCGGCGGGTCGATGCTGTTCGAATCCACCCGCCTAGCCTCCGGGAAGGTTATTACAAAACAGAAACTCCAGTACCCGGTTCGGATACTGGAGTTCTTGGTGGGCGCGGGTGGATTCGAACCACCGAAGCTGAAAAGCAGCAGATTTACAGTCTGTCCCCATTGGCCACTCGGGAACACGCCCATATCCTATTTGCAGTCATCGCTGACTGCCTGTATATTTTATCATCTGAAGTGGCATTTGTCAACTACTTTTTCCACGGATTTTCTCTTTTTCTATCGTTCTCTATTTTCCTGCGTTTTACCGCAATAAAAGCACTTTCTATAACAGCAAAAGACCCCAAAACGTTTTCCGTTTTGAGGTCTTTTTGGAGCTAGTGACAGGAGTTGAACCTGCAACCCACTGATTACAAATCAGTTGCGCTGCCATTGCGCCACACTAGCATCGGTTACTTAGATAGTATACCACCAGCGGGCGGGTTTGGCAAGGCTTGATTTCTGATTCTACGGTTATTCCACGGTCACGCTCTTGGCGAGATTGCGGGGCTTATCCACATCACAGCCGCGCAGAACAGCCATATAGTAGGCAAACAGCTGCAGCGGAACGATGAGCTGCAGGGGCATCAGCAGGTCATCGTAGTCATCCAGACGCACCACATAGTCGGCCACGCCATCGGGCACCACAGCATCCCGGGTGGTGAAGAGCAGGACCTTCGCGCCGCGGCTCTTGGTCTCCTTGGCGTTGGAGATGGTCTTTTCGTAGACCTGCTTCTGGGTGGCAAGAGCGATCACCGGCACGCCGTCTGTCACCAGACTGATGGTGCCATGCTTGAGCTCGCCCGCCGCATAAGCATCCGAGTGGACATAGCTGATCTCCTTCAGCTTCAGGCTGCCCTCCAGCGAGAGCGAATAGTCGAACCCGCGGCCGATGAAGAAGCAGCTCTGGGTATTGACGAAACGGCTGGCCAGATACTTGATCTGCTCACAATCGGCCAGGCGGGGCTTGATGACCTCCCCGGCCCGGAGCAGCTCTGCCGTCAGGCGGCGGATCTCGGCATCGGTCTGCATTCCCCGGGCGTAAGCCAGCCGCAGGGCGAACAGGTAGAGCACGCACATCTGCACCATGTAGGCCTTGGTGGAGGCCACAGCGATCTCAGGGCCGGCATAGGTGTACATGACATAGTCCGCCGCGCGGGCAATGCTGCTGCCCACCACGTTCACAATGGCCAACACCGGCACACCCCGGCTCTTGGCCAGCTTGAGGGCTGCCAGCGTATCGCTGGTCTCGCCCGACTGGCTGATGATGATGACCAGATCCTCCGGCCGCAGGATGGGGTTCCGGTAGCGGAACTCGCTGGCGATCTCCACCTGTGCAGGCACCCGGGCCAGCGCCTCGATGGCAGCCTTGCCCACCATGCCCGCGTGCATGGCCGTGCCGCAGCCCACCAGATGCACCGTGCCGATGCGGCGCAGCCGCTCATCTGTCAGCTCAGGAACGCGCAGGTCGGGCAGACCGTTTTCCACACGGGGGCTCACCGTGGCCGTGATGGCCGCAGGTTGTTCGTTGATCTCCTTCAGCATGAAGTGCGGGTAGCCGCCCTTTTCAGCGGCTTCCTGATCCCAGTTGGCGGTCAGAACTTCCCGCTCTACCGGCTCCGCGAACTCATTGTAGAAGCGGATGCCGTCGGCGTTCACCACCGCCATGTCCCCCTCTTCCAGCACGCTGTACCGGCGGGTATATTTCAGCAGCGCCGGGATATCCGACGCAATAAAGTTTTCCTCTTCGCCCCAGCCCACGATGAGCGGGCTCTCCCGCTTGACCGCGAACAGGGTATCCGGGAAATCCCGGAACAGGACAACCAGCGCATAGCTGCCCCGCACCATGGCCAGAGCGGCGCGCAGGGCTTTGAGGGGCTCGCCCTCATAACAGCTGTCGATGAGCTTGACCAGGACCTCGGTGTCGGTCTCGCTCTCAAAGGTATAGCCCTTGGCCATGAGCCGCTCCTTCAGCACACCATAGTTCTCGATGATGCCGTTGTGGACGATGCTCACCCGGGGCGTGGAATGCGGATGGCTGTTCACATCGCTGGGCTCCCCGTGGGTCGCCCACCGGGTGTGGCCGATGCCGCAGCCGCTCCGGGCCAGGGCCTCCACCGCCAGCCGCTTGCGCAGCTCCGCCAGACGGCCCTTGCTCTTGACCACCCGGATGCCGCCCTCCAAAGCCAGGGCCACACCGGCGGAATCATAGCCGCGGTACTCCAGCTTTTCCAGACCATCCAGCAAAACATCCTGTGCATTCCGTTTTCCAACATAACCAACAATGCCACACATACAAAACACCTCCATGCCGACAGCCCGGCGCAAAAAACGCGCGCAGCACAGCTGTCAGCCTCCTGTAACAGTTTATGTTCTTGTATGGCTTTCTTTGAAGGGATCTGTTACGGTATCACTGCCGATTTTTGCCCCTCTCTGCGGCTGGTATAGCCCATGGTCAGCCGGAGAAACATCCGCCGAATTTTTCGATGATTTCTCTCCTCGTCACCCTCACGGCTGTCACCCGTGTGGCCCGGCGCTTTGTGTCAACTGGTGGTAGACATCACTCCTCTCAAATGTTTAACCTCTCAGTCGCCTTCGGCGACTGAGAGGTTTATTCATTACTTTCCCAGCATCTTATGCAGCTTCGGCCGCCACACCAGCTGATACACCTGCAGCAGGTTGTGGAGCGCCCGGTCATACAGCAGAAAGGCAACGTTGCCCATGGCAAGGGTGGCCAGCGAGACCACCAGCGCGGTGGTCTTCAGCTCCTGCGAAATGCTGCCCGCAGGCACCAGCAGCAGCACCAGCCCGTACATAGCCAGCACGGCACCGTTGCAGAGCAGCAGCTTGCACAGCCCCCGAACCAGCGGCAGACGGATGCGCTCAAACCGGGGCTTGACCAGCGGGTAATACCCCAGCAGGAACACAAAGACCAGCGCCACCTCCTTATCCGGCACAAAGAGCAGGCTGAGCAGGCTCACCGCGCCGTAGGCTGTCAGGGCCATGGTCCTGCCGCACTCCACGCAGACCGTGGCAATGAGCAGGCTGGCCACCGCCGGGGCAATGAACATCAGCACCGGCACCACGGCCCCCAGCAGCATCAGGGCCACGCTCAGGGCAGCCGCCATGCCGCAGTAGGCCATAGCCCAGCTCTTGCGGGCCTTCACGGCAGCTCCCAACGCACGGGCTGGTTCTCCGGGTCCAGCGGCTCCACCGCATGGCGCAGGCCCAGGATCATAATATTGTCAATCAGGCTCTTGTTCAGCTTGACATCCAGCATCCCGTAGGCGCGCACCAGATCGTTTGCCGCAGCCAGCGACTGCCGCCGGGCATTTTCCAGTGCAGCACCGGGGTCCTCGACACCATTGACCAGATACACATTGTACCGCTCGGCCCGCTTGTCATCGGCCACACGGCCCGCCTTATCGAACACCCGCCCGATGCAGCTGCCGATATAGCGCATACTCTTGCGCTGGCTGTTCTCATCGGTGGCAAGCGTGGAGTAGAGCGCGCCGTAGATGTTGCTCATAGGCTCGGCAACCTCGGTGTAGTTCTTGGCGTTCAGGTTCATCTGAACGATCGCCTGCTCCTGCTCCTGTTCAAACAGCCGCTCCAGCGCGGGGTTCTCCTGCACGGCCTTTTCGTAGGCGCGGCGGAGCAGGATGCGGTCGATGGTGCGCTTCACCCGCTGTTTGAAGGGCAACTCGTCACAGCGGCGGTCCTGCAGCTTATGCCAGCCCAGCAGCACCTCCACCTGCGCGGCCAGCCGGATGCCCTGGGTCTGGCACATCATCGGCTTCCAGCAGAGCGTCCAGGGCAGGCGCACCTTTTTGCAGGTCGCCTCCCGCCCGGCCAGGCTGTCTGACAGCAGTGCGAACAGAACCCCGTTGTGCTGCAGCTGACTGCACGAGTAGAGCCCGTAGGTCGTGTTCAGCTGATACTGCACGCCCCGCAGATACCATTGGTAGATATTATAATCCCGGATGGTAAGCTCCGGAAGATAAGGCCGCATCCGACCGTCCATGTCTTTTTGTTCTCCTGTTTACTTTTTCTTGAATTCGACGGTACGCTTCCCGTCAAAGCCCTGCTTGGGCATCGGCTTTGCCTTGTGCTCAAACTTGGGGGCCTCGTAGTACATATACAGCTGGCAGGGGATCATACCGTTGTACATCTTGCGGCGCTTGTTGGCGCGCTTGCCGTAGTGGCTCTCAAACTCCATATCGGCAGTGATGGCGTACAGGCCCGCGCAGGGATGCTCGGCCATCTGCCGGCCCAGAGTGCGGGCCAGCCTGGCGGCACCCTCGATGGTGTTCATCCGCTCGCCGTACGGGGGATTGGTCAGAACAATGGCTTCGGGCTTTGCCGCAAAGTCAGCAACATCGGCCACCTCAAAATGGCAGCGCTTTTCCACACCGGCCAGCTTTGCGTTGGCATTGGCCAGTGCCACGGCGGCGGGGTCGATATCGTAGCCAAAGGCTTCAAAGCCCACATCCAGCTTGGACTCTGCCAGCGCTTTCTGGCGCTGCTCGGCCCAGAGGGAAGCGGGCACAAAGCTGTAACGCTCGGCGGCAAAACGGCGCTTGAGGCCGGGGGCAATGTTCATGGCCTTCTGGGCGGCTTCGATCAGCAGGGTGCCGCTGCCGCAGAAGGGATCCTCCACCAGACTGTCGCGGCGGACACGGCCCAGGTCGGCAATGGTCGCGGCCAGCGTCTCACGGATGGGAGCTTCCATGGCGTTGCGGCGGTAGCCGCGCTTGTGCAGGCCCTCGCCGGTGGTATCCAGCATGATCTCGCAGACATTCTTGCGCAGCATGAAGCGGATCTTGTACTCTGCGCCGGTCTCGGGCAGAACAGAGGTATGATGCTTGTTCATCAGGCGCTTGACCACAGCCTTTTTGATGATGCTCTGGCAGGCAGGCACGCTGGTGAGCTGGCTGTTCAGGGAAGAGCCGGTCACAGGGAAGGCGGCATCGGCGGGCAGCAGCTCTTCCCAGGGGATGCTGTACACGCCGTCAAACAGCTCGTCAAAGGTGGAAGCGGGGTAGGTGTTGAGGAGCAGCATCACGCGCTCCACCGTGCGCAGGTTCAGGTTGGCGGCAGCGATCATCTCCGGCCCGCCCGCAAAGGTCAGGCGGCCATCCCCTACCCGGATGTTCTCGGCCCCGATGCGGGTCAGCTCAAATTTCGCAGTTGCCTCGCAGCCAAAGAAGCAGGGTGCGATCAGTTCAAATTTTGCAGGCATTCTGGTTCCTTTCTTGTCCGTGGGCGTTGCCGCACCACCAAAAAACAGGCCCGCCCCGCTGGGGCAGGCCAGGTTCGTTCTATGGCTCAGCGGCCGCGGCGGGAGCGCGGTGCATAACCGCCGCCGCGGCGGTTGTTGGTCTCGTGGTCGAGGTCGGCCATCTTTTCCTCGCTCTGGCTCTTGAAGCGGCTCATCATATCCTCAAAGCTCAGGTTATCGCTCTTGGCCGGGGCCTTGGGCTGCCACACGCGGGGGGCAGCGTCCCGGGCAGGGCCGTGCCCGCCCTCACGAGGAGGCCGTCCGCCGCCGCGGGAATTGCCGAAATGGCCGCCCTCGCGGGGGCCGTTCTGGCGCGGGCCGCCGGGCCGGGGCCCACGGTCACTGCGCGGCTGACGGGGTGCCGGCGGCAGCAGCCGCTTGATGGACAGCGCGATCTTGCCGTCCGGTGCAATGTTGATGACCTGCACCTTCACAGCATCGCCGTCGTGCAGCACCGTGTTGATATCCTGCACATATTCATTGGACACCTCGGAAATGTGGACCATGCCCGATTTGCCCTCAGGCAGCGCAACAAATGCACCAAAGGGCTTTACGCCGGTCACACGGCCTTCCAGTACGTTCCCTACCTCAATTGCCAAAACTCAATACTCCTTGCTCTCTTTTTGTGGGGGCACCGGGTCTGTCCGCAGAGCTGCCCGGCGGGGTGTGCCCTCAGTTGCCGGTCACATCCACAAAGATGCGCTCGTTGGGGGCTGCGTAGTTGTAAGAATCCCGGGCGACCCACTCGGTCACATCGTCAGCATCGCCGCTGAGGATGCGCTTCATCTCCTCGTTCTGGGTCTTTTGCTGTTCGATCTGCTCGCTCAGCGTCTGTAATTCCGCACGCCGGGAGCTGATGGACACCTGATTGGAGATGTAGGCCACCAGCATACTCAACAGCAGCAGAATGAAGAAAAGACGAAGGATCGTCCGCACAAACGGGCTGCGTCTGCGCTTTTTCCGGGTGGTATTTGCCATTTTTCAGCGCCTCCTGTGCTCAGCAGGCCCGAAACGCCTGTACTCTTACTTTGATACGTTAGAATTATACAACAACCGCCGTGCGCTTGGCAAGTTCTTTTTCGGTTTTTTTGCGCTTCTTTTTTGCGCGCGGCGCGCTCTGGCCTGCTCCGCCCGGTTTTTGCGGGCTGCTGCCAGCGGCTGCAATGCCCGCCGGGCCAGCCGGAGCGGCCCCGCCGCCAGCCAGAACAGCCCCTGTTCCAGTGCCTGCAGGGCAGGCCGCAGAAGCCGTTCGGCCCCAAAAGCGCAGAGAAAGGCGCTGCCCGGCATATACCACCGCAGCACGCCCCCGGCGCTCAGGGCGGCGGCATAGCTCTGCAGCCCCAGCAGGACAGCCCCCACAAGGGCCATATCCGGCAGAATCGCCGCCCGCCCCCTGACCGGAAACACCGCGCGCACGCTGCCCAGCACAAAGCCCAGCAGGGCGCAGGCAGCCGCCTCCTGCCCGATGAGCGCGGGCGCAAGGGCCGGTGCCATCAGCGGAGCAGCCGGGACAGAAAGCCGCCCGGGGTGCGCGCGGTGGTGTACTCCACCGTGTCGATGCGGCCCGTCAGCTTCACTTCCCCGCTGTCGAGGTCGAGGCTGGTCACGTTGAGCTGTGCCCCGGCCAGCTGCAGCACGCCCCGGGCTGTTTCAATGGCGGCGCTCTCCGCGTTGCACTGCAGCACCCGCCTGACCCCTGTTACCGTCAGCTTTTCCCGGTTCTCCAGAATGAGGTCACTGTTCCCCGCCTGCTCTGCCATGCACCTCTCCCCCTTCTGGTGAAGGTTATGCAAACAGCTTCCGGGATAGAACCTCTCCGTCAGCCCTTCGGGCTGCCACCTCTCCTAATAGGCGAGGCAAGGATGCAGCAGCATAAACCTGGCTCCCCTATTAGGGGAGCTGGTGCAAAGCGCCTGAGAGGTTATTCCGAAATGATCTCGTACATCTCCCGGGCCACATCCTTGGTGCGGGGCTCCACATCAGAGAGCACCTTTACCTTGATGGGCCGGTTGCCGAAGGTGACCTCGATGATGTCCCCTTCCTTGACCGCCTGGCTGGCCTTGGCGATCTTGCCATTGATGAGGATGCGGCCCGCATCGGCCACCTCATTTGCCACGGTGCGGCGCTTGATGAGCCGCGAAACTTTCAGGTATTTATCCAGTCTCATGTTATGATCCTCCAGAAAAGCAGGCTCTCTCCATCATCGCTCTTTGTCCGCTGCCGCACCTCCGGACATGGGAGCCGGCAGCGCGAAGCGTTGACTGAGAGGTTTTACAAAAAAACCGCCGGAACCACTGCGGCCCCGGCGGCAAAGATCAAACTTACAGGGTATCCTTCAGAGCCTTGCCCGGCTTAAAGACAATGCTCTTGGAAGCAGCGATGGTGATGGGCTCACGGGTGCGGGGGTTGATGCCCTGGCGCTCTGCGCGCTCACGGATCTCAAAAGTGCCAAAGCCGGAGATGGTGATCTTCTCACCCTCAGCCATTGCCTTGCTCAGTGCGTCGAAAGCGGCGTTGACAGCCAGCTCGGCGCTCTTCTTGCTCATCTCGGTGTTTGCTGCAACCTGTGCGATCAGATCGGTCTTGGTCATAATGGGGTACCTCCACAAAATTTTACTCAGCTTTTTCTATCAGACAGTGGCAGGGCGTTCCTGCCCGTCTGAATCTTCGGTCTTTTGCAGCAGCTCCTGACGGAACCGCCCAGATGCAAAGGTCAGTGCCTCTTCCGCGTCCACACCGGCCAGCCGCATGGCATTGACCGCTGCAAACAGCAGCGCCCCGGCCCGCTCGGCGGCATTTTCCGGCACCGCTTCCTCCCAGCCGCGCTCGGCAGCCTTCAGGGCAGCGGCGGCATCCTCTGCCGTCTGCGCAAACGCGCCCTTGCGGGCGGCACGCTTCTGCATCTTCTGGGCATACATCAGGGCGGGCAGGGTGGCCGGAACCGTGTTCAGCTCATCCGCCAGCGTGGTGCGGCCCTTTTCCTTATTTTTGAGCGCATCCCAGCTGTTTATACCGGCATTTTCAGCCGCCGAAGAGGCAAAGATATTCGGGTGCCGGAACACCAGCTTCTCGCACACCTCCCGGCAGACCTGCTCGAAATCGAACCGGCCCCGCTCTTCCTCAATGACGGTATGGAACGCCACCTGCATCAGAACGTCGCCCAGCTCCTCGCGCATCATGGCCGCGTCATCGGCATCAATGGCTTCCAGCGCCTCGCAGGTCTCCTCCAGAAAGTTCTTCCGGATGGATGCGTGGGTCTGCACCTTATCCCAGGGGCAGCCGTTTTCTCTGTCGCGCAGAATGCGGATGATCTGCAGCAGATCCTCCGCCGTGTAGCGTTCCCGTTCGGGCCAGTCCTGCATGGGTGCACTCCCCTTTCCTCTGCTCAAAAACCTGAGCTCGATTGTACCGCAGAATCTGCGATTTTTCAAGGGGACAAGCGCATTTTCCGGCTTTTCATTTCAATTGTTTCCAGAATTTTCACACTTTGCCCTGTTTCTGTGCAGAAAGGGCGGCATCCCCCTACGGGGACACCGCCCTTTCAAGGCTTTTGCGTTACAGCTGTGCGCCGCACTTGTTGCAGAACAGCGCATCCTCAGAGACCGGCGCGCCGCACTGGGGGCAGGTCTTTTTGTCCGTGTCAGGCTTTTTGTCCTTTTCCACGGTCGGCTCAACGGTGATGCCGCTGTCCTCGGCGGGCTCCTCGTCCAGATCGTGGGTGATGACCTCGGCAGCGGGGCCAAGGCTCTCCTTGAGGGCGTTCAGGTTGGACTCGATGCTGCTGATCATCTCGATATACTTATCCACAAGGGGCTGGTTCTCCTCGTTGCCCTTGGCCAGGCTGTAGACCAGTGCACCCAGCTGACGCTGTGCCCGGGCAAGCTTGGTCTGCTCCGAGACGATCTTTGCCTGCGTTCTGCCGCGCTCTGCCAGATCCATGGCGGCATTGCGGCCCTTTTCCGCATATTCCAGACCCATTTCCTTGATCTTATTGAAATCCATAATGACACCTCTCTTACGGGCATTGGCCCTGTGTGTGCTGTCAGATGATGGTTTCATTATAGCGCACTCAGGCACTGATTGCAACGAATCCACCGCAACTTTTACAGTTTCGTGCGGATTTGGAAACAGTTTTTTCGCATTTGAACAAGAGAATGGAACATTTTCCCCGCAGAGCGCGATTTTATTTTACGGCACTGCCGTAGAACTCCCGCAGCATGCTGTCGGCGGGCAGAAGCTCCAGATCCAGCGGGACCACGTGCTCAAAGCGGCGGGCAGTCTCGTCCCAGAGCTCGGCGTTGTGGCCCTCCAACGTGAACTGGCGGCGCACGATGCCCAGCAGCCTGGAGATCAGGCCAAGCTCATAGGTAAAGGAAGTGTCCAGCAGAAAGTCCGCCGTGGTCTTGAAGCCCTTGATATACCGGGTCTCGCCGTCCAGCACCCGGTCCCACATGGCAAGAGTCTTTTCGGGGCTGCGGCCCCGGGCGGCAGCGTCCCGCAGGGTGCGGCGGCACAGGCGGATGTCCTGGGTGTTGATGACCCGGCGGCCGTCGATGGCATATTCCTCCCGCAGGCCGGCGTAGATGCGGTAGACATCCTCCGCAGGCACAAGGCCGGTGAGCTCCGGGTTCAGGGCATGGATACCTTCCACGATGCAGACACCGCCCTGCAGGTCCACGGCCTCAGTCTCGTCGGAGCGCCGCTCGTTGGCAAAATCATAGATGGGCAGGGTGGTCCGGCCTGTCTCGCTCAGCTCATGCAGGCACTGCCGGACAAGGGGCAGATCCATGGTATCGGGGTTTTCGTAATCCAGGGTGCCGTCGGGCAGGCGGGGGTAGAACTCCGCCCCACGGAAAAAATTATCCAGGCTGACCACATGGGCGTATGTTCCCTGCCGGATCAGCTCCTCGGCCAGCTTGTGGGCGCTGGTGGTCTTGCCGCTGGCCGACGGGCCGGTGAGCATGACGATCTTGGTGCCGGAAAGGCGCACCTTTTCGGCGGCGTACTTCACGCGGTCGCGGTAGCTCTGCTCGCTCAGGGCGGCAAGTTCCTGCGGACTGCGGGCGGCAACGTTGTACAGCCCGACTTCAACCAGACGTTTCGGAACCCAAATCGTGATCATAAAAATCAGCCACTCCTTTTTTGCGCTCCAGTACCTCCGCAAAGCGCTGGATATACTCTGTCGGATACTTGAAATTGAAGATGCGCTGCATCCGTCGGCCGCCGTCGGCCACCAGCTTGGTGCTGCCGCCTGCTCCGGCCGAAAGGATGGTCTGGACTTCCTCCATGATATAGATATTATAGTACCCCTCATGGCCCGGCTTGCACCAGCCCACATTTTCCAGATTCTGCAGGGTATTCTTCTGGCGGTAGAGGTAATAGGGGCGATATCCTGCATCGGCCAGCAGCTGGCATTTTTCCAGCATGGCCGCTACGTCTGC
>OICD01000494.1_pt1 | contig 22596 bp, 15 predicted proteins | sample 1581161 | NCBI WGS metagenome assembly OICD01 (sample SAMEA3882546, study PRJEB24775) | human gut metagenome | biome: human-associated habitat; feature: intestine environment; material: feces | place: Netherlands | collected 2009/2010 | reverse complement strand
GCCACGACTTCCTGCGCCATGTGGAGCGCTGCCGCCTGCTGCTGCATGTGGTGGATGTCTCCGGCAGCGAGTGCCGTGAGCCGGTGGAGGACTTTGAAAAGATCAACGAGGAGCTGGCAAAGTTCAGCCCCGAGCTGGCACAGCGCCCCCAGATCGTGGTGGGCAACAAGTGCGACCTGGCCACCAAGGAGCAGATCGAGAGCTTCCGCAGCTATGTGGAGGGCAAGGGCCTGACCTTTGTGCCCATCTCTGCCGCCACCATGCAGGGCGTGCGGGAGCTGCCGGGCCTGGTCTACAACCGCCTGAAGGATATCCCGCCGGTGCCCGTGTTCACCCCTGAGTACAAGAAGCCCGAGCCCAAGGCCAACGACCGTGCTTATACCATCCAGCGGATGGAGGCCCATGTGTGGAGCATCGACGCGCCCTGGCTGGAGTATATCCTGGCCGGCAGCAATGTGGATGACTACGAGAGCCTGCAGTATTTCCAGCGTCAGCTGGACGAGAGCGGCATCCTGACCGAACTGGTGGAAAAGGGCGTGCAGGAGAACGACACCATCCTCATTGGTGAGTATCAGTTCGATTATATCTTCTAAGAGGTTAACTGGCTCGCCCTCTCAGGCCGCTTCGCGTCCAGCTCCCCCAAAGGGGGAGCCCTTGGCAAAAACAAGCTGTTTTGCGTGGATTGCCAAAGCCTCGCCCTTCGGGAGAGGTGGCAGTGCGAAGCACTGACGGAGAGGGTGAGGGCGCTGACAAAAGGGATTTTCTTATGAACGAATCGGAAACCATCGACCCCCGTGAGCTGAACCCGCTGGCGCTGGCCTTTGTGGGGGACAGCGTGCTGGAACTGCTGGTGCGCACCCGTCTGGCACGGCACCACCGGATGTCCGCAGGCAAGCTCAATGTGGAAAAGGTTAAGTATGTCTCGGCCCGGGCACAGTTCCGGGAGGAGCAGCTGCTGGAGCCGCTCTTCACAGAGGAGGAACTGGCCGTGTTCAAGCGGGGCCGCAACGCCAGCAAGGCCAGTGTGGCCAAGCACGCTTCCCCCGAGGAATACCGCGCTTCCACCGGCTTTGAGTGTCTGCTGGGCTGGCTTTACCTCACCGGGCAGATGGCCCGTGTGGAAGAGCTGTTCGATGCCTTGTGGCAGCAGTTTGACCCGAACCAGAAATAAAACGCGAAAGCCCGCTGCTTTCCGCACTGGAAAACAGTGCAGGGAAGGCAGCGGGCTTTCTTATGCGGTGTTACTTCTTGTTCTTGGCACCCTCGTCGTCAGCACCCTTGGTATACTGGTTGGGGTGCTTGTGCTCGTTGGTGGTCTGATTGGTGGTGCGGTTCTGGCTCTGGTTCTTGCAGTTGTTCGTGCGGTTTTCGGTGCGATTCTCGCTGTGGTCCTTCATGGTTCGTTACTCCTTTCGTGAGGGGGCTTTCCCTCACAGCCTTAGTTTTGCCGCGAACGGCGGCTTTATTCATGGGAGGATAAGCTTTCATGCCTACGGAATATTTTGAGCGCCGGGAGCGCGCTCTGCTGGGCGACCGGTTCGATGCTCTCTATGCCGCCCCGCAGGAGACTGCTGCCCGGGGCGTAACGGTCTCGGCCCTGCGTGCCGCGCCGGAGCAGTTTGCTGCGCAGGCAGATTTTCCGATGGAGCCCTCGCCCTTCTGCAAGGCGGGCTTTGTGGTGCAGGACCCCGCCTTCAAGCCCGGGCGGCACCCCTACCACCATGCGGGCGTGTTCTACTCGCAGGAGCCTTCCGCTTCCAGTGCCGCGCCCCTGCTGGGGGTCCGGCCCGGGATGCGGGTGCTGGATACCTGCGCGGCCCCCGGCGGCAAGAGCAGCCAGCTGGCGGCAGCGCTGGGCGGGCAGGGACTGCTGGTGAGCAACGAGTTCGTTGCCGCCCGCGCCGAGGTGCTCCGGAGCAATCTGGAGCGGATGGGCGTGCCCAACGCCGTGGTGCTGAACGAGGACACTGGCCGCATTGCCGCCGCTCTGCCGGAATTTTTTGACCGTGTTCTCGTGGATGCACCCTGCTCCGGCGAGGGAATGTTCCGCAAGGAAGCCGTGGCTGTGACCCAGCACTGTGAAGCGCTGGTAAAGCAGTGCGCCGCACTGGGGGCACAGATCCTGGACAATGCGGCGGTCTGCCTGGCCCCCGGCGGCGAGATGATCTACTCCACCTGCACCTTTGCCCCGGAAGAGGACGAGGGACAGGTGGCGGCGTTTTTGCAGCGCCACCCGGAGTTCACGCTGGCCGATGTGTTCGGCAATGTGGATTACAGCTTTGGCAGCCCGGGTGAGGCAAACCGCACCGGCGGCCTGCCGCTGGATGTGAGCAAAGTGCGCCGGATCTGGCCCTGTCAGGGCGGCGAGGGGCATTTTATTGCCCGTCTGGTCAAGGCTGGCACGCCGCGGCCGCTGCCTGCCCCCGGAACCTATACGGCAGAGGAAGAGCTCTGGCTGGCTGCTGCCGCAGAGCAGAGCAAAAAGCAGAAGGGAAGCAAGGGCGGCAAGCCTGCCAAGGCCCCGGATGCCCGCAGCGCCCGCCGGGAGAACAGCCGTGCCCTGCGGGAGGCGGTGCAGGGCCGCAGCGCCCGCAGCCGGGATGCCGGGACAGGGGAGGCCACCCCGGCCCAGAGCCTTGCTGCATGGCAGGAGTTTGCCCGGCAGTATTTCCCGGCGCTGGCGGACCGCCCAGCCGTGGTGCATGGCGGAAGCGTTCTGCTGCCCGTACCCTTTCCGCAGACGGGACTGCATGTCCTGCGGGCGGGGGTGTTCGTGGGCAGCGTGCAGAAGGGCCGTTTCGTGCCGGAGCACCACCTGTTCACGGCGTTCGGCGCGCTCTGCACCAACCGCGAAGCACTGACCCTTGCCGACCCGCGGGTAACGGAGTACCTTTCCGGCAGTGAGATCGCCGCGGACACTGCCGCCGATGGCTGGTGCTGCGTGACCGTGGATGGCTGCCCCATGGGCGGCGGCAAGGTGTCGGGCGGACGGGTCAAAAACCATTACCCCAAGGCCCTGCGGCTGCTGTAAACCGGCCTGAAAAGCCGGTTTTCCAACACGAACAGGCGAAAAACACGCCCGGAGCCCTTGAATGGGATTCGTGATTGTGCTACAATAATAGAGTTAGATTTTGTGTGCTGCCACAAGCGGGCGACCACAGCCCGTCTGCCCGCAGGCGGAGATTTCGATAAAACTTTAGGAGGTTCCCCATGTCTGGACATAGCAAATGGAACAACATTAAGCGCAAGAAGGAAAAGACCGATGGCGCAAGAGCAAAGGTCTTTACCAAGATCGGCCGCGAGATCAGCGTTGCCGTCCGTGACGGCGGCCCCAACCCGGCTTCCAACAGCAAGCTGGCAGACCTGATCGCCAAGGCAAAGCGCATGAGCGTGCCCAACGATAACATCCAGCGCATCATCAAGAAGGCTGAGGGCGGCGACAAGACCGAGTTCGAGGCCATCACCTACGAGGGCTACGGCCCCGGCGGCGTTGCTGTCATGGTCGAGACCCTGACCGACAACCGCAACCGTACCGCTGCCGACCTGCGCCACTACTTCGACAAGAACGGCGGCAACCTGGGCGCTATGGGCTGTGTGGCCTTCCTGTTCAGCCAGAAGGGTGTCATTGACATCTCTCTGGAGGATAAGGATGCCGATGAGGCCATGATGGACGCTCTGGATGCCGGTGCTGAGGACTTTGATGCAGGCGAAGAGGCTGCTGAGATCACCACCGATCCCGAGAACTACTCCGCTGTGGTCAAGGCCATGGAAGAGAAGGGCTACGAGATCCTGAGCGACGACCTGGCCATGGTCCCCATGACCACCACTCGCCTGACCGACCCCGATCAGCTCAAGGCAATGGGCAAGCTGCTGGATGCCCTGGAGGACAACGACGATGTCCAGAACGTCTGGCACAGCTTGGAGAACGAAGAGGATCTGCTGGAATAATGCTCTGCAGGTCTGAATAAGGACGTGATGAAGCCGCTTTTTGTGTTGTGATGCACAAAGAGCGGCTTTTTACATGGCGGAAGAGGCATCAGCAGGCAACCACGATCATCTCCTCCGCCCTTAAGTGTTTAGAACCAGCCTCGGCGATGATATTTATCGATAATTGAAACTTTCTGGATTTCATGGTATACTTCTTTTAGGAAAGAGGGTGTTCGGATGCTTTATCCTTTTATGACCTTGAATGATGGGACGGAAATCGTTTATTCCTCGCCAATTCAGAATGGTAATCAGGAGCAGGTAAAGGTACAGATTGAAACACCTGTAGAAAACGGCTTTAAGTCGGCGACCTGTATCCTGCCGGGATATTTGTGGACCAATAATGGCTATTCTGAAATGGAGATGGCGAGCCTGAAAGAGCTGGTCAAATCAACGGCACATCTTCTGATCCGCTTCTCGCATGAGGGGGGAATCGAAAGTGCCTAGTCTGTTCCGGCTGTTCGGTTATGTGATTTTCTTCTGGAGCAATGAAGGTGCACCGCTGGAACCGGTTCATGTCCATGTTGCAAAGGGTGTTCCGAATGCCAGTGCAACAAAGATCTGGATTACGGAAGCGGGAGGCTGTATCGTGGCCAACAATAACTCGAAGATTCCTGCCAGAACGTTGAGTGCAATTGTAGATGTTCTGGAAAGCCGTTCAAGCTACATTGTGGCACAGTGGAATGATGTGTTTGGTGAATCGAAGTTCTACTGCTGATATTGGTGCGAATTGAGCGCTGCCCCCTGTGAAAAAACTCAGAGGGCGGCGCTTTTTTGCTTTGCGGATTGCGCGGCGGGGGTAAATATGGTACAATAATTTGAAACAGACCACGATGAAACGAGGTGGCGCACATGGAAGCAAAACGCATCTGCCCGTACTGCATGGGCGAGCTGGAGAACCGGGTGTCGGTTTGCCCGCACTGCGGCGGGGTACTGGCCGGGCGCAACCCGGCGGGCAGCCTGCCGGTGGGCACGCTGCTGGCCGGGCGGTATACCGTGGGCGAGATGCAGAGCATCGACGGCGAGGGCATCCTGTACCGGGGCGTGGAGAACGTCGGGCGGTTCCGGGTGACCATCAAGGAGTATATGCCCCTGACGCTGTCGGCGGAGCGGGGCACGGATGCGCTGCTCCGGCCCAAGCTGGGCAGCGAGGTGCTGTTCAAGACCACCCGGATGGACTTTGCCGATCTCTACCGCTCCATCCAGCGCATCACCCCCGCAAACGGTCTGGAGGCTGTGCTGGACGTGTTCGAGGAGAACAACACCGTCTACGCTGTGATGGAAAACCCCGGCGGCATCCCGCTGCAGCAGTGGCTGGATGAGCGTCCCAGCCCGGTTTCGGCCGAGACGGCACGCAATATGCTGCAGCCTGTGTTTGACGGCGTGGCGGCCATGCATCAGGTGGGGCTGGTGCACCGGGGCATCTGCCCGGAAAACATCCGGGTGCTGGAAAACGGCCGGGCACGCCTGACTGGCTACGCCACCGTGGGGCTGCGCACGGCGGGCAGCGGCCTGCACGAGCAGCTGTACGAGGGCTACTCGGCACCGGAGCAGTATTCCACCACCGAATTCGAGGGTCGTTACACCGACGAATACAGCCTTGCCGCCGTGGTCTACCGGATGATCTGCGGGCAAAGCCCTGTTCCTGCGGCACAGCGGCTGGTGTCGGACTCCAACCCCCGCGCCCGCACGCTGGAACGGGCGGTGCCGGAGTATGTTTCGGATGTGCTCTGGATGGGCTTGCAGCTCAGGCCTGCCGAGCGCATCCAGACCGTGCCCCAGCTGTTCCGGGCACTGAGCAGTCAGGAGTATACCACGGAGCTTACCCAGACCCTGCAGCAGGCTGCGCCGCGCCCTCAGTCCACCGAGGAAGAGGAACGGAAAAAGCATATACTCAGCCTGCGCAACCTGCTGGCAGCCATCCTGATCCTGCTGGCCATCCTGACATTGCTCATCGTGTGGGGGCTGGTGAATCAGGGGCTGCACACCGCAAAGCCTGCGGAATCCACCCCGGCCTCCGAACCGGCCAGCTCGCTGGTGACAGAGCCGGTGAATCTGGCCCCGGACTTTGTGGGGATGGACTACGATTCGCAGGTGCGTAACAACAACAGCTATGCCGGGGATTACCTGTTCTATGTGACCATGGAATACAGTGATACTGTGGAAAAGGGCAAGATCATCCGTCAGACCCCCGAAGCCGGAGAGGTCATCGAAAAGGGCAGCACCATCGATCTGGTGGTCAGCCGCGGCCCGCAGATGGTGGAGATGCCCAACGTGGCAGGCTTTACCCGGGACGGCGCGGAGCAGCAGCTGGCGCAGGTGGGGCTGAATGCGAGCTTCTATCCCATTTATAACGATGGCTCCTATGTTTCGGGCTGTGTGGCCTATTGCAGCGAGGAGCCCGGTGCCATGGTGGAGGTCGGCTCGACCATCATCGTCTATATGGCGGCAGAGGTCGAGGCCGAGGTGCCCGCCACCCCGCCCGAGACCACGACCCCTTCTGCCGGTACCACACCGTCTGCCGCGCAGACGGAGCCGCCGACCGGTGGGGCCGGTACCGAATACGATACAGATTGACGCAAAGCGGCCTGCCCTCTCCGGCAGGCCGCTTTTTTGATGAGAACGCTTGAAGAAAATGAATGATTCTGATAGAATTATATTAGAATCATTTAGGGGGTGCGCATTATGATTATTAAGTCGTCTACGGCGCTTCGCAATGACTACGGTTCCATTTCAAATCTGGCGCACGGAGCGGGCGAGCCAATCTACATTACAAGAAATGGAGAGGGTGACCTTGTTGTGATGAGCATTGAAGCATTCGAACAGCGGGAAGAGGCGTTGAAACTCCGGGCAAAGCTGGAAGCAGCGGAACAGGGAAGGCTTGCTGGTGCTCCGGCTTACACGCTGGAGGATTCCAGAAAACGGCTGGAGGAGATCTATCGTCGTGGCTAAGATCGAAATTCTGGAGTCGGCACAGCGGGAACTGGAAGCAATCGCAGAGCTTCACATGAATCTGGTAGGGCCGAATTCTGCCCGAAAAATCACGGATCGAATCTTGGATTCTCTTTCGCGGTTGGAACGTTTCCCGCTGTCGGGTTCGCTTCCAAGAGATGCCGAACTGCTGAAAAGCGGCTATCGCTATGTGATCGCCGGGCAGTATCTCTGCGTCTATCGGCTGATTGTGGATACTGTGTTCGTCTACCATATCGTGCATGGTGCAAGTAATTACCCGGTTTTGTTCAAACGGGTGCTGCAAGAAGAATTGAAGAGAGAAGATTGACGCAAAGCGGCCTGCCGGAGAGGGCAGAGCGCTGTTGCTGTTTCTGTGTGGGTTTGTCATTTGCAAGTGGCTTGACAGATGGTTCAAGGCCGGTAAGCACTAACCCCCAGCAAAGCAGGAAGCCCCGTCGGTATAGGCACTACCGATGGGGCTTCTTGCTGCTTGGTGATACCATGGATACGCACCAATTTACATTCGCGACCTTATTATGTGCTGCACAGGTGCAAAAGTCAAGGAGAAATCACCGCCTTCCTCGGGACGAAATGCAGGCTGAAAGGCCATTTTACCGGATATTCGACAATTTGCCTTAAAACATTGCCAAATGCTCCAAAATTTGTTACAATGGTGCTGATGATTTGTCCACCGTGGACAAAAAAGCAACGGATGCGTCCGGCTTTCCTGCCGGGGCAGATCTGCAGAACATATTTTTATAAGGAGGCTTTTGCAGATGAAAAAACGATTGATTAGTATGGCACTGGCAGTCAGTATGGCAGTCAGCATAATGCCTGCACCCGCTCTGGCAACAGTAGGGGGGGGGGTACAACCCTGGGAGATGATGCGATAACGCTGTCGGACGCAACGGGCGGCACTTCGAGCGGTACAGCTACACCGGTTTCAGATTTGACGGGGCTGACAGCTGCTGCTACAAAAGGCGGAAATGTCCAATTGAGCGGCAATATTGCGTTAACAGGCACTCTCTCTATCAATAATAAAAACCTGAGCATTGATCTGAACGGCCACACCATTACAGCGGCAAATAACCAGAGAGCGTTTAACATCTCGAATGGCGGCACGCTGGAAATCAAGGATAGTGTGGGCAATGGTACGGTAACAGGTTCCGGCGGAGCAATCTATATGGAAGGCTCCGGCAGTGCCCTGACGATCAGTGGCGGCACCATTCAGGGCTTTACCGCAAGCACAAGCGGTGGCGGTGTGTACATGAGAGATGGCACCTTCAATATGACCGGAGGCGCAATTGAAAATTGTACAGCACCAGAAGGTGCAGGCGTAAAAATGTATCCTGACTCTGGGAACACCTGTACTTTTACCATGAGCGACTTGGCTGAAATCAAAAATTGCAGCAATGATGGTGTTTCGATTGCTTGGAGTGGAACGTCCAAGTTCATAATGAGTGGAGGAACCATCGACAACAACAAAGGATATGGCTTATGGACTTCCTCTGGTAGCAATACAGAGATCACACTGAGTGGCGGCACCATTACAAACAGTGAACGCTATGATATGGTCATTCATACTGGTGTTCAGCTGCATGTAAATAATGCTACCGTCAGCGGAAAAATCCAAAACCGTGGAACGATTACCGGAACGGAGAATGCTGAGTTTACCGGAACAGTCGTAAATGAGTCTGCGGGAAAGATTGAAAGCGGAAAATTCAAAAGAATTGAAGATGCTTCCCCTGCTGGTGTATCCAATGCGGTAGAATATGAGGCGTATGTCAAACTGATTGGCCACAGTTGGCCGGATAAATCAACCTTAAGAGCGATTCAAGACAAAGCGCATGGGAATGCTCAGCTCAAATTCCTGAGCTATGTAACACCGGACGACATGGAGAATACATTGACCATCCCCGAGGGCGTTACAGTTACTGTTGATCTGACGGGCAAGCAGGTTGCTGGAGAAAACGCCGAAAAGAAAATCATCAATTATGGTAATCTGACATTGATTGACAGTGGTACGGGTGGTACCCTGAACATTCCCATTGAAAACAACGGAACCCTGAACGCCAACGGCGGTACCGTAACTGGTGAAGTGACCAATAAGGGCACAATCACAACGACCGGAGAAAAGGCGACTCAATTCTCTGGAGGCGTGACAAACGAGAGCGATGGTAAAATTGAGAATGGTACGTTTTCCGGCGAAGTGACCAATAATGGCGCAATTAACGATGGTACGTTTTCTGGCAATGTGACAAACAACGGAACCATTGGCAACGGCAACTTTACCGGTGCTGTGACCAATGAGAAAACCGGTGTGATCTCCGGCGGCAAGTTTGACGAAAACAAGCTGACCAACAACGGCGGCACCCTGCCCCCGAAGCCGGGCGACAACAAGCCGGATGACACCAACAAGGACAATGACAAGAAGGAAGATACCGAACCGGTTGCTCCTGTTGTCAAGCGGTACGACCTGACCGTCAAGAACGCCGAAGTGACCGTGAAGGATGCTGACGGCAAGGCAGTGGAATTTACCAAGGCCGAGGATGGCACCCTGACGGCTAAAGTTCCCGAAAATGCCGAAGTGACGGTGAAATACACCGCCCCCACCGATGCGATTGTGTTTGACCTGTGGAGCATTAACAGTGATGCGAAGCTGGATGTGAACGTCAAGGAGAACCCCCTGACCTTCAAGATGCCTGCACAGGCTGTGACCATCGAGGCCATGACGCAGGATGCCACCATTGAAAGCGAAGGTCCCGGCGTGCTGGGTACCGCTGCCATGATCGGTGTTGCCGGTGCCGGTACGGCTGTGCTGGGTTATACCGGTTACATGATCGGCACGGAACTGTACCTGAACACTGTCCTGCCTGCCGGTGCAGCTATCCCCCAGAACACCACCGAACTGGCAAAACTCCTCTGGACCGAAGCTGGCAAACCCGCCCCTGCCGCTGTGATGGCTGAGGATGCCACCGACGAGCAGAAGGCTCTGACTTGGGCTGTTGAAAGCCAGCTCATCTCCGCCGATAAGCCCGCAGACGCTTCTGTGGGCCGGTGGGAAGTGATCCGGGGGTGGAATAGGGTGAAAGAGATGAAGTGATCCTTTGTACAACCTCTCAGTCGCCTGCGGCGACAGCTCCCCTACTAGGGGAGTTGGCAAAGCTGTTAGGCTTTGACTGAGAGGGCAAGGCAACTGCCCGGAGAGGGTTCGCCCGCTCCCCTTCACGAAGAGAGAAAACCCAAGAAAATAACGCAGAAAGCCCCATCGGTACGAAAAATACCGATGGGGCTTTCCGCTTGTTTAGGATAGGAAAGAGAATGGTTCAGTAATGGCCGGGATGCGGGCTTACAGGTTGGTGTAGCCCATGAGGTAGCGGTCTACCTCGGCGGCGCAGTCGCGGCCCTCGCGCAGGCCCCAGACCACAAGGCTCTGGCCCCGGCGCATATCGCCGCAGGCGAACACCTTGTCCACGTTGGTGCGGAAGTGGTCGGTGTCCACACAGCCGCGGCCGGTCAGGCTGACACCGAAGGCATCGGCCACATAGCTCTCACAGCCCACAAAACCGGCGGCAATGAAGGCCAGCTCACAGTTGTAGGTGAACTCCTCGCCGGTGGGCACCATGTTGGTGCGGCCGGTCTCGGGGTCACGCTCGGGTTTGAGGTAGGAGATGACGGCAGCGGTCAGGTTGCCTGCATCGTCCTTGAGGAATTCTTTGACCGTGGTCTGGTAGACACGGGGGTCCTTGCCGAACTTTGCCATGCACTCGGTCTGGCCGTAGTCCACCTTGAGCACCCGGGGCCACTCGGGCCAGGGGTTGCTGGCGGTACGCTCCTTGGGAGGCTGCGGCATCATTTCCAGAGCCACCAGATCAGTGCAGCCCTGCCGCAGGGCCGTGCCCTGGCAGTCGTTGCCGGTGTCGCCGCCGCCGATGACCAGAACGTTCTTGCCCTTGGCATCAATGGCCCTGCCGTCGGCAAATTTGCTGTCCAGCAGGCTCTTTGTCACGCTGGTGAGGTAATCCACGGCAAAATGCACGCCGTTGGCATCCCGGCCCGGAACGTTCAGGTCACGGGCCTTTTTGGCACCGCAGCAGAGCACCACGGCATCGTAGCTGTTCAGGACGCTCTTGGCATCCACGGCACCGCCCACATCCATGCTGGTGCGGAACTCCACGCCCTCGGCCTGCATGATCCTGATGCGGCGCTCGATGACGGCTTTGTCCAGCTTCATGTTGGGGATGCCGTACATCAGCAGGCCGCCCACGCGGTCGGCGCGCTCAAACACGGTGACGGCGTGGCCCCGGATGTTCAGGTACTCGGCCACCGAAAGACCGGCCGGGCCGCTGCCGATGACGGCCACGCTCTTGCCGGTGCGGGCCGGGGGAGGGGCGGCGTGGAGCCAGCCCTTGGCGTAGCCCGTTTCCACGATGGCGTGCTCGTTCTCGCGCACGGTCACGCTGCTGCCGGTCACATCACCGCAGGTGCAGGCGGCCTCGCACAGGGCGGGGCAGACCCGGCTGGTGAACTCCGGGAAGCGGTTGGTGGCGCGCAGGCGGTGGAGCGCCAGCTCCCACTTGCCCTGATAGACCAGGTCGTTCCACTCGGGGATCAGGTTATTCAGCGGGCAGCCCGATGCCATGCCGCCGATCATCATGCCGGCTTGGCAGAAGGGCACGCCGCAGTCCATGCAGCGGGCGGCCTGGGTCTGCTGCTCCTCGCGGGAGAGCCAGACGTGAAACTCGTTGAAATTTTCAATGCGCTCCAGCGGCGGGACATCCGTGCTGGTCTTGCGCGTGTAATCCATAAATCCAGTGATCTTGCCCATGATCCAGCCCTCCTTACTTCTTCTTCTGCACAGCGTAGAATGCTTCGATCTGTGCCTGTTCGCCGTCCAGGCCGCGCTCCTCCATGGAAGCGATGACCCGGAGCATCCGGTCGTAATCGTAGGGAAGGACTTTCTTGAACTTGGGCAGGTACTCGCTGAAGTTGTCCAGGATCTCCTTGCCGCGGGGGGAGCCGGTGGCTTCCACATGCTCGCGGATGAGCTCCTTCAGGGCGGCAACATCGTACTTGTGCTCCACAGGCTCCAGGCTCACGGTCTCCTTGTTGACCCGCTGGTAGAAATCCCAGTTCTCGTCCAGAACGTAGGCCACGCCGCCGGTCATGCCGGCCGCGAAGTTCTTGCCGGTCTGGCCCAGGACCACGACAGTGCCGCCGGTCATATACTCACAGCCGTGGTCACCCACGCCCTCGACAACGGCGGTCGCGCCGCTGTTGCGGACGCAGAAGCGCTCACCGGCCACGCCGGAGACGAAGGCCTTGCCGCTGGTGGCACCGTAAAGGGCCACATTGCCGGTGATGATGTTTTCCTCGGGCTTGTAGCCGATGCCCTCGGGCGGGCGGACGATGATCTTGCCGCCGGACAGGCCCTTGCCCATGTAGTCGTTGCAGTCGCCGGTCAGGCTGAGGGTCAGGCCCTTGGGGATGAACGCGCCGAAGCTCTGGCCGCCTGCGCCGATGCACTCGGCGGTGTAGACATCATCGGGCAGGGAGCTGCCGTACTTGCGGGTGATCTCGCTGCCAAAGATGGCACCCAGGGCGCGGTCGGTGTTGGAGACCTCCAGCCGGACGCTCTGGGGTGCCTTGCTGCCCAGCTTGAACTTCTTCATCAGCACCTTCATGTCGAGGGTGTTCTCAAGGTGGAAGTCATAGGTGTCGGCAGGCACAAAGTGGACGTTGCTGTTTGCAATGGCCGGGTTGTGCAGGATGCAGTCCAGATTCATCTTGGCGGCACGGCTGTCGGCAGCACTGGGCTTGACATGGAGCAGGTCGGTGCGGCCCACCAGTTCGTCGATGGTGCGCACGCCCAGCTTGGCCATGTACTCCCGCAGCTCCTGCGCCACAAAGGTCAGGTAGTTGATGATATACTCGGGCTTGCCCTTGAACCGCTTGCGCAGCTCGGGGTTCTGGGTGCAGATGCCCATGGGGCAGGTGTCCAGGTTGCAGACACGCATCATCACGCAGCCTTCGCACATCAGCAGGGAGGTGCCGAAGCCGAACTCCTCAGCGCCCAGCATACAGCTGATGGCAACATCGCGGCCGGAGAGCAGCTTGGAGTCGCTTTCAATGCGGACGCGGCTGCGCAGGCCGTTCAGGATCAGGGTCTGGTGGGTCTCGGCGATGCCCAGCTCCCAGGGCAGGCCCGCATTCTTGATGGAGGTGCGGGGGGCTGCACCGGTGCCGCCGTCGTAACCGGAGACAAGGATGACCTGCGCGCCGCCCTTGGCAACACCGGCGGCAATGGTGCCGACACCGGCCTCGCTGACCAGCTTCACGTTGATGTTGGCGTGGCGGTTGGCGTTCTTCAGGTCATAGATCAGCTCGGCCAGATCCTCGATGGAGTAGATGTCGTGGTGGGGCGGGGGAGAGATCAGGCCCACGCCGGTGGTGCTGTGGCGGGTCTTGGCGATCCAGGGGTAGACCTTGGCACCGGGCAGGTTGCCGCCCTCGCCGGGCTTTGCACCCTGTGCCAGCTTGATCTGGATCTCTTCGGCGGAGACCAGATACTTGCTGGTCACGCCGAAGCGGGCCGAGGCTACCTGCTTGATCTTGGAGTTGCTCTCGCTCTGGTAGCGCTCCTCGGGCTCGCCGCCCTCGCCGGTGTTGCTCCGGCCGCCCAGACGATTCAGGGCGATGGCGATGGTCTCGTGGGCCTCGCTGCTCAGGGCACCGTAGCTCATGGCAGCGGCTTTGAACCGCTTGACGATGGAGCTGACGGGCTCCACCTCCTCAAGGGGGATGCCGCCGTTGGGGTCATAGCTGAAGTCCAGCAGGCTGCGCAGGTGCACGCCCTCGGCACCCATGTTGTCCACGGTGCGGGTGAAGTCCTTGAAGGCCTTGTAGTCGCCCGTGAAGCAGGCTTTCTGGAACAGATGGATGGTCTGCGGGGTGAAGAGGTGCTCTTCCTTGCCGCTGCGGAACTTGTGGGCACCGCCGTCGGCCAGCTCCATGTTGATATCCAGACCCAGCGGGTCAAAGGCGGCGTTGTGGGCAGCTTCCACGTCCGCCTGAATGTCCTCCAGACCGATGCCGCCCACACGGCTGACCGTGCCGGTGAAGTACTTGTCGATGACATCCTTGGAGATGCCGACCGCCTCAAAGATCTGGCTGCTCTGGTAGCTCTGGATGGTGGAGATGCCCATCTTGGAGGCGATCTTCACGATGCCGTTCAGCACAGCCTTGTTGTAGTCATCCACGGCGGCGTAGTAATCCTTGTCCAGCAGACCTTCGTCGATGAGCTGGGCAATGGTGTCGTGGGCCAGATAGGGGTTGACGGCGCAGGCACCGTAGCCCAGCAGGGTGGCAAAGTGGTGCACCTCGTGGGGCTCGGCGCTCTCAAGGATGAGGGCCATGGCCGTGCTCTTCTTGGTGCGGATGAGGTACTGGGACACGGCAGAAACCGCCAGCAGGCTGGGGATGGAGACGTGGTACTCGTCGATGTCGCGGTCAGAGAGGATGATGATGTTGGCACCGTCCTTGTAGGCGCGGTCCACCTCCAGGAATACGCGGTCGATGGCCTTTTCCAGGCTGGTGTTCTTATAGTAATTGATGGACACCGTGGCGGTCTTGAAGCCGGGCACGTTCATGTGCTTGATCTTGAGCAGATCGGTGCTGGTCAGGATGGGGTTCTGCACCTTGAGCACCTTGCAGTTCTCGGGCTTGTCCTCCAGCAGGTTGCCGTGGGCACCCACATAGACGCTGGTGGAGGTGACCACCTTCTCCCGGATGGCATCGATGGGCGGGTTGGTGACCTGTGCGAACCGCTGCTTGAAGTAGTTGAACAGCGGGGGGTGCTGGTCACTCAGGACAGCCAGCGGGGTGTCGGTGCCCATGGCTCCGGAAGGCTCGGCACCGGCCCGGGCCATGGGCAGGATCAGCTCCTTGATCTCCTCGTATTTGTAGCCAAAGACCTTCTGCAGGCGGGTCAGCTCCTCGCCGGTGTAGCTGGGGACCTTGATGTTGGGAATCTTCAGGTCCTTCAGCCGGACCAGATTCCGGTCGATCCACTCGCCGTAGGGCTCGCGGCTGGCGTAGTATTCCTTCAGCTTCTCGTCATCCACGACCTCGCCCTTGACGGTATCCACCAGCAACATTTTGCCGGGGCGCAGGCGGTCTTTCATCAGGATATTGTCGGGGGCGCAGGGCAGCACGCCCACCTCAGAGGACAGGATCATCCGGCCATCCTTGGTGATATAGTAGCGGCTGGGGCGCAGACCGTTGCGGTCCAGCACCGCGCCCACCACGTCGCCGTCGGAGAAGAGGATGGCGGCGGGGCCGTCCCAGGGCTCCAGCATGGTGGCGTAATACTGGTAGAAATCGCGCTTCTTCTGGCTGATGTTCTTGTTGTTCTCCCAGGGCTCGGGGATGGTGATCATCACAGCCAGAGGCAGATCCATGCCGTTCATCACCATGAACTCCAGCGCGTTGTCCAGCATGGCGGAGTCCGAGCCGGAGGTGTTGATGATGGGCAGGATCTTGTTCATGTCGTCCTGCAGGATGGGGCTCTCGATGCTCTCCTCACGGGCCAGCATGGCATCGGTGTTGCCCTTGATGGTGTTGATCTCGCCGTTGTGCAGGATGAACCGGTTGGGGTGGGCACGCATCCAGCTGGGGTTGGTGTTGGTAGAAAAGCGGCTGTGCACCATGCCGATGGCGGATTCGTAATCCTCGTCCTGCAGGTCAAGGTAGAACAGGCGCAGATCGTGCACCAGGAACATGCCCTTGTAGACGATGGTGCGGCTGGACAGGCTGGGCACATAGGTGCCGTTGCTGGCCTGCTCGAACACCCGGCGGATGATGTAGAGCCTGCGGTCAAAATCAATGCCCTTGCTCACACGGGCAGGCTTTTTGATGAAGCACTGCCAGATGGAGGGCATGCAGTCCCGGGCCTTCTGGCCCACGGCATCGGGGTCTACCGGCACCCTGCGCCATGCCAGAAACTCAAGCCCCTCCTTGCGGGTGACCAGCTCAAACAGCTTCATGGCCTGTGCCCGCAGGTGCTCGTTCTGGGGGAAGAAGAACATACCGACACCGTATTCCCGCTCGTTGCCCAGGCTGATGTTCAGCTCATCGGCCACCTTGGAAAAGAACTTGTGGCTGATCTGCAGCATGATGCCCACGCCGTCGCCGGTCTTGCCCTCGGCATCCTTGCCGGCGCGGTGCTCCAGCCGTTCCACGATGCTCAGGGCATCGCTGACCGTCTGATGGCTCTTGCGGCCCTTGATGTCCACCACCGCGCCGATGCCGCAGGCATCGTGCTCGAACTGAGGGTCATACAGGCCAAGAGGCGTGGCGTTTTCCGTAAATTGATCCATTGCCTTTCCCATCCTTATCTCTCAAAATATCCTCCGGGCCGCGGCACATTCCGCAGCCGATCTTGCACAGAAAACAAAAAAGCGCCCCAGAAGGGTATAGAATACCCCTCTGGAACGCCTTTGTTCCGATGATTCTATTATAGCGGATGGTGAGAGATGTTCAAGTGACAGCTGCGCCAAACTTGATGCCCTGAAGTCCGGTCATCTTGTGCGGTTTGATGGAATGATGAACGCATTTCATCAAAACCTTGAAAAAACCGCCGCATCCGGCTGCCGGTCTGGGGCAGGGGATGCGGCGGTTTGCGTATGATTGCGGGGCGTTTCTGTCCTTAGTGCTTTGCGGCGCGCTGTTTGCGGTCGAAGAACCACCCGCATACCAACAGACCGATGCCAAAGATCAGAAGCACGGCAGCCAGCCAATCGGTGGTACCGGTCTGGATCAGGGTCACGGTCGTGGTGTTCTGCGTGGGCGTTTCCTCCGGCTGGGCCAACGACGCGGACGTGTCAGTCTGAGCCGGTTCCTCCGCAGGCAGCTCGCCGGGGGCCTCGGTTTCCTCTGTTTCCTCGGTTTCCTCTGTTTCCTCGGGGATCTCGGGTTCCTCAGGCTCCTCGGGGGTCTCGGGGGTCTCGGGGGTCTCCGGGTCTACGGGAACGACCGGAACATAGGGGTCGTCCGGGCTGTTCTTCAGGTTGGTAAAGACGACCTTGGCGGTGTCGTTCTGGGGCACAACGCCGGTCTCTGCAGGGTTGAGATTCAGCAGGGTCCAGCCGTCCTGAGCGGTTTCGGTGATGGTATAGCCGATGCCTGCGGGCAGGTTCGAGAGCGTGATGCTCTCGCCGCTTTTCAGGGTGAAGGATGCCTTGCCGTTTTTGAACGGGACACCGCACCATTTGTCGTCGATCGTGGTGATGGTATCATCGTCCAGCGTGAGCTCAAAGGTGAACGCGGTGTCATAGTCGCTCGGCAGCAGTTCCCCGAGCGTCTCTTTGCAGACGGTCAGGCTGCCGATGCTGCCGTGTGCGGCCTTGAGGGACAGGGGGTCGGTGAGTTCAGTACCGGGCTGGAACAGCACGGTATGCCGGGCACTTTCATCGTCCCCATGGGCGTTCCAGCGGGTGGTCTCAGAGTCGTCGTACCAGCCGGTAATGAAATCATAGCAGTCCGGTTCGCCGTCCAGCGCCCAGCCTTTGCCGGTATCGCCAAAGGTGATGGTGGCACCGTCTGCGTTGTAGATGTCGTCACCAGAAAGCCTTGCGTGATTGTTGTACAGCTCTACATCGTCTGAAAGAATCGCAGTGCCAGAGTTCACAAGTCCGCCGCCTACAGAACCGGCATGGTTATAGCGTACACTGCCGGCCAGCAGGTTCAGCGTCGCATGCTCATCGTTTTGGATACCGCAGTTGCTGTTGTATTCCACCTGCAGATTGGCACCCTTTTCCACGGTGAAGAGATTGCAGTTGACGATACCGGACACCGTATTGTAGTTGGCAGTGACATTTGCACCGCTTTCTATCAGAAAAGCACCCTGCTTCAGATCACCCATCACTTGATTGTAGATGCCATGGGCACCGTTGTGGTTGGCGGTGACATTTGCACCGGACTCAATCGTCAGATAGGAATCGTAACTGTTGTAGATACCGAGCTTAGCATTGTTGTCCACTGAAACATTGGCACCATTCTGGATGTGCAGCTTACAGCTGTTCACGATGGCAGCCAGGCCCTTGTTCTGACATACGGAGACGTTTGCACCACTTTCAATGGTCAGGTCGGCGCCTGCATACACATACAAACCGCCAGAGCCGTAGCCCGGGTCATTTGTGCCGTTGCCGTCGCAGATGACCTGCGAACCGCCTTGGATCACGCCAATGCCGCCGACACCAAGGCCGGAACCGCCATTGTCGCGGATATCAAGGGTAGAACCGGAATCCACGTCAAGGCCATCAACGAAAACAGCGTAGCCATACCATGCGCCGGTGTTTCCGGTGGCGGTCAGGGTCGAGGATTCCATGGTCAGCTTACCGCCATAGCAGCCAATGCCGAAGCCGTAGCCATCAGGATCGGATTTGCCGTTGTCCATCACCACGACATTTGAACTGGACAGTGTGATGTCGATCGGATCGATCGTCATGGCCGCATGGGCACAGCCTGTGATCTCAAGATAAGAGTTGTTGATCTTGATCTCACGGTTAGGTTGTCCTTTAAATTCCGAGTCATCGGCGTAGATACCACTTGCACGATAATTAGAGACACCACGGATCACGGCGTATGATCCATCCAGATACAGGTTGCTCTTCTGATACAGATAGATGCCGCTGCCGCAGCTTCCATCCGGGATCAACGTAAAGTTGACGTTGTTCAGTCTCAGATTCGAGTTGCTGATCAGGTTGGCCGTTCCTCCTGCGCCACCTTCATGGGTATGAGTATGCGCATAGATATTCAGCGTAAGATCTTTAAACGTGATATCACTGTGCGATGCATACATACCGTTCTGGTTCAGCGTCAGCGTGCGGGTACCGCCGCCGGAAATGGTCAGGGTCTTGTTATCGAACGTAAGACCTTCATACAGCTCAATGTTCGCCAGCAGGTCGATCTGATCACCATCCGTCGCGGCAGTGATTGCATCGTCCAGTGTGGAGTAGTAGTACGTATCGTCGATCTTGTCGATCTTGCACACAGCCTGGGTTGTGGGGCTTGTGGTGCTGTCGTCGTCGTCCGCAGGGTCATCGCCACCCGATTCCTCGTCAGGAGTTTTGGGGGTGAGATTCCCTGCGGGCAGGTCATCCGCTGCTGCTTTATCGCGGTCCGCGTCCGCAGGGTCATCGCCACCCGATTCCTTGTCAAGAGTTTTGGGGGTGGGATTCCCTGCGGGCAGGTCATCCGCTGGTGCTTCATCGTTGTCCGCATCCGCAAGGCTTTTCTCCGAGCCCGTCTCCGAAAGGTCGGGAACAGGAGGTTCCTGTTCCTGCGAATCATCAAGGGAGTAGGGGACGGTGGAAAGGTCACTCCAGTCCAGAATGGTGCCGTCCGAATCCGTGATGGTGGGGTCGGGGCTCAGTGCAAGTACACTCAGCGGCAGAACATGAAGCAGCAATCCGATGGTAAGTATCACTACGAACCATCTCTTTTTCATAATTTTTTCTCCTCCTCTTTCTAAAATATAGTACATTTTGTGTACTGCTAATATAGTAGCATCGGATGTTCGGAAATACAAGAGGTTCAAACGAATTTGAAACCGAAAGATCCAAATTTTTGAAGCGGCGGGGAACCGCGCCGGAGTTTCTCCGGAAAATGATTCCTGCACAGGAGTGAAAGCTTGTCCCTACGCCGGAAATTCCCAGAAATTATGAAAAAGTTTCGACACAAGAAAAACTCCCGGGAAATCCCGGGAGTATAGCAGAAACGAAGCAAGAAATTCCCTGCGGCGGCAGTCAGCGTCCCAGAATGGCCCGCAGGTCCTCTTCCGGGGTCGTAATGGCTTTCAGGTCATAGCGGCGCTGCAATTCCTGCACCACCCCCGGAGAGAGAAAGGCCGGGAGGGTGGGGCCGAGGCGGATGTTCCGGATGCCCAAAGCCAGCAGGGCAATCAGGATGCAGACTGCCTTCTGCTCGAACCAGCAGAGCACCAGCGAGAGCGGCAGGTCGTTGACGGTGCAGCCGAAGGCATCGGCCAGAGCCAGTGCGATCCGGATGGCGCTGTATGCGTCGTTGCACTGGCCCACATCCAGAAGGCGGGGCAGGCCAGTGCCGGGCACTGTGCCCAGAGGCAGATCGTTCAGCCGGAATTTTCCGCAGGCAAGGGTCAGAATGACCGTATCCGGCGGTGTCAGCCGGGCAAACTCGGTGTAGTAACGGCGGGTGGGCCGGGTACCGTCGCAGCCGCCCACCAGGAAGAAATGGCGGATCTGCCCGCTTTTCACGGCCGCAACGATCTCATTGGCGTGGGAGAGCACAGCGCTCCGCGCAAAGCCGGTGGTGACCGTTTTGCCGCCGTTCATGCCCGGGATGATGGTATCCTCCGGGTAACCGCCCAGTTCCAGCGCTTTCCGGATGACGGGGGTGAAGTCCCGGTCCTCCCCGATGTGCGGCACCCCGGGATAGGAGACCACCGAGGTGGTAAAGACCCGGTCGGCGTAGCTGGGGCGCAGCGGCATGATACAGTTTGTGGTGAAGAGGATCGGGGCGGGGATGTCCTCAAACTCCGACTGCTGGTTCTGCCAGGCGGTGCCGAAATTTCCCTTGAGGTGCGAATAGCGCTTTTTCAGCTCCGGATAACCGTGGGCGGGCAGGAGTTCCGAGTGGGTATAAACGTTGATGCCCTTGCCCTCGGTCTGGGCCAAAAGCTGCTGGGTGTCGTAAAGGTCGTGGCCGGAAATGACGATGAAAGGCCCTTTCTCGATGGTCAGAGGGACTTCTGTCGGTTCCGGTTCGCCAAAAGCACCGGTGTTGGCATGATCCAGCAGTTCCATGGTGCGGAAGCTGGCTTCTCCGGTCTTTTGCACCAGGAGCCAAAGCTCCTCCATGGATAGCCCCGAGGTGCCCACTGCCTTCAGGGCGGTACAGTAAAATTTGTCCAGCTCCGGGTCGATGCGGCCCAGCACCCGAGCATGATAGTTATAAGCGGCCATTCCCCGCAGGCTGAACAGCACAAAGCATTTCAGGCTTCGCACATCCGGGTCAGGCTCCTGCCAGAGCTGCTGCATATCATAGTCCTCGGCAATGCCCGGACAGGCGGCGTGGATCTTCTCGATCAGCTGCCCGACGGTGTGCTCGTCAAAATTTACATTGGTGATGGTGGTGAACAGCCCCTGCATCAGCAGCAAAGCCTGCTCCGGAGCCGGAGCACGGCCTTCGCCAATGAGCTGCTCCGCATACCGGATCAGGGCACCGGTCAGCCGGTCCTGCGCCGCTGCGGTCGGAGCCGATTTCCCGCACACGCCTGCCCGACCGGTACAGGCAGTCCCGTTGGCCGCCTGCTCACATTGGAAACAAAACATCTGCTCATCCATAAAAATACTCCCTTCGCTTTCTGGCAAAGGGAGTATGGACAACGGACAGAGGAAATATGCAGGAAAAAAAGGGGGCCGCACCCCTTCGGATGCAGCCCTCTGAAAAGGAATGCTTAGTAGGTGATGCCCTGTGCCATCATGGCGGTGGCCACCTTCAGGAAACCGGCGCAGTTTGCACCGACCATCAGGTTGCCCTCGGAACCGGCAGCAACGGATGCATCGTAGGAAGCGTGGAAGATGCCCTCCATGATGCCCTTCAGCTTTGCATCGACCTCTTCGAAGGTCCAGCTCAGACGCTCGGAGTTCTGGCTCATCTCCAGGCCGGAGGTGGCCACGCCGCCGGCGTTGGCAGCCTTTGCGGGTCCGTACAGGACACCGTTGGACAGGTAGACCTCGATGGCCTCGGGCGTGCTGGGCATGTTTGCGCCCTCGCAGACAACGGTGCAGCCGTTCTTGACCAGAGCCTCAGCGGACTCCTTGTTGATCTCGTTCTGGGTCGCGCAGGGCAGGGCGATGTCGCAGGGGACAGTCCAGACCTTGGAGCAGTCGGCAACGTAGGTTACACCGGCGTGGGTCTCGGCATACTCCTTGATGCGGCCGCGGCGGACTTCCTTCAGCTCCTTGACGTAAGCCAGATCAATGCCGTTGGGGTCGTAGACGTAGCCGTTGGAATCGGACATGGTAACGACCTTTGCGCCCAGAGCCTGGGCCTTCTGGCAGGCATAGATGGCAACATTGCCGGAGCCGGAGATGACCACGGTCTTGCCCTCAAGGCTGTCGTTGCGCATACACTTCAGAGCCTCGGCGGTGAAGTAGCACAGGCCGTAGCCGGTGGCCTCGGTACGGGCCAGAGAGCCGCCGAAGGTCAGGCCCTTGCCGGTGAGCATACCGCCCTGGAAGCTGTTGGTCAGGCGCTTGTACTGGCCGAACATGTAGCCAACCTCGCGGCCGCCGACACCGATATCACCGGCGGGGCAGTCCACGAACTGGCCGATGTGGCGGTACAGCTCGGTCATAAAGCTCTGGCAGAAACGCATGACTTCCATGTCGCTCTTGCCATGGGGGTCAAAGTCAGAGCCGCCCTTGCCGCCGCCCATGGGCAGGGTGGTCAGGCTGTTCTTGAAGGTCTGCTCAAAGCCCAGGAACTTCAGGATGCCCTGGTTGACAGAAGGATGGAAGCGCAGGCCGCCCTTGTAGGGGCCGATGGCGCTGTTGAACTGGACGCGGTAGCCGCGGTTCACCTGGACCTTGCCCTGATCATCGACCCAGGGCACAC
>OICD01000491.1_pt1 | contig 22620 bp, 15 predicted proteins | sample 1581161 | NCBI WGS metagenome assembly OICD01 (sample SAMEA3882546, study PRJEB24775) | human gut metagenome | biome: human-associated habitat; feature: intestine environment; material: feces | place: Netherlands | collected 2009/2010 | reverse complement strand
TGAGAACGGGACGGATGAATGCGGAAAGACAGAGGATGCCGGCATAGATGGTGACGAGGACCATTGTTTGACGCTGCGTGGATGCCGCCGCATGCATGTATACGAACATGGTGATGATGAAGCTTGCTGGCAATAGGAACAATATCGTAAGGACGAAGAAGGTCGCTGTCCATTGCGGGGCAAGACGCGTAGGTAGTGCCGCGACCCAACTAAGTAGGTCGTTGTAATCGGAATTGTTGATGGACCAATAGACGTCTTTTATCGTGTGTACGAGGGATGTGGAGGTCTCCGCGTTGAAGCGGATCGTCATGGACCAATAATTGATTCGGTCCCATGTGGGGTAGTAATGGTACAGCGAGAAGTACCAAGCGTAAAACACGGCCGCCGTGATGGATGCCGCAGCAATCGCTGCAACGCTTTTGGCACGAAGGGACCGTATTGCCGACCAAAGCGATGTTAAGCGTAGTATGCCGATGCAAACCCCGTAGAAGCCGCATATTCCAAGCAACTGGACGGCGAACGAGCGAGTTGGAGGAATAATCAGCAACACGCACCATATGAGGATGAGCGCCGCGGCTACGCAGCAGGATACGCGGTGCGCGGCAATCGCTGGTGGGATGTTGCGCTGAATCCGCTGTTTATTCTTCATGGTTCTTCTTTCTTGAAGCGGTATTGCTGCTGAATATTGGTATGAGTGTTTTGATGTGGTCGGTGATGGCTTTGTTGATTGGCGACAGAATTAACGTGCCGATCAGCAGAAACACCATCGCATGGGTCCTGGGCAGGGACCAGACATTGACCAGTACCAATGTCTTCAGTAGGAAGGTGTGGGTGAGGAATATCTCAAAGGATATGGTGCCCAGCCATACCAAGGGTTTGCTTGCAATACGGAGCTTGAAATTCCAGGAGATTACGGCACAGCAGAAGAGCAGTGCCGCAGGGATGCCGGCAAGGACCTGGCCTCGATAATTCAGCAGGAATGCGGGCATAAAGAGCACGGTGGACGCGCAACCAGTCCATGCCCAGTAGCGTTGCAGCAGATGTTCGGCCGTCTGCCGGTATTGGGCGAGAAACGTGCCGGCGGGGAAACACAGCAAAGTGTTCCACCAGTATTCGGATAAGCCGCACTGCCTCATAACGGCAACAGCCATGACCGCTAGAACGGTAAGCAATGCTAGGCGGGTGTTCGGGGTCAGCTTGTCCGGCAGCCAGGCGATGAAAAGCAGTACGTAGAGCAATAACTGTATTTTGATGTACCACGTATCCCAGCCAGGCAAGGAGAATGTGATGAGTCCCCATAGACTGGGGATAATAGGTTGATGGCTCAACAATTCACAGATCAACGCCATGGCTTCCGCGACATAGAAGATTAGCAGCAGACCGATGATGCGTTTGGCGATCCATGCCATTTTCCATGTGAACGATCGTTGCATATGGGATATTGACAGCATGTTGCCGTATCCGGAAAGGAAGAAGAACAATCCCACGGCCAGATAGCCTATGAAGAAGTTCATGAGATAGAGCGTCAATGGCAATGCCGAATCAAGACGTTGGCCTAGGTGGTGAATGACCACGATGAGGATTGCCAGACCGCGGAGCGATGTGGTTTGCTCTTTGGACATGAATGCGCCATGTTCATGTCCTCGCGTATGTATGCCGGAAACCAGCATAATCGAAAAAATCAGTACCAGTGCGGAATATAACCACATAAGCGATGAGTCCTTCCAAACGCTAAGCGGGTTTGCGGATTGTCGGTGACTTTATTCAGATTCCATGTGTTGCGGTGTGCAGGTGATGTCAGGGTCTGCTTCGTCGCATCAGTTTGCGTAGAATCATCGTTCTTTCCCGTTTCCCGAGCAGCAGAAGCAGGTCTGATGCGAGTGTCAGTAATGCGGTTATCGCGCATGACGTCAGCAGTCCGATCCAATTGCTTTGCGGAATGCTCAACATCGTGTTGGCAAGTGAGCCGAGCGCGGCAGCCAGTATGGTGGAGACAAGATACTGCGCATAAACGCAATAGAACTTCGACCATGGTAGTCGAAGGCAGAGGGCCGCGTATACAGGCACGAAAGTGACGTTCGCGAATATGTCGACGAATTGCGGGATGGCCGCGACCGCGTAAATACCCCAATTGAAGCATTTGACGCAGACTAACGTCGCGGCAAGCGAGAGAACGCCGCATGCCAACCAGCTGAGCGAGTAATTACGTAGTTTGTTCACCAGCAGGGGAACCGCTTGCAATGTACTCGCTATGCCGGTGAAGAAAAAACCGCTCATGGTCAGCATCATCAGCAGATAGATCATGCGAGTGTTCTGTCCGGGCTGCCATAGGGCGATGAATGCCGAGCCATTGATCAATAATGTCACCACGATGATGTTGGTGAATAATCCTGTGATACGCATTCCTGCCTTGAGCTCGCCCAGGAGCGCATCATGGTGTTTCTGGGCATAAAGCTTGGTCTGTTCGGGAGAGAACAAGCCGGAAATAGTGCCTATGAGATTCACTAGGGCGTTGGGAACGACTTGAGCGATGGACAAATAGCCCATATGCAACGGGCTGATGGCGAGATTCGCGATGAGCAGGCTGAGACCATTCTGCAGAATCTGCTGCAACTTGATCACGGTGTTCCAGATGCCGCTGGCCAGCATTGTCCACGTGGCGCGAAGTGAGATGGCCTTCCGGTCGATACGTAGCTCGGGGGTGAGACGAACGGTGAACAGGTAGTTCAATGCGGCCAGAATGATTTGCGCAAGACAAGTGGCCAGACCAACGAACATCACGTAGGTTGGGAATAGCGCAAAACACGCCACCATGACAACGATTCTGACCACGGAAAACGCGATATTGGCCAGACTGGACAGGTACAGTTTGTTCTTGATAAATGTCGCCACGGACAGTATGGAAGACATCGTGGCAACGACGAAATTGAGGTAGACGAAGACGAACAGCCATTTGACATCGGTCACCAGGTGGGGGGAGATGTGGATGACATGTTCGAGATTGACGATGAGCGGAACAGCCACCACCGTCAATATCAGAGTCATGACAAGGTTTGCAGCAAGAGTCGAGGAGAAATATGTGTCGGCCTTGCGCTTGTTCCCCTGATGATAGGCGACGGTGATGAATCGTCCAGCGACGGAATTCAAGGCTATGGTGAACAGCGTCGCATATCCCACCATCGTGTTGGCCAATCCCGCAAAGCCGTACGCTTCGGCTCCCACTCTACCGACGATGAACGGTGTGATGACGAAGCCGATGCCCATATTGACGGCAAAGTTCACCAATGAGGCAACGAGATTGATGATGAATTGCTTGTTCTTACTCATATACATTGTTGTGGGAAAGATTAATCATGTTGATATACACTGCAGCTGATGCCGGTGACATCCGGGCTCAGTCTGTCGTTATACGCCGACTGGCTGCTGGTCCGGCTGATTCTATGGTATCGAGGATCGTGGCTGAGTATATCCGGCTGGCCGGTGCCGTTGGTACCGGTGCAATCTACGAAGAGCATTGTGTTGGTATCGGTGTTTTTAGGTAAATCACTGGTGCGAAGGCTTGGCTTGTCAACGGTGTCGATGAGGCTACGGTACTGCTGGTCGGCGTAACTCAGATAGGTCTTGGTGAAAGGATTCCACATTCGGACATCGGCGTTCAGATACGGCAACGAGTTGCTCACCGCATATACCGAGGTGGCATCCCGGACCGGCACGATGACGTCGCTCCCTGTCGATTCGATGTCATCGTGAAGCGTATGGGCGAATTGTGCTCCGATTGAAGTGGTGGTGCGGGAGTCCTGCAGAGCTTTCTGCCATGCGACGCGTGTCTTAGGCACTAGGGTAAGCGCCAGCGCTACAGCCACGCCAATGGTTATTACGCGTTGGACGCGGTTATGGCTGGCGACTCTGTCTCGAGCATCATGAAGCATCAACGTCAAGGCCGCTGCAGCCAGCATCCAGAGCAAAGCGCAGTTTTTCTGGGCGTTGACGCCGAAATAGACGAGATTGATCACCACTGTGACCCATGCCACCGTGCACAGGGAGACGAATGCTGCGCTAAAGCTGGAAGCGATGACGAACAATACGGTACAAATCAATCCTTCCCTGGACAGATACCAGTTCGCCAGAGGCGTGATCTGCGGAGCGTTGCTTCCATCGGGGAAAAGCTCGATCGCAGACAGCAGGGCGCTCAATACAGGCAACAGCAGGGCGGTGTGGTTTTTCCTTGCGTGCAGGGTGTGGTTACGGGCCATGTCGTACAGCCAGACGATGAGCATACCGCCAGCAAAGCCGAAAGCCCACACATGGGTCTGGAAGAGCAGTGCCAGCCATAGCGCATATCGGTAGGGATGCTTGTCCCGATGAGGATAGTCCTTGACGATCAAGGCGCACAACAGGGCCAGGACGCTGTAGGAACGAGCGATCGTGGGAATCTCATACACAAACAGGCAGGTAATGGGGGCAATCAGTTTGACCGCCACCGGGATGTCGGACACATATAGGACCGCCAGCGCCGCGATCATGAGCGCAGCACTGATGATCTGCATCGTGACGTATGGCGCTCCCATTTTGGCGAACGGCATCAGCAACAAAAACCAGAGTGCCGGATGTCCCTCTTCGCGCAGTATGTTGCCAAACAGGTCAGCCAGTGAGGCGTCGCGGGAGATGAGCCATGCTTGCGATTCGTCGCGCCATGGCTCATGCAGCGGTACCATCGTCAATGTCAGCGCGGAATATGCGACGAACATCACAATAAGGGCTACTGGGATGATGCGTGTGACATGGTTCGGTTGAAGGCTGCGATGCCGCGGAGAAGAGGAATGAGGATTGCCGGATTCGTCGCTATCGACGTTCATAAACAATGGTATCCATTCCTTCCACGGTAATAGTACGTATGGGCTTGTACCGGTTATGAAGAATGCGGTCGATGGCAGGCTTCGGCATCGTGTAATACGGTTGCACCACGATGTATTTCGCACGGGCGGTGGCGAACTCCTCACACAGCAGTTTCGTGTAGCTGCTGCTGAACGACGCCTCCCAATCCTGCAGCCATGCGAACCGGTACATCGGTTTCAAATCGTATTGCAGGTATGCGCCAACGAGCACGTTATAGAGGACTATGTCGCCATGGGCCTCTTGGATGACCTGTTCCAATTCCGGTTCATCATACGTTGGCTCCGACCAGATGAGCTTGTTGTCCACTTTGGCCTGGTATCCGCACAGCAAGGCCATGACCAGTCCCAACGCCACCAGCGTCTGCCAGTGCATGTGGATGTGTTGCTCGGCGTACCGGCATGCACCACCCAGAAGAATCGGCAGGAAGATGGCCACCACCGCGGCGTAATGCTGGTATGGGCTGATGTTGAAGAACAGTGCGATGAACAAGATGCCGGATATCGCTATGGTCCAGTCAAGAGGACTGCAGTGACGCTCGAGCAGCATGTGCGCCAAGGATACGAGCACCATTGCGCAAGGCAGGCATAATATGAGCACGATGGTGTTGATTTGCGAGGAGAGTAGGCTTTCAGAATTGCCCGCGTAGCTGATGTTGAACAGCACCGTGCCGTATATGAAATCATAGAACGCGTGATGCGCTGCGAAGTATACGCAGAACGGTATCAGCGGCAGGGCGACGCCGACGATGAACGACAACGCGCATTTGAGCAGTGCCATCCACTGGTTCCGCCGGAGGAGCATGATGGCGATGACCAGCACGCCGACGCATACGGATAGCGCGTTGGTCAAACGGGACAACAGACAGACACCGAACGACAATCCATATACGAAGGGGTGCCACCACGGCACCGCAATTTCGGAATCATTGTCGCACTGTTTGAGCCAACGTACGGCAATCAACAGTGAAACGGCGAGGAACGGCAGACAGAGGGGTTCGATCAGGTTCCAAGAAGGAGCGCAGAGAATGCCGATCCATACCGCGGAAATCCAGGCTATCACCACAGCCGTGGTCGTACCGTGACGCTGGGGCGCGAATTCACGGGCGAGCAGGTACAGCATATTCACGGTGACGGCGGTCCAGACAACGGTGAGCAGGAAAATACCCAATGAGGATCCGGTGAGTTTCCAGCCCAGCATGTTGAACAGGAAGATCAACGGTCCCTTTTGATCCCAGAAGTCCACGTATGGCACACCGCCCTCGGCCCACATTTTGCCAGTGAGCTCGAAGATGTACTGGTCGGAATACCACGTCTCAAGCACACGGGGATAGATGGGCGAGAGAATGTCCGTAAGCGTGATAAGCACTGTGACGAACGCCGAGTTCAGCACTATCGGAACCACACGAGCATAACTTGGTCGAAATCTGGTTGATGCGGCCACTGAAACCGCTTGCTTGGCTGTTGAAACAGGCATTGGTACTTCCTTGGAATCGAAATGGTATATCTCAGACCGTATGCGGAATGCGTTGATAGATGCGGTACGTTCCTACCTTGTCGGTAAAGGAGCGGACAAGCTGGTACTTCGTTTTCAGCGTGTCGGTGATCACCGGTGTTAGGCAGCCATACTGTTGCACCACAAGCATCTTGGTACGAGGCCGTGCATAGGAATCAACGATCTTAGTCCGTAGATCACCGCTGAATTCGGCCTGCCAGTCTTGGAAGACCGCGTAAGGATAGACAGGCTTCACATCATTGAGTGTGTACGCCAACGCATTCATATTGTAGAACGCTATGGAACCATGGGACTGTTCCGTCAATCGTGCAACCCACGTATTATCGAATTCCGGCCAAGTCTCGACTTGGCGGGTGCGCAACCCTGCATAGCCGAGCAGCAAGGCTGCTACACACGTCAACACCACAACACGCGGCAGCTGATGATGCAGAACATTGGTGACCGGTGCCAACACCAAAGGTAGGAAGACCACGTCAATCACCGTGTAATGAAGGTAGGATCCGGTCGGGATGGCGAACATCTGGAAGAATAGAGCCGCGAACACCAGCGAGCCGAGTACGAGGAAAACCGAGTCGCACGTGAAAGCCTTGCGGCGTATTGAACGGATGATGCCCGTGAGCAGCATCGCAGCAGGAACCGCGAACACCAAGGCAAGTGTAGAGACCCCAGAAATTCCCGACGCAGCGTTCAATCCACCAGCATAATGCAGGTTGTACAGCACCGTGCCGTACATGAATTCATAGAACACATCATGCGCGGCAAAATACACCGCGAACGGGATGAAGAACGTTGCCACGCCAGCCAAAAAACCCAGAATGCAGGTGCCTAGGTTTTTCCAAGTTTTTCGCATCAGCATCAACACGGTCAATACCAGCACGCCCACGCACACTCCTGCGGCATTGCTCAGGCGGGTCATGAAGCATACGCCGAATGCTAATCCGTGAACATACGCCCACGAGGCAGGAATGCGCCAGCCACCACGATCCGCAGGACGGTCCTGATACGCAAACAGAGAACGTATCAGCAGCCATGCGCTCGCGGCAAGGAACGGCAGGCAGAACAGCTCGGTCATATTCCATGACCCTGGTAGACAGACTGCGATCCAAAACACACAAACCCATAGCCCGAGCATGTCGGTGCCGCGTGATCCGGCCGGCTTGCGATTGGCCAGAAGACACTCATGACGGTGTACGGTGCCGATGGCCAGCCAAAGGAACCACATCGTAGCGAGCAGAAAGATGCACTCGACGATAACGATGCCATACCCGTTGCCGGTGAGCTTCCACCCGAGCATGTTGACGAAGAAGATGAAAGGTCCCTTTTGATCCCATATGTCACGATATGGGACGCCGCCCTCAGCCCACACCTTGCCGGCGAACTGGAAGAAATCCTGGTCGGGCATCAGATGCAGATTCGCACGATGCGCGGGCGAGAACAAGTCAAGCAGAACAACGGCTGCAATGGCGGCCGCCGCGTTAAGCATGATATGCAATGGTGTGTTCTTGGGACGTTGCGTGTGCGGGAAGCTGATGATGGTCATATGTTTTCACCTCTCCGTATCGGTTTGGCTGGAATGCCGACCACAGTGGTGTTCTTATGCAGTACGGAGCGGGTGACGACGGCTCCGGCTCCGATGATCGTTCCATCCGCTATCGTCACGCCGCCGATGATGGACGCTCCGACACCAATGTCAATATCGTCTCCCAAATGAGGCGCCGCGAAATCTTTGGCCGCGTTCCCTATGCAATTGGCACCGTGCAGCACACAGTTCTTGCCGATTCGCGCGTCTCCATTAACGACAATGTTGCCGTAATGGTACAGCCGGAGCCCCTCGTCGAAGATATTTTCGGAAATCTCTATGCCAAGACGGCTTCCTAAAAGGTTTTTCCTCCTGCGCGCCCATAGAAACATCGCGTAATGAAGCGGGGTCCTATGCCGGTTGTTGTACCGGTATTCACATACTCGCAAACGTTTCTGGAAACGCCATATTTGAGCTCTTGGATCATCGGTGAGATATGCGATGAACGTATCCAGGCGGCCGCCGTACAGGTAAGCGCTCCGTTCCGTGGATAGGAAGCGGCGTAGGTCTTGTTTTGTCTGAATCACTGCATGTCCTTATGACGATTGTGGCCTTCTCATGTTCGTTTGGGGAGTGCGGAAAATGGCCGGAGGGAAGACGTTCGATTGACTTTGCGCGGCTATATCTCGGTTTCAATGACATACCGCGGACGGTGCTTGGCTTCCAGATAGATCTTTCCTACATATTCGCCGATGATTCCCATAGACAGCATGAGCAATCCGCCTATCAGCCAGAGCGAGCACATGATGGAGCCCCATCCGGAGACCACGTTGTTGTTCGCCCAGGAAACGATCACATAGATGAACATGCCGATGCCGACAAGAATGGATAGCATCCCCATGCCGGTGACGAAATGAAGGGGTTTGACGGAAAAACTGGTGATGCCTTCAACCGCGAAGCTGATCATCTTCTTCAAAGGGTATTTGCTTTCGCCTGCTTCGCGTTCGCCCCGCTCGTAGGTGACCACCGCGGTTGAAAAGCCCAGCTCGGGTACGATGCCGCGAAGGAACAGATTGACCTCCCCGTATTCGGAAAGCGCTTGCAGGGCGGCACGGCCCATCAACCGATAGTCGGCGTGGTCCCGGATGGTTTCGGCCCCCATCCAAGCGTTCAACGCATAAAACGCCTCGGCCGTGTTGCGTTTGAACCATGTGTCCTTATTCCGGCTCGAGCGGACGCCATACACGATTTCCGCACCCGAAACGTATTGCTTGACGAACTCGTCGAATACATTGATGTCGTCTTGGAGATCGGCGTCCAGACTGATCGCGGCATCGCATCCTTGGCTTAGGGCCGTCATCAGACCGGCCAGCAATGCGTTCTGATGTCCCCGGTTATGGGCCAGTTTCACGCCGTGGAACAGTGAAGCGTCGGTTTTGTTGAGTTGTCTAATATATTGCCAGGTGCCGTCTTTCGATCCATCGTCGACGAAGAGCACGCGGCTGTCCTCGGCAATGAGATGACTGGATTTCAACGCGGAGATTTTCTTCTGCAGCACCGGCGCGGTGATGGGAAGTTGCTCGATCTCGTTATAGCAGGGAATCACAAAGAATATGGTCGGTTGTTGGCGTTGTTCCACGCTGGTTCTTTGAGCAGCCATATCTCCCTCGGATGAATCCCAAACCCTCATACAGCACTTCCACTATATAATCGCGGGGGGAAAAACGCGACTGCCGTTGTGCACGGCTGGCGATAACCTGTCAGGAAGGAAGAGGAGGCGCTGCTGCTTCTCTCGCAAGAGAGTTGGAAACATATGCGGACGGAACGTTGAGAAGTCGAACGGGGATGCCATGGCTTTCGGTGAACTGATCAGCGTCATCGTTCCTGTGTATAACGTTCGGCGTTATCTTCGTCAATGTCTTGAATCCTTGGCATCGCAAGATTATCCGTCTTTTGAGATTGTTCTCGTGGATGACGGGTCCACGGACGGCTCCGGCCGGATTTGCGACGAATACGCGGCGAGAAACGAACGTTTCTCAGTCGTGCATCAGAGCAATGCCGGTCTCAGTGCCGCCCGTAACGTGGGACTGGTCCAAGCCCATGGCCGGTATGTTTCCTTCGTGGACAGCGATGATTGGGTTTCCAAGAACTATCTGTCCATGCTCATGACCGCTGTGGAACGAAGCGGCATGCCATGCGCGTCCCTTGCGCATCTCAAACCATTCCGGGACGGCTTCGGTTGCAGACTGCACGTGGAATCCGGCGGCGCATCATCCGCAAGGATTGAACCGGAACGCATCAATGTCATGGATGAGACGACCATGCAGAAGGCTTTGCTGCGCCAACAGGTCAACTGCGGTGCGCAGGCGCGGCTGTGCCGGCGCGATGTGCTGCTTGCCGTCGCCCCCAACGGTGAAGTGTTTCCGAAAGGTCTGCTGTATGAGGATCTGGCCACGGTCTATCGCATCATCCATGAAGCGCATGGCAGCGCGCTGATTTATGAGAGTCTCTATGCCTATCGGCATAGGTGTACGGGCATCATGGGGAACCGTGGCGCGTTCCATGACGAGAAGGTGACATCCGCGGTCCACGTGTCCCGGGCGTTGTACGTGAATATGACGCGATGGTACCCTTCGCTTGCCAAAGAGTCTGCTTCGCGCTGTCTGGCGTTGCTGTGCACGGTATATTCTTCGTTGGATGTTATGGAGCGCGACAACAGGGAAACCGTATGGCGGGAGATTCAGCAATATTGTGGTTTGACACGGGACGATGTCGGCGCACGGTTGAAAGATCGGGCGGCCGCCTGTTGCGCGATGGGTGGAGAGCGGGTGTTCGCCATGCTCTGCAGGCTGTATCGAGGGTATAGTCGTTGGACTGGTTGTTAAATGATGTGAGGTTGGCATGGTGTATGGCGTGCTGATACTGGTCTGCTGCGCGGTGTGTCTGCTCATGCGCATGCCCAGACTGCAACGTTTCCGGCATATGGGCTTGATGTCGATGCTCGCGATGATGGCGGTGGTTTCCGCATTGCGTTCCAGCGATGTCGGCACGGATGGGCCCATGTACGCGCGGCTCTTTCGCCATCCAGGTTCATGCCGGAGATATGGCTTCGAAACCGGCTATTGTCTGGTGAACAACGCCATGCACTGGCTGGGATCCTACACCGTGCTGCTTGTCTTGGAAAACATGCTGCTGTACTGTGCCATTGGCTTATTCATATACCGGTACATCGAGGAACGGTGGTGGGGCTTTTCCTGTCTGATGGTGTTCGGAACACGCATGTTCTTCATGGCCATGAACGTTTCCCGCCAGTATATTGCGGTGGCGTTGTGCATGTTCGCGTTCATGCTATACGTGCGAAAACGGAAGACGCTCGCGCTGGCCGTGGTGCTGCTTGCCGTGACCTTCCACATCACTTCCATCGTGATGCTGCTGATTCCCTTGGTGGAATGGTGGATTCGGCATGCCAGACGTTTCGGACTGCAGTCCACGATGCTGATCGCGGTGGCGTTCATGATGCAGTTCCTTGACTATGGCGGCATAATCAGCTGGGTGGCTGGTTTCATTCCCAAATATCGGCATTATCAGCATGATTCGCTGATGGGCAATGAAGGAACATCGGTATTCTGGGTGCTTTATACCTTGGCCGTATCGGCGGCCTATATCATCTATGTGTGGCGGAAACGGAGAATGGCCGGCTGCTCGGAACCTGAACGCGAGATATCCAGATCGGATACGTCGTCGTTGCTCGCGGGAGCGCTGATATATGTGGTCATGACCGATGCCTTCGCCGGAGTGGGCACGTTGAGCCGCATGGCCGTCTTCTTCACCATGTTCTTCGTCTGGTTGCTGGCCGCTTTGCTTTCCACCTTGGGCAAGCGCATGCAGCTTGCGGTGGAACTGGCCGTTCTGGCCGCCTCGCTGTTCATGTGTTATCGGCAGGTCTACGTCAGAGGAAATTTCGGGGTGCTGCCCTATAAGATGTTTTTCGGATGAGGAAGCGGAGAGAACGGCATGGTTGAAGAGAATCCATTGATTTCAGTGATTGTTCCAATATGCAATGCCGAATCGTCCTTGAACGAATGCGTGGAATCCATTGTGAGACAGACCTATCGTGATCTCGACATCATCCTGGTGGACGACGGCTCATCGGATCGTTGCCCGGAACTCTGCGAGCGATGGGCGTACCAGGATCCACGAATTCGGGTGATCCATCAAAGCAATGCCGGGGCGTCCGCAGCCCGTAACGCTGGCATAGCCGTTGCACGGGGCACGTACTTGGGATTCGTCGATTCCGACGATCGCATCGCCGACACCATGTATGAAACCCTGTTGGGAAACCTGCTGCGAGAGTATGCCGATGTTTCCATCATCGGCACCAGCCTGGTCGGCGAGGACGGTCGGGCGTATGTTCCATGCGAGAAACATTGCTATCTGCGCATGGATTCCGCGCAGGCCTTCAAATATGTGAATATTCCCGGATACTTCCATGTCGCGGTTTGGGACAAGCTCTACCGGCGCGAACTGTTTGACGACATTCGTTTCCCCGTGGAACGGTGCAGTGGCGAGGACTATCCGGTAACATATCGTGTGCTGGACAAAGCCCGGACGTTGATCTACGATTCCGCCCCCCAATACTTCTACCATCTGCACGAGCGGGTAACGCTGCGCCTCCGCGTCACCACCGCGCAAAGCGACGAGACCGCCGCAGCGTTGGAACTGGTCCGGGACAGGTATCCGCAGTCATACGACTATATGTTGTACGGCCATCTCATCGCGACAGTGGGCAATTACAACAACATCATCCTGCAGGGCCAACGCTCGCAATGGCTGGACTTCGAACAGCGCGTTGTCAGACTTGTGCGAGACGCCTTGCCCCGTGTCATGCGATTGCCGGAGATTCCGAAGATCAAGTGCATGCAAATGCTGCTGCTCTATCTTTCCCCGGCTTTGTACCGAACGGTGCTTGTCCCATTCAAGCAGCATCATGCCAGGGCGCTGAGCTGATACGGAAGCCTTGTAATATTCATGCAGTTTGAGCATTCCGTACGATTCAATGCGGTGATGAATACGATTCTGACCGCATCCAACATGCTAATCGGCGTCATTACCATCCCATACATCACCAGGACACTTTCCGTGGAAGGTTACGGCAACGTCACCTTTGCTCAGAACATCTCGCAATGGCTGTCGGCGCTCTGCCTGGTCGGCATACCAACTTATGGCGTACGTGAATGCGCTCGTGCGCGTGATGATCCACGAAAACTGGCGTCCGTGGTTAGGGAATTGCTCGCCATCATCACCGTCTGCACGTTGACGGTACTGGCATGCTTCGCACTGGCCATCGCGTTCGTCCCTCGGTTGCATGGGCTCGCTGCGCTTATGTGCATGTTCCTCGTGAGCACGCTGCTGCTGTCCTTCGGAGCGGAATGGTTTTTCCAGGCCATGGAGGAATACGAGTACATCACCATCCGCAGCGTCGCATTCAAAGTGCTTTCGTTCATTGCCATGCTGCTGCTCGTGCGTGCTGACGGGGACTATCTGGTCTACGGCGCGATCACCGCATTCGTGACTTGCGGCAACAACGTGCTCAACCTGATTCGGCTCGGTGGTATGGTCGACCTGCGGACGTCGGCGCCTCTCCATATCCGACGGCACATCAAGCCGCTCGCATCGTTCGCCGCGCAATCGATCGCCACATCGATATACCTGTTCTTCGACAGCATCCTGCTTGGCATGCTGTCCGCCGACAATGTGCAGGTGGGCTTTTACCAGTTGGCGGCCAAACTCAAAGGCGTGTGCTGGAGCGTGATTAACGCGATCGTCGGCGTGCTGGTGCCCCGCCTGTCGTATTATGCGAAGCATTCGCTCGGACAGTACCGTGACCTGATGGGCAAGGGCTTCGGCATCGTCTGCAACCTGTGTTGCGGACTGTGCTGCTATCTGCTGGTGGAGTCCGGCCCGCTGACCATATGGGTGTCCACGGGAAAATACGCCGACGCCATTACCGCAGTGCGGATTATCGGATTGGTGAGCCTGTTCTCCTGCATGAGCACGTTCCTGGCGTCATGTGTCCTCACACCGCTTGACCAGGAAAGCAAACTCGCCGTCTCGAACATGGCAGGCGTTCCCATCAGCCTTGCGGGAAACCTGCTACTGGACGCGCATCTCGGCGCCACCGGCGCGGCACTATCCATGCTGGCCGCGGAAATCGTCATCTTCGTGCTGGAAACACGCTACTGCTGGGACGTGCTGCGCGAATCGATAAGCTTGCGGCGACTTGCGCGCATAGGCGCCTGCCATGCGTGCTCGACAGCGGCACTGCTGGCATTGCTGTATGGTGCGCCGGCGATGGATTGCGCGGCACAAGTGCTGGCAGGCATGTCCATCTACTGTCTGGTATGGCTGCTGGCCGGACTGATATTCCATGAGGAAACCGTATGCTGGACAATCGGCGTGATACGCGGCAAATTGCCTAGGAAGTGACCGAATATCGAGGCCGTAGCCCCTCTATCGGATTTGGATGATGATTCGTGCCGCCTGAAGCGTGCAGCTCAACCCAAATAGCTTTCCTGCACGCTATCCAGCATGCGCTGCGAAGTGAAACGCTCAAGATACGTGGCACGAATGGCATCCGAAGAGAACCTGTCACCGGTGGACAGCTCGGCGATGACACGCTCCACCTGCTGTGCTCCGGCCTTCACATCGCCGACCTTGAACAGATAACCATTCACCCCTGGCCGGACCACTTCATTGCTGCCGGTCACATCCGTCGCGACAATCGGCACGCCGGCACGCAACGATTCGACCAGCGAATATGGCAGACCCTCATACAACGAAGTCAGCAGATACACGTCGAACGCCTTGACGATAAGCTCCGCATCATCCCTATAACCCAGCAGATGCACATTATCGGACAAACCGTTATCCGCAACGAAACGGGCCACCTCGTCCTGCAGATCGCCATCGCCCACGCAGACGAAATGCGCAAGCGGATTACGCTCGACCACCGCTCGGGCAATCCGCACGAACGTCATCGGATCCTTCTGCTTGGCCAGACGCACGGTCGAACCAACCACCACGGCTCCATCAGGCAAATCCGACAATCCCAACAGCCGCAAAGCCTCCTCGCGCGACGGCAACGCGACATCGGGAATGCCGTTATACACAACCTTGAACTTATCCGGCCTGTCGATGTGCCTCTGCAGCGCGATATTGCGCTCGCCGTTGGAAACATTGAACGTGCGGGTGGTCAGGAAACGGCTGAACACCCGTTCAAGAAAAGCGAAGAACCGCTTCTTCGATTCGGAGAACTCCCATGCTTGGAACGCGTAGGCGTGGGGTGTGTAGAACACTTTCGACACATGGCCGCCGACGGCCGCGGAACGTCCGATGATGCCGGCCTTCGAGCTGTGGCAGTGGAGGATGTCGGGCCTGATCTGCTTGATGAGCCTGCGGATATGCAGCCACGCCTTGATGTCATTGCCTGCGGAAAGGTCCCGGACCAGTTCGGGAATGGGAATAAGCGTCGCATGCTTTTCCATTTCGGGAATCGCATTGCGATAGTAATCATCGATGCGATTGGTTCCGTAAGCGACGGTCACGTCAAATTTGCTGTGGTCGATACCATTAACGATATCCACGACGTTGCGTCCGCAACCACCCATCGCTTCCTGAACGATGAGCAGCCGTTTCTTCCCTTCCATAGGCTCGGTCATGTTGCCTCCCCCTATCACTGGCTCCTCATCACATATGAGCGCGGTCGACACTCATCTTTCCGTATCATACCCTCCCCTAAGTATGTTTTCCGAGTTAGTGGGTATCTTTTTGTTGACATGCCATCCGTATAATATGCGGGAGGACGGATGGAAATAGTGAAGGGAATGCTGAAGACATGGCGGGAAACGAGTTCAGGGAATGGCCGGAAGTGCATGCTCCAAGTGGAACCCATGGTGCTGATGGTCCAAGGACCTACGATTTTCCCCTGACCGAGAAGGACAAGCTTGCTGGTGAGGGGGCTTCCCGAGGTCTTTCGATTGGTAGCATCGATGGTTCCGTGGCGGAAGCAGCGCCGCGTGGATTCGTATATCGCCATCGCCGTGAGCTGGTCGGTGTCGTTGCTGTTGCAGCTGTTGCCGCGGTTGTGGCGGGAATCACGTTGGGATTCCGCCAGCATGTTGACAGTCAGGAGGTGTTGAGCTCCTGCCAGCAGTCCGTGAGCATTTATCAGTCCAACAAGGAACGCTTGAAGAAAACCGTCGCTGGCGCTGCGGATGATTTGCAGATTGCCGAGAATCAAGTGCAGGATTCGAAAACCGTGACCGACCTGCATGCCGCGGTCGATAAGGGGAACGAGAAGACCAAGATCGGCGCGAGTTGTGACGCTTCCGCTTCGGTCGAGGACAACCAGGCAGCCGATGAGAAGATCACCGCGGCCACGCGCGGCTTGGGAGAGAAGGTCGAAGCCATTCTGAGCGCCAAATCCGAGGTGGAACGTTCCAAGAACGCCCGCGATGTCGCCATCGCCAAAGCTGATCTGGCCAACAAGGTCAATGATGGGCAGAACGTGCTTGGCACGGTGCGTTCCAATGATCTGAATGCCCGCCAGGATCTGTCCGCGGCATTGAACGATGCTCAACAGACGGCGACCACGTCCAATTCCTCGGATCCGAACGTGTATATCAACCAGCTCAATAAGCTGCAGGACGCTATGGATAAATTCAGCGCGACGGCAGTCTCGCAATAAAAACAAGTGAATACGTAGTACATGGAAATGATGGGGGAGAGGCATGGCCAAGCACATTGACAATATCAACCGGACGGGTGTTCAAAAGAAAGGAAGCACGGCAAAGAGCATAGGCATCGCGGTGGCGGCAATCCTTGGCATCATCGTCATCTACTGCGCGCTATTGGTTGGAAGCGTGCTGCAGGCGAAGAAGCACATCGCCCAGGCGGTTTCCATTGTACAGTCAGCCGATATTGGCTCCGATATGGCTTCATCGGTGCCTTCTTTGATGGATAAGTCCGCGCAGCTTCAGCAGGAGACGAAAGCTGCTCGTGCGCAGACGGATGGCATTGTGTGGCGTATCGGCACGGTGATTCCCTATTTTGGAAACGATTTTTCGGCGGTGAGGACCGCAGTGACGGCTCTGGACACCATATCCAATGATGTGGTTCCGGCGGTTTCCGATTCGTTGGATGGGTTGCAGAAGAGCGGCAGTGCGGACGGCTCGATGGATATCAAATCGCTGGCGACGGCATCGGACGCGATCGTGAAGGCGAACGCAACGATTCAAGCGCAGGCCAAGGCTCTGGAAAACGCTCCTGAACCGCATATCGGCAAAGTTCGCACCATGTTGGCGACGGGCGTTTCCCTGTTTGACAAGGTGGCCGACCAAAGTGATCAAATGACCAAGGTCGTGTCTATGTTCTCGCATCTGCTGACCGACGGCAACGGGAAATATCTGGTCATGGTGCAGAGCAACGCGGAAGCGCAGGCGGCCGGCGGTGTTCCTGGTTCCGTTGGATCGCTGGAAGTCAAAGACGGCAAGATCCAAGTGGGAGAGTTCCATTCCGATTCGGAATTCAAACTCGTCGACTCGGTGAAGGGCACGGAACAGATTGACCAGTTATATGCGATTTCCCAATTTGGTGTCGATTATGGCGGAGATATCCGTATATCAACGGTGTCTCCGAACTTCCTAATTGCAGCTAAATATGCGGCTGGAGTGTGGAAGCAGCAGGATTTCGGCGTCAATGACACCATCAAGGGTGTGATGTCGCTCGACCCTTATGCGCTGCAAAGCATGCTTGGCGTGCTCGGTAGCGTGACGCTCAGCAACGGCACCAAGCTTGACGGGAGCAACACCGCCCAATACCTGTCGAACACGGTATATCGTGATATTCCCGACCAGAACCAGCAGGACGCGTTCTTCAAGGAATCCGCCCAGTTGATTATGCAGAAGGTGTTCGGATCGTTCGACTCCAAGAACATGCTTTCCCTGGTTAAAACAATGTCCGTGTTGGGCCAGCAGCGCCACCTCTACAATGTCAGTTTCTCCGACTCCGGCAAGAGCGGATGGAACGGGGAACTGTCCAATGATTCTAAACGTCCTGAAACCGGATTGTTCGTCAATGAGATGGGCTGGTCGAAGATGGATTGGTACGCTAAGCGTGGCGCCGTAGTAACCAAGACGAAAATTAATCGAGACGGCACTACCACGTATCATGTGCGCTACACTATCGCCAACTCCATGAAACCGGAAGAGGTGCAGTCCACTCCGGCGTACATCACGTCCACCTTCCCCACAGGTCTGTTCGAGAACCTTATCGAGAACGGCAAGATGTCCGACGAGGAAAGGGCGCTCGCTACCATCATGATTGGCAAGGCGCAGCCGGGCGTGATGTGGCATATCTACGTGATCGAGCCTCCGACAGACGGTAGCGTTTCCGGCATCAAGGTCAGCAACAACTCCGCTTCCAGCGTGCCGGAAGGCGAACAGTTCAGCAAGATCAAGTCCGATGGGCGTGACTACTACACCAATGTGGGCGTGTTCATCGATCCGGGCTGCACCGCCACAGTGGAATACGATGTGACAACCGCCGCCGGAGCCTCCGACTTGGTGTTCGACGAGACGCCGGTGCCGTACACGCCGCAGATCGTGTACGAAGACAAGACGAAGTGACGGTTACGGCTTCGGTTATGGCCTGAATGATTACGGGGTTGCCCTCAACATTATGAGGATAACCCCGTTTTGTTTATGGCATGGCTGATGACTGATTGCCGCACTGCCTGCGATGTGGCGAAAAGCGCTACGGATGCGTGCCAATCCGCAACCATGGAATCGGTAGGAGACTGACACGCATCAGGCAATCTATTCCGCGTTTTGGGAGGAATCCGAGCTTCCGGAGTCACCACCAGTGCCGGGATCTGGTGTTGGCGTGGGTGTCGGATCTGGATCTGGTGTTGGCGTGGGCGTCGGCTCCGGATCAGGTGTCGGAGGGTTCGGATTCGACGGTTTTGATGGCGTTGATGGCTTTTCGGTGCTTCCGCCGTTTCCGTTGTTTTCGCCGTTGCTCCCGTTATTCCCATTGTTGGGCGTGACCGGATTGAGCGCGTTCTGCTTCTGCACCGGTGCGTAGATGCTCGGATTGTAGTTGATGCGGTTGCCTCCATTGTTGGAGTTCGAGTCGCTTGGCGTCTCGTACGCCTTGGTATCGGCATTGTGCTTCGCCACGGAATCGGTGACCGCCTTCATGGCGGATTCCAAATTCTCCCTTGCCTTGAGCAAGGTGTTGATATCTGGGTCATCGGCGTTCAACAGTTGGTTGGCCGCATCGATGGCGCGTTGCAATGCGGTACGGGTCTTCTTATCGGCCACGTTGCCCTTGCTGCTATCCATAAGGCTCTTCGCCTGCTCCAATACGGTTTGCAATGCCTTCTTGGCATCGTCAATGCTGGAACCAGCCTTTGCGTCGCGGCTCTTAGTAACAGCCTTGGCCGCCTCGGACAGCGTGGAAAGCGACTTCTCCATTGCCGACGCGTTCTTTCTGTTCTGATTGGTTGCCTGTGTCAGATTATTGGTAGACAGCGAAGCCGAACATTGGGTGGTTGGAATGAAATCGTAAGTGTTTGACAGGGCATCTTTTAGCGTGCTGACGGTCGAACTGTCTGTAAGCTGGTCGTCAGGAACAGATACCAGTAGATTCGCGTTTTGAATGATGGCATCGTATTGTTTCTTTACCTTGGCATACCGGTTCGCTGACTTCGTGCAAGATGTCAAAGCGTCACGTTTGGCGTTGACGGACGCGACATGCCATGAGACGCCTCCGCCGACGGCAAGTAGCGCGGCGACGGTTAACGTACTGGCGACGATGATGGTTTTGCGTTTCTTGGTTTTACGCTCTTCGGCCACGGCCTTGTCATGAATGGAAGTGTCTTCCACAATGACGGGCATGTCGTCCGTGCCGATATGTTCGTCGGAACTGGCCTCGGATGTGGTCCCCGGCGTGATCAGCACAGTGTTGGCGGTTTCGACCTCGCTGTCGTCCTTCACGATGATGTCAGCCGGCGGCAGCGCGCCATCGAAGGAGAGGTCAGGCAACGGCCAATTGTCATTGACCATATCGCCCTGGGGAGACGACGGATTCGCGTCGGACTCGGTGGAATCGGTGTCCTGCATACTGGGCGTGGCGTTGTAGCTGACGGAACGCAGGATATTGCGGATAGTGTCATTGGTGGCGTTCGCCGCGGATCTGAACGCTTCGAAATTCTTGCGGTACGGATCCGGAATCGTCGCGGCCGGCGGCAGCGCCGGACGTGCCAGCATGGATTGGTCGATCACTGACTGCAGGCGCTCCTGGATGGTGTTTCCGGAAATCATGCCCTTCTGCGCGCAGTAGGCACACATATTCGAAAAATCGGTGAGCGTGAACGTATACGGCAACGCGGTCGGCGCGATGACGACGATATTGTGCTGCTGCTCCGGTTCGAAACACAGAATCAGATCGGCATCGTCCGCTATGCCTTGCGTCAGCTGCGTGGAGCGGAACTCGGATGCGTCGATGCCGGCGGCGTCCAGCAGCGCCTTGCTGGACGGGTCGATGGCATGTCCCACCAGACTATGGGTGCCGGCGCTGTCGATTTCAAGCGAGGTTCCCTGCGTGTATCTGCGGAAAAGATATTCTCCCATTGGCGATCGGCAGATATTGCCGGTGCATACGAACAGGATGCGCATGTTCAAACCCCTCAAGCGTACATGAAAAAATAACCAAAATCTAGTATATATAAGTGTTTGGCATTAGTATGACGGCAGCATAGTTTGTGTGGGTGATCAAATGAAACACGGCAATGCCGAATGTGAAAAAAAGGTTTTGATATATGGTTCCAGCGATCTGCTGTTGGTCGCGGCATTGGTTGCATTGCCGGTCGACGGTACGAGATTCGGTGTGGCAATGCCGTATTGGACTCCCATAGCTCCTGTGTTCTTCGTGTTGTACGCATTGTGCAATCCACGACTGCTACTGCGGTCGGCGCGCAAATATTTTGGCTTTTTCCTGTTCCTGCCCGCATTGGTATGTGTGTCGATGTTCGGATGGATGACTGTCGGATTCCAGAAGCTGTATGTGTTCCAGACCGTGTTCTCCTTGGTCTCGGGCCTTGCATGCCTGACATCGTTGGATATAGCGTTCCGTCTGAAGCATCTCGACTGGCACAAGTCGGTGACGCTTGTCATCATTGTGTATTGGCTGGCGTTCGCGGTAGGCGTGTTGCAATGGTTGGATTCTCGATACGGATTGACATCCATCACCCGACTGTTCGAAACTATCATGGAACGAAATTATGTGCCATGTAAACCCCAGTTCTTGTTCGCGGAACCCAGCTACATAGGTATGCACATATTCGGAGTGCTCCTGCCGTTATTCTGGCTCACCAGACGCAAATCGCTGGCATTGCTCGTTCTTGTCTTCGCGTTCGGCTCGGCCACCATGGGTGTTGGTGTACGCATACTGCTAGACACGATAATCGCATTACTGCTCTGGGCCATCGTCGAGATTCGTTGGAATCGTGCGCGTAACGTGGCTCTGGCGCTCTGTGCGGGCGGTGCGATTGGTGCTGGAGGCGTGTTCGCATTGACCCATAACGAAAGAGTGCAGAGCCTGATGACACACGGGCTGATGCAGGGAGACTTCTCCACCTTGGCACGCCTGTTCCGTTCTCTTGCGCCGATGGTCGCCGGATTGAGGGATTTGCCGCATCTGCTGTTCGGTTTCGGTATGGGCAATGTCAAAACCGCGATACTGCGTGGATATGACGAGACCAAAGCACTGTTCGTGGCTTGGCGAGGGAATCCCGATGGCAATGGCGAGATCAGACTCCTGGCGAGCACGAGCAATCAGAACTTCTACTTCACCATGAACGCCTATGTCAGCTTCATCACTGAATTCGGCGTGATTATGGCGCTCGCGTTCCTGACACTGCTTTTAGTTCATGTGACTGTCAACCATGCGTGGAGCAAGACCACAGTCTGTTGGCTGATTCTGCTGTGCTACCTGTATATCCAGTTCGAGGGCTATGCATTCTATGCCCTGTGGCTTTATATCTGGGCTATCGGCTTGCAATCATTTAATGCATCAGCCGTTAGGGAGAATGACTCAATCCGCGTAGTTGGAGGCAATGGAGTAGACTCATACCTCGGAAAGTTGTAAAGAACCAAGAGGTGAAGATTTGTCCGAAGCCACGCATGCGAAGAAACGACATGCATTGCGTATAATACTGGCCGTTGCTATTCTTTGTGCGGTGTCCATCGTTGCAGCCATGGTGGCTGGGCTCTTCTTCTATAAGCAGGTACAGACCGTGAAACATGAAGAGGAACAGGCGATATCCGCCATTTCCGGATTGAACGGTGACATGCTTAAAAACCCGTCCGCGCTGGAAGCCTCCGTGTCTCAAGCCCAGCAGCATACCGCCAGAGCTCGGCAAGTCTCACATAATCCACTGTGGACAGTCGCATCCATAATGCCGTACGTCGGCAACGACATCACCACCGTGCGCGGTATGGCCGAAGTGATGGACAACCTTACACACAACACGCTTCCCGGTTTCACACGTATAGCAAAAACTATCAACGAGACACAACTCAGCAATACCAACGGCCAACTTGACCTGCAAACAATTGCCGATATGCAGGACG
>OICD01000481.1_pt1 | contig 22957 bp, 22 predicted proteins | sample 1581161 | NCBI WGS metagenome assembly OICD01 (sample SAMEA3882546, study PRJEB24775) | human gut metagenome | biome: human-associated habitat; feature: intestine environment; material: feces | place: Netherlands | collected 2009/2010 | reverse complement strand
GAAAGAAATCACAAAACAAGTCTCATATGAACTCCATGCCCTTCAGGCAATTAAATTGGAGCTCAGTATGACACGTCTCTCAAAGGCACAGAAAAGAGGAATAGAGATATGTATGTCAGGAGAACAGACATAAAGCCCTTTGATAAGAAGGTATGGCTTGCTTCGCCGACGATGCATGGTGACGAGCTGAAATATATCACGGAAGCCTATGATTCCAACTGGATGTCCACGGTGGGCGCAAACATCAACGAGGTGGAGCATATCGCGGCGCAGAAGGCGGAAATGAAGTACGCGGTGGCGCTGTCCTCCTGCACGGCGGCGCTGCACCTGTGCGTCAGGGCCGCGGGGGAACGGCTCTACGGAAGACCTGCCATCGGCCACGGCGCAGTGGAGGGCAGGCGGGTGTTCTGCTCCGACATGACCTTCGCCGCCACGCTGAACCCGGTGGTCTATGAGGGCGGCATCCCCGTGTTCATCGACACCGAGCGGGACACATGGAACATGAACCCCCGGGCTTTGGAAAGAGCCTTTGAGATTTACCCGGAGGTGCAGCTGGTGGTAGCGGCGCACCTGTACGGGTTTCCCGGCAAGGCGGACGAAATCCGCGCTGTGTGCGACGCCCACGGCGCGCTGCTCATCGAGGACGCCGCCGAGTCCATGGGCGCTACATATAAAGGGAGACAGACGGGCAGCTTCGGCGACTACGCGGCGATTTCCTACAACGGCAACAAAATCATCACCGGCTCCAGCGGCGGCTGCCTGCTGACCAATGACTTGGAAGTGGCGAACAAGGCGCGGAAGTGGTCAAAACAGGCGCGGGAAAACACGCCATGGTATCAGCACGAGGAAGTCGGCTACAACTACCGCATGAGCAACGTGATCGCGGGCGTCGTCCGGGGTCAGTATCCGTATCTGGAAGAACACATCGCCCAGAAGAAAGCCATCTGGGAGCGCTACCGGGACTGTCTGCGGGGTCTCCCTGTTGAGATGAACCCCTTCGACCCGGAAACGTCCTGCCCCAACTACTGGCTGTCTGCGCTGGTAATTGACAGGAGCGCCATGTGCCGTCAGGTGCGCAGCGACAACGACGCGCTGTATCTCCCGGAGCAGGGAAAGAGCTGCCCTACGGAGATCCTGGAGGCCATCGCGGGAATCAACGCGGAAGGCCGCCCCATCTGGAAGCCCATGCACATGCAGCCCATGTACCGGATGAACGGCTTCATCACCGCCTCCGGCGAGGGCAGGGCAAAGGCCAACGCCTACATTGCCGGCGGCGTGGAGGACGTGGGTGCGGACATCTTTGAAAGAGGTCTGTGCCTGCCCAGCGACAACAAGATGACGAAGGAGCAGCAGGAGCAGATCATCAAGGTCATCCGGCGGTGCTTTGAATAGTTTGGAAAGGCGGCGTTTCATTGCGGAGATTCATCTTTAATCTGGTCAGCGTGCTGTTCAGCGCGGTGAAATTCGGGATCATGAAGCTGTTTCATTTCCATCATTTTTTCTATTCCGGCGTTCAGCGTTTTTCCCCTAACACGGAGGTCGTCATCGCGGAGGGCGGCACCATCCGTCTGGGCAGGCACGTCCGTGCCCACAGAAGATCGAAGCTGCTGGCCATGGACGGCGGTACGCTGGAGATCGGCAGCAATACGGCGCTTGGTAATGGCGTCAGCGTCAACTGCATGGAAAGCATCGTGATCGGCGAGGGCGTGCAGATCGGCCCGGATACGAAAATTTACGACCATGACCATGACTACCGCGTCCCCGGCGGCATCGGGGCGGGAAAATTCGTCACCGCGCCGGTGACGATCGGCGGCAACAGCTGGATCGGCTGCAATGTGGTCATCCTCCGGGGAACGAGCATCGGCAAAAACTGCATCGTCGGCGCGGGAAGCGTGCTGAAGGGTGCATATCCGGCGGGCAGCGTGATCGTGCAGAAGCGGCAGACCACTGCGACAGTTTACCCTTTGGAGAGAACGGAGAAGTAACGATGGAGCATAAACCTTACGGCCCCTACGAAACGTATTTCAAGCGGCCGCTGGATATCCTCTGCGCACTGGCCGCGCTGATCGTGTTCGGCTGGCTGTACATACTGGTGGCGGTTCTGGTGCGCATCATGCTGGGCAGCCCGGTCATTTTCAAACAGCCCCGCCCCGGCAGGGACGAGAAGATTTTCGACCTCTACAAATTCCGCTCCATGACCGACGAGCGGGACGAAAACGGCGAGCTTCTGCCGGACGAGGTGCGGCTCACGAAATTCGGAAAAGTCCTTCGCGCGACCAGTCTGGACGAGCTTCCCGAAGCGTTCAATATTCTGAAGGGGGACATGTCGGTCATCGGCCCCCGGCCGCTGCTGGTCAAATATCTGCCCCGGTACAGCGAGCGTCAGCACCGGCGGCACGAAGTCCGCCCGGGGCTGTCCGGCTACGCGCAGGTTCACGGCAGAAACACGGTCAGCTGGCAGGACAAATTTGAAATGGACGTAAAGTACGTAGACCACATTACCTTCCTCGGAGACTTGAAGATCATCTGGGACAGCGTGATGGCGGCATTTGTAAGGCGTGACGGCATATCCTCGGAGACGTCTGTCACGATGGAGGAATTCATGGGAAACGGGATGGTGGCAAAGTGAAGCGGCTTGTGATCCTCGGCGCCAGCGGGCACGGCAGAGTCGCCGCGGATATCGCCGGAAAAAACGGCTACGACAGCATTGCGTTTCTGGACGACACGAAAAAAACGTGCGGACGCTATCCCGTGATGGGGGAAAGCGCCCGGTTTTCGGAATATGACTGTGATTTCTTCGTAGCCATCGGCAATCCGCAGGTTCGCAGGCGGATGCAGGAGATGCTGCTCACCGCCGGGAAACAGGTCACGACGCTGATCCACCCCTCCGCGGTCATCGGGGAGGACGTGACCCTCGGCACCGGCACATTGGTTGCGGCGGGGGCGGTCATCAACCCCGGCGCGGTCATCGGCGATGGGTGCATCATCAACACCTGCGCGTCCGTTGACCACGACTGCGTTCTGGAAGACTTTGTGCATATAGCCGTGGGCGCCCATGTGGCGGGGACAGTAAGCGTCGGCGCGGGAACATGGATCGGCGCGGGAGCGACGGTGAGCAACAATCTTCAGATCTGCGGCAGCTGTATGATCGGCGCGGGCGCGGTGGTTATCAAAAGCATCACGGAAAGCGGGACATACGTAGGCGTTCCCGCGGAGAAAATCAAATGAGAATTCTGATCCTGACGAATTTCGACGTCGGCCTGTACCAGTTCCGAAGGGAGCTGATACAGGAGCTTCTGACGAAGAACGAGGTATATATATCCCTCCCCTACGGGGAACTGGTGGCGCCGCTGGTGGAGATGGGGTGCTTTTTTTTCGACACGCCCATGGAACGGCGGGGAACCCGGTCAGGGACGCAAAGCTGTTTGCCGCCTACCGGCGCATATTCCGGGAGGTAAAGCCGGAAAAAGTGATCTGCTACACCATCAAGCCGAACATCTACGGCGGCTTTGCCGCGCGGCTGGCGGGGATACCCTACGCCGTCAACATCACCGGACTGGGGACAGCCTTTGAAAGCGGCGGATTGCTGAAAAAAATGGTCACGGCGATGTACCGGCTCAGCTGCAAAAAGGCGAAGACGGTATTTTTTGAGAATGCAGAAAACCGGCAGATTTTTCTTGACGCGAAAATCGTGAAAGAGCGCCAGACCTGTCTTTTAAGCGGGGCAGGGGTCAATCTGGAGCGCTACGCCGTGGCGGACTACCCGGCGGGGGACGTTGTAAAATTCCTGTTCATCGGCCGGATCATGCGGGAAAAGGGCGTTGACGAGCTGCTTTCGGCCATGAGACGGCTCACCGGCGAGGGCGTCCCCTGCACGCTGGACATGGTTGGCGGATACGAGGAAGATTACGGCGCGGTGGTGGAAGAAGCCGAATCCGAAGGGTGGTTAAAATACTGGGGCTATCAGGAGGACGTGCGCCCGTTCATCGCCGCGTCCCACTGCTTTGTCCTGCCCTCGTGGCATGAGGGGATGGCGAATACCAATCTGGAATGCGCTGCTTCCGGCCGCCCGGTAATTACCAGCCGCATTCACGGCTGCATGGAAGCGGTGGAGGACGGCGTGACAGGCTTCCTGTGCGAAAGGAAGGACTCAGGCAGCCTTTACGCGGCAATGAAGCGGTTCTGCGCCCTGTCCATGGAGGAGAGAAGAGCCATGGGCTTAGCGGGCAGGAAACGTATGGAAGCCGTGTTTGACAAGAAAAGGGTCGTCGAAGAAACGATCAAACGACTATAATCTGCGCATGACAGGAGGTGCCGGAAAATGAAGGAACAGCCGCTGGTCAGCGTTATCATTCCCGTTTACAACGTGGAGCGGTATCTGGCACAGTGCCTTGACAATGTGATTAACCAGACATACCCGAATCTGGAAATTATTTGCGTCAACGACGGCTCAGGTGACGGCAGTCCGGATATCCTGCGGCTGTACGCGGATGAGGATGCGCGGATACAGGTCATCGATAAGGCGAACGGCGGCGTATCCCGGGCGCGGAACGACGCGCTGGACTGCGCCCGCGGGGAATACATCATGTTCGTGGACTCGGACGACTGGGTCGAGCCGGACGCCTGCGAAAACGCGGTGAACGCAATGCGCGAATATGACGCGGATATCGTGATGTGGTCGTATGTGAGCGAAACGGAGAACCGTTCCTCCCGGAAAGTCATCTTCCCGGAAACAACGGTTTTTGAAAAGGAAGAAGTCCGGGCAAAGCTGCACCGAAGATTTGTCGGGGCAATGGGAGAGGAGCTTTCCCACCCGGAGCTGGTGGATTCCCTCTGCCCGGTCTGGGGAAAGCTGTACAGGCGTCCCCTGATTCAGAAAAGCGGCGCCAGATTTGTCGATCTGGCGGAGATCGGAAGCTACGAGGACGGCTTTTTCAATCTGGAGGTTTTTGGAAAGGCCGACAGGGTAGTGTATCTGACAGCGTACCTGTATCATTACCGCAGGGACGGGTCTTCCTCGGTCACGTCCGGGTACAACCCAAGGCTGTATGACCAGTGGCAGACGCTCTACGACCGGATGGAGGCCATCATCCGGTCAAACCAGCTGGGCAGCGAGTATGAAGCCGCGCTGAATAACAGGATCGCGCTGGGCATTCTGGGGCTTGGGCTGAACATTACGGTTTCCACTCAGTCGATGGGGAAAAAAGTAAAGGATATCCACAGGATCATCCGTCAGGAAAGGTATCGGAAGGCGTACAAAAACCTGCCCTTAAATTATTTCCCAATCCACTGGAAACTGTTTTACGGCTGCGCCAGACATGGACTTGCCTTTGGTGTGTACGCGCTGCTCACCGTGATCCAGAGGATTATTTCAAGGTAAAGGAACAAGAAAATGATTATCCATTTTTCGGTTTTGGCCGTGATTCTGGTCTGCGCCCTGATCTGGGAGCGGCCAATCCGGTATCACAAGCTGAATTCCATATATTACGGCGAACGCTACGATTACAAGTCGCCGCTGATGCCCTGGCTGATCGTGTTCGGCTACATCGCCTATCTGGCCGCCATGCGCTCCGGAATGAACGATACCTCCGGCTATATTCAGTCGTTTGAGCATATCCCCGGCACATGGGACGACGTTTCCAGAATCCTTGACGGGGACGGCAAAGACAAAGCGTTTGACATAACCGCCAACATCTTCAAGATGTACGTGAGCGACGATTACCACGGGTGGTTTGGCCTGTTTGCGGCGGTGGAGTCCTGCATTTTCATTCATGTGCTGCGCAGGGAGTCCGTCAGCTTTCTGGACAGCTGCTTTGTGCTGTTCGCTACTGCACTGTATTATAATTACTTTTCCATGATGCGGCAGTGGTTTGCCGTGGTGCTTCTGTTCGGCGGCGCAATATTCATCAAAGAGGGAAAAACGATCCCCTATATCCTTTTGTGTCTCTTTGCGGCGCAGTTCCACAACAGTGCGTATCTGTTCATCCCGGTCTATTTCATGGTAACAGGCAGGGCGTGGAGCCCCAAGCAGAACCTGATTATTATTGCGGCTGTGGTCGGCCTGCTTTTCCTGAGGCCGATTCTGGATGCCGTGGAAAGCTCTCTGGCAAATTCGACCTATGACTATGCGGTGGCGGCCATGAACAGCGATTCCGGTTCTTCCATCATCCGCCCTGTTATCGCGGCGGTGCCGGTGGTGATCGCGTATATCCACCGTGACCGGATTGATGCAGGCAATAAAATGATACACATCTGCATCAATATGTCGCTGATAAACTTTCTGCTGAATCTTCTTGCGACGTTTACATGCGGACTGTACGTGATCCGTCTGGCAACGTATACCGCCGGCTACAGTCTGATCCTCTATCCCTACCTTCTGAATGTGACGGTCAGCAGTCGAAACAGGAGCGCCCTGAAAGTGGGATTTTATATTCTGTATTTTATTTTCTACTGCTATCAGATGTCCCATCAGGGTTCGTGGGGGTACAACAGCGACATTCTGGGAGTATTCTCCTGAGAGGAGAGGTAATGCATGACGACAGAGCCAGTCAGGGTTTTGAACCTGTTTACCATCATGAACCGCGGCGGCGCGGAGACCATGGTGATGAACTATTATCGGAACATCGACCGAAGCAAGGTGCAGTACGATTTCATGGTGCACCGTCAGGAGCGCGGCGCCTATGACGATGAGATCGAGGCGCTTGGCGGCAGAATCTACCGGATGCCGCCGATCCGCCCCTGGACTGCCGGGGAGTACCGGAAGACGGTGCGGGCGTTTTACGCAGAGCATCCCGAGTACCGGGTGATCCATTCCCACATGTCCGAGCTTGGCTATTACGATTTCCGGGAAGCGGAAAAGGCCGGTGTCCCGGTGCGCATCTGCCATGCCCATAACCGTCCATACGGGATCGACCTCAAATCTCCCGTCCGCTGGTATTACAAGGCCATGATGCGGCCGCATATTACGGATCTGTTCATGTGCGGCAAGGCATCCGGGGACTGGCTGTTCGGCAGGAAGAACGAAGCCCGCTTCATCCAGCTGAACAACGCCATCGACGCCCGTCAGTATGCCTACTGCCCGGAAATCCGGCAGAAAATGCGGCAGTCGCTGGGCATCGGGGAGGATCAGCTGGTCATCGGCCACGTGGGGCGCTTTTATCCGCAGAAGAACCATAAGTTTATCATTGATATTTTTCAGGCTGTCCGGACGAAAAATCCCAAAGCGGTTCTGCTGCTGGTGGGAAATGACGCCGGTGAGGGCGGAAAGGAAATCCACCGGAAGGTTGCGCAGCTGGGGCTTACCCCGTGGGTGAAATTTCTGGGAACCCGCAGCGATGTGGCGGAGCTGCTTCAGGCGATGGATGTGTTTCTGTTTCCGTCGCTGTTCGAGGGGCTTTCCGTCGCCAGCATCGAGGCGCAGGCCGCCGGATTGCCGGTGCTGATCTCCGACAGCGTCCCGATCGAGTGCAGGAAAACGGATCTGGTTCATGTCCTGCCCTTGAGCGCGCCGCCGGAAGAATGGGCAGACAGCGTTCTGGAGCTTGCCAAAATCCCACGCCGCAATACTTATGAGGAAATCAGGGACGCAGGCTTTGACGTTGTGGAGAACGCCAAATGGCTGCAGGCGTTTTATTTACAGGCAGCGCAGAGATAGGAGGGAGCTATGCCGACACTGACGATCTTTACGCCCGCCTATAACCGGGGACACACCCTTCCCCGTACATATGCTTCTCTCCGGCGGCAGGACTGCAAGGACTTCATATGGCTTGTGGTGGACGACGGTTCCACCGACAACACGGCGGAGCTTGTCAAAGTCTGGCAGGCAGAGGAGACGGAATTTGAGATACGCTATCTCTGCAAGGAAAACGGCGGAATGCACACCGCCCACAACGCGGCCTACGCGAACATTGACACGGAGCTGAATGTCTGCATCGATTCAGACGACGCGCTGGCAGACGGCGCGGTTCGCTGCATTGTGGACTTGTGGGAGAAGACCGACCGCCGGAAATACGCCGGTATCATCGGACTGGACGCCGATATGAACACCGGAAAGGTGATCGGGACGGGCTTTCCCGAAGATATGAAGGAGACCACTCTGGCCGGATTTTACGACGCGGGCGGAAGCGGCGACAAGAAACTGGTGTATCGCACCGACATCATGAAAGAATTGCCGCCGTATCCGGTTTTTGAGGGAGAAAAATATGTTTCTCTGGGATGGAAATACCAGCTCTGCGACCGGAAGTACAAGCTGGTGACCACCAATACGGTGCTGTGCAATGTAGAATACCAGCCGGACGGCTCCTCCAGAAACATGCTGCGGCAGTATCTGCGCAATCCCAAGGGCTTTGCGTTCATTCGCAAAGAGAATCTGAAGTACATCAAGGACTGGAAGCGGAATGTGATCGACGTGATCCACTACTGTTCCAGCAGCCAGATCAGCGGGAATCCCCACTATGTCCGGGAATCCCCCAGACCGTTTCTGACCGCGCTGTGCATCCCGGCGGGACGGCTGCTGACGGCGTATATCAGAAAGAAAGCACGAACGGAAGGGTAAAGAAAATGGCGGCAGAAAAGAAAATCGGTGTTGTGATCCCGGTCTATAACGCGAAGCGATATCTGCGGCAGTGTATCCAAAGCGTCCTGAACCAGACCTTTCAGGACTTCTGTCTGGTTCTGGTGGACGACGGTTCCAGTGACGGAAGCGGGAAAATCTGCGATACATACGCGGCGAAGGACTCGCGCGTTTGCGTGATACACCAGCCCAATCAGGGCGCGGTGCTGGCACGGGCTGCGGGCGTACTTTCGGAATATGCCCAGACGGCAAAGTATATCTGCCTGTGTGATGCGGACGATATGCTGGAACCAGACGCGCTTCGTGTCCTCTATGAGGAAGCCGGGAAGAATGATCTGGACTGCGTGTGTGCTGCCACAGTGAAAATGTGGAAGGGCGTCAGATTCCGCAGCAAATTTCACGCCCCCTGCTTTGAGCAGCCCAAAGTATATTCCGGAGAGGATATTATCAACGATTTATATATCAGCTGCTTTGGTATCAGCAATTATCCCGTGTCACTGTATGCGAAGCTCTATCGCACGGAGCTGATCACACGGGTAATGGGTTATCCCCCTGTCGTATGGTTTATGGGAGACGATTTGAGCATAACACTTCGTCTGCTGCCTGAAACGCAGCGGCTTGGCATTTTGCCGGAGGCAGTCTACAATTACCGCATCGGCGGAAACACGTCCCGGTATATGCCCTATATGCTGGATGATCTTCTGCGTCTTTACCGTTTCAAAACGGAAATGCGTCAAAACCATCCCATGCCCCAGGATGCGGAGTATTTCATGGCAGTTGAACTGCTGAACGTTCTGATGACTTGGTTTGAGATGTACAAACGGCAGGGAAAGCACACTGAGATGGAACTGATAAAGGAAATCGGGCGTGTGGCCGCCCTGCCGGAAGTGCAGGATGCTTTGAGAGTGTTGCAGGACAGAAATAAAAAGCACCGGATTTCAGGATATCTGGAGCATGGAGAGTATGGAAAGATCGCGGAAATGGTGATGCAGAAGCTGAAAAAGGAAGCGCCCAAGCGGCTGCTCAGGCAGATTCTGTATTCGCTGTAAACGAACAGGAGCGTATATGATACCCAGAAAAATTCACTACTGCTGGTTCGGCGGGGGGAAAAAGCCCAAATTGGCACAGAAATGTATTGCCAGCTGGAAAAAATACTGCCCGGATTATGAAATCATCGAGTGGAACGAAGATAACTTCGACGTGAACCGCAATGCCTATACGCAGATGTGCTATAAGGAGAAAAAGTATGCGTTCCTGACGGACTATCTGCGGCTTCTGATCGTGGAGGAGCACGGCGGCATTTATTTTGACACGGACGTGGAGGCGGTGCGTTCCTTTGATGAGCTGCTGGACAACCCGGCCTTTTTCGGCTTTGAGAACGACCGGTTCGTCAACACCGGCGAGGGCTTCGGCGCGGAACCCCATAACCCGGCGGTGCGGCAGATGCTGGCAGAATACGACCAGCTGCTGGACGGGCAGCATGGGACGATCGGCTGCCCCCGGCTCAATACGGATGCGCTGCTGAAGCTCGGGCTGGAGCTGAACGGCGAAAAGCAGAAGCTGAGCGGCGCCGTGGTATTCCCGGAGGATTATTTAAACCCCAGAAGCAGCGTCACCGGCGAACTGCGGAAAACGGAGAATACCCATTCGATCCACTGGTATTCGGCAAGCTGGATGCCATGGCACAAGCGGCTGCGGTCGGCGATCAGCAAACCGGTGCATTTTATTCTGGGGAGGGCAAAAGGACGTGGCAGATGATACAAAGCGGATGAATGTCCTGTATTCCAGCGACGATAACTATGCCCAACATATGGGTGTGTCGATCTACTCCCTGCTCAGGCACAACGCCGAGTTTGAAAACATCCGGCTGTACGTGATCGACAATGATATCTCGCCTGAGAACAGAGATAAACTTCGGGAAATGGTGAGCCGGTTTTCCAATGCTGAAATTATGTTTCTTCCTTTCCTTGAGTGGAAGGAAAAGCTCCGGCTGAACATGAGCTGGGACATTTCCATCAGCTCCTATGCCAGACTGTTTATGGGGGAGATGCTGCCCGAAACCGTTGACAGAGTGCTGTATGCAGATTGTGATATGATCGTCTGCGAACCGCTCCGCGAGCTTTGGAACACGCCATTGGACGGCAAGGTGTTGGCGGCGGTGCAGGACGGCATCAGCGCGGACACCAAGGCGGCCGTTGGATTGCAGGCCGGAATGCGCTATTTCAACGCAGGACTGCTTCTGATCGATCTGGCGGAATGGCGCGCCCGGAAAACGGGGGAAAGATGCATGTCCTTTATTGAAGGACACGGGGGCAATGTCGTCCATCACGATCAGGGCGTCCTCAACGGTGTGCTGATGGGAGATTATGTAAACTTACCCATAAAAGACAATCTCATGACCATCCATTACATGCTCAGCCGGGAAAAGCTGCTGAAATATTTTCAAGAGGAAGCAGGCTTTTACCCTCAGGAGGAAATAGAGGCCGCGAAAAAGGCACCGGTAATCCTGCATTACACCCCCAGTTTCACCAGCAGACCGTGGTGCAGGGATTGCAGGCACCCGTTAAAGGCGCTGTACTGGGAAAATCTGGCGCAGACCCCGTGGAGGGGAGCCGCGCCGGAAAAATCGAAGGATAAGTGGTATGTAAAACTGATGAACTGGAGATATCGGAATCTCCCGTTCTGACAGGGGGGCAGGGAATGATAAGCGTTATTGTGCCGGTGTACAATGGTTCGGCGTACATCGAGCGGTGCATCAACTCCATTACCGGGAGCACGTTCCGGGATATTGAGATCATTGCCGTCGAAAACGGATCGACGGACAATACATGGGAGATACTGGAAGCGCTGGCGGCCGGAGATAGCCGGATAAAACCGATCTCCACGGAGATACGCGGGCTGTCCAACGCGCGGAATATCGGCATTGACCATGCGTCGGGGGACTGGATCGCTTTCGTTGACGCCGACGACTACATCAGCCCCTTGATGTATGAACGGCTGGCGGAAGCGGCGCGGACACACGGTGCAGATCTGGTGCTGTGCGATTTTGCGCAGGGGACGGAAGAACATTTCGACTTTACGGAGGCAAACTGCCCGGCAGAGGGCTGCAACGCGGCGGAGGAACTGACAAGGGACGATTACTTCCGGAGAACATACCTTCGGGCGCAGTACAAATACAGCGTGGCATGGAACAAGCTGTTTCGCCGGGAAACGATGGGGAACATTCGATTCAACCCGAGCCTGCACTACATTGAAGACAGAAACTTTGCGATTCAATTTGTCCTGAACAGTAAGAAGGTGGTTTCCATTTCCGAAACCCTGTACTACTACTATCGGAACGGGAATTCGATCTCCAATTCGGCAGGCCAGCGGCAGAGGGTCGGGCAGGTATACGATACGCTTGAGGATATCGACATTCTGGAGCGTTCCGGGGAGAAACTGCTTTACCGCGACTGCGCCTACGCGAATCTGCTGCAGCTGGCGGACTTCAGGCTGCGTCAGGCGAAAAAGTACCACATGGACGATGTGCAGCAGGAGCTTCACCCAATCATCGCCAGAGCAAGGAAAGCTGTGGTAAAGGGAGAACTGCCGCTTAAGGAAAAGCTCCGGTTTTTAGGGGAGCACTACTATTATATGCTTCGGGGCTTGCGAAAAAAGTGATTGGAACAGAGCATGAAACGGAAAATCATCATACTGCATTTTAATATGGAGCTTGGCGGGGCGGAGAGCAGTCTGCTGGGACTGCTGGATACCATCGATTATGACCGTTATGACGTTGACTTGTTCCTGTATGCCCATGAGGGCGAACTGATGTCGATGCTCAACCCCAATGTCCGTCTGCTTCCCGAGATGAAGGCGTACCGGGCGCTAACGGAATCCATGAAACAGAATTTTGCGCAGGGCTGCATCCCGATTGGGATGGCGAGGGCCGCGGCGAAGATCAGATCCGGCCTTTCCAGAGGCCCGATGCAGAGCGGACATAACTACAAGCAGTATTTCCACAAGCTGTGCATCCCCTATCTTCCGGACATTCCGGGAGACTACGACCTTGCGATCAGCTTCAATGACCCGCATTACATCGTCGGGAAAAAGGTCTCCGCGAAGGTCAGGATGTCATGGTTCCACACCGATGCTTCTCAGATGGTCTTCTGCGACGCCATCGAGAAGGAAATGTGGGGGATGTCCGACTACGTGGTGAACGTGTCGGATGCGTGCAAGCAGGCGTTTGACGCGAAGCACGGCTATCTGACGAACAAGTCCATTGTTGTGGAAAATATGCTGTCAAAGAACCTTGTGCAAAGCAGAAGCGCGGCATTTTCCGCCGAGCGGGAGATGCCGTCAGACGGCAGCATTCGCCTGCTGTCGATTGGCCGGTTCTGCGCTGCCAAGAATTTTGACAATGTGCCGGATATCTGCCGCCGGATATTGGCTTCGGGCTGCAATGTAAAGTGGTATCTCATCGGCTACGGCGGGGATGAAGCGCTGATCCGGCAGCGGATACAGGACGCCGGTATGGAGGAGCGGGTCATCATTCTGGGGAAAAAGGAAAACCCGTACCCCTACATCAAAGCCTGCGGCCTGTACGTCCAGCCCAGCCGGTATGAGGGAAAATCGGTGACCGTTCGGGAAGCCCAGATCCTGAACAAGCCCGTGGTGATCACCGGTTACGCCACCTCCGCCAGCCAGCTGGAGGACGGCGTGGACGGCGTGATCGTCCCCATGGACAACGAAGGCTGTGCGGCGGGGATCGCGGCAGTGCTTCGGGATGAGGCGCTGCGGCAAAAACTGACCGAAAACACGAAAATAAGAGACTATACAAACGCTGGGGAGATCGAGAAGATCTACAGGCTGCTGGAAAACGTATGAAGATCAAAACAATTACCTGCCATGACGTGTACAATGTGGGCGCGAGCTTGCAGGCCTACGCGCTGGTGACCTACCTGCGCAAGCTGGGGCATGACGCCCAGATCATTGACTATAAGCCGGACTATCTGAGCAATCATTATCCGCTTTGGGGGCTGGGGAACCCCGCATATGATAAGCCGGTCATTCGGGAGCTGTATAACCTTGCGAAACTGCCGGGGCGGCTTAAGGCCAGAAACGGGAAGCGGAAAGCGGAATACGACCGGTTTACCGCGGAGTTCCTGCCGCTGACCCCGCGCCGCTACACGTCCAATGACGACTTGAAGCAAAACCCGCCGGAAGCGGACGTCTACTTTGCGGGAAGCGACCAGATATGGAACTGCTTTTTCCCCAACGGAAAAGACCCGGCGTTCTATCTGGACTTTGCGCCTGCGGGCAGCGTCAGAGCGTCCTACGCGGCCAGCTTTGCCATGGACGACATTCCGGAGGAATGGAAGCCGGACGTGAAGCGGCGGCTGTCCGGGCTGGATCATATTTCGGTTCGGGAAAGCTCCGGGGTGGCAATCGTGGAGCGGCTGGGCATTCCGGGGGCCGTGCAGGTGATGGACCCGGTGTTCCTGCTGGACAGCGAAGCATGGGCTTCCATTGAGAAGCCCGTTCCCAATACGGAGCCGTATGTCCTGCTGTACGATTTTGACCGCAATCCGGAGATGGTTCGCTTCGCGCGGAGACTGGCAGAGGAAAACGGATGGAAGCTGTACTCGGTGCTTTCCTGCAAAGAATGCGACAGATGCTTCGAGCAGGATGGGCCGCTGACGTTCCTGAATCTGGTACACCATGCGCAGTTTGTGGTATCCAACTCCTTCCACGCCACCGCGTTTTCGCTGATTTTCCGGAAGCAGTTCGTGGTATTCAACCGGCAGGAGCATATCAATACAAGAATGCGGGACCTTCTTTACGGCCTTGGCCTGCGGGACTGCCTGATGGACAGCGCCGGCAGGGACTGCCCGCGGATCGACTATCCACAGATTTTAGAAAAGCTGGACGAGCAGGTGGGCGCATCCAAAGCGTACATTGAAAACGTTTTGTCAGAGGGGAAACGATGAAGAAGATCCTGTTCATGATCAATTCCATGGGCGTGGGCGGCGCGGAAAAGAGCCTGTCCTCCCTGCTGAACCTGTTTGACTACCAGCGGTATGACGTGTATTTGCAGATGATAAACCGGGGCGGCACGTTTGAAAAGCTGCTGCCGCCGCAGGTGAAGATTCTGCCGTCGATACCCTATTTTCAGTTCTGCGGTCTGCCCCTTGTAAAGCAGCTGACAGCCGGGAACATCCGCTTCTTAAAGGCGCGTCTGGCCGTCAGCGAACAGCTGAGAAAGAACGACCGCGCCGGTAAACCCCTCCATGCCACGCAGGTGCTTTGGAATGGCGCGCGCAATGCGTTTGACCCGCTTCCCGGGGCGTATGACGTGGCCATTGCATGGGGTCAGGGGACGCCTACGCATTTTGTTGCGGAGAAAATCAACGCCGCGAAGAAAATTGCCTGGGTCAATGTAAACTATGAAGCGGCGGGGTTTGACAGAAATTGCGACCGGGAAATTTATGGAAAATATGATTACGTTTCCTGCGTTTCGGGGCAGCTGTCGGAAAAATTCAGAGAGGTCTTTCCCGAATACGCCGAAAAAGTGGTAACGGTTTACGACATCAACAGCGAAAAGCTCATAAGAAGCATGGCGGAGGAACCGGCCGATTTGCCGTCCCTTCACGGAACGGTGATAACGACCGTGGGACGATTGGTGACGCAGAAGGGGTATGACATCGCGATCGAAGCCGCCCATATTCTGAAGGAACGCGGCGCAGACTTTACCTGGATGGTCTGCGGCGAAGGCCCGGAGCGGAAGATGCTGGAAGAAAAGATCGGCCAATATGGTTTGCAGAAGGATTTCATTCTGTTGGGAGTGCAGGCAAATCCCTACCCCTATATGAAAGCGGGAGATATTTACGTGCAGACTTCCCGCTTTGAGGGCTACTGCCTGACGCTGACCGAGGCCAGAATTCTGAACCGCCCCTGCGTGGCAACCAATTTTGACGTCGTATATGACCAGATGGTACAGGGTGAAAACGGCCTTGTGGTGGAAATGACCCCGGAGGCCGTAGCGGAGGGAATTCTGCGTCTGATGCGCGACCCTGCTTTGTATGCCCATATCCGCCAGTACCAGCAGTCCGAGGGAAAGGGAAACGAGGGGGAAATCCAACGGGTTTTCCGGATTCTGGAAGAATGAAAAGGAAGACGGAAGAGCGACCCCTGCGGAACCATTCGCGGTGAAGCATACGAACATGACTGTGCCGTCAGACGGCGCTTTCCCAATGTCTAAGCTAAGGAGATCAAAAAGTGAAAGGGTCCAGAACGCAGAAATCTGTCACAAATACAGTGGTATCGTTTGCCTCGCAGCTGATCGTGATTCTGCTGGGGTTCCTGTCCCGGCGGGTCCTGATCTACAGTGTGGGCGTGGAATATCTGGGCATCAACGGCCTGATGAGCAACATCCTGACCATTTTCTCGCTGGCGGAGTCCGGTATAGGACTGGCGGTCGGTTATGCGCTGTATAAACCTCTGGCGGAAAACGATATTGAACAGGTCAAATCGCTGATGCGGTTTTTCAAGTATACTTACCGCGCTCTGGCGATAGGAACGGCTGCGATCGGGATAGCATTTTACCCGCTGCTTCCATTCTTCCTGAAAGACAATACCGCGCCGGATGCCAATCTCGTGTATTGGCTGTTCCTGCTTGGTTCGGTGTCCTCCTATTTGTGGGTCTATAAAACGACGCTGAACACCTCGGACCAGAATAAGTATCTTTATACCATCGCAAGCACCATTGCGCAGATCGTGGTGCTGGTGCTGAAGGTGCTGATACTGTATTTTGCGCAGAATTATATTCTGTACCTTGCTGTTGACATCGGCACGACCATTGTCAAGAACCTGATTTTCTGCCGCATTGTTGACAGGCGGTATCCATATCTGAAGGACAAGAACGTCCGGAAGCTTGACCCCGAAGTCCGCAAGAGCCTGTTTACAAATATCAAGGCGCTTTTTCTGGGGAAGGTGGGCTATATCATTTCCCAGTGTTCCGACAATCTGGTTATTTCCTCGCTGGTCAGCGTGACCGCCGTGGGTATGTACAGCAATTACACGACCCTGATCACTTCTGTTTCCGGGTTTGTGACCACCTTCTCCAGCGGTGTTACAGCCAGCATGGGCAACCTGATCGCAAGCGAAACGAAGGAGCGGGCATACGAAGTGTACAAGCGGGTAGATTTTATCAACTACTGGCTGTATACGTTCACGGCGACCTGCCTGCTGTGTCTGGTAGAGCCGTTCGTCGCGATCTGGCTGGGGCAGGACTTTGTGCTGACAAAGGCCATTTTGATTCTGGCAGTTGCGATATACTATTTCAAGGGGATCAACTCCGGGATCGACATTGCCAAAAACGCGGCCGGGCTGTATTACCCGGACCGGTTTATCCCGATGGCGGAAGCCATTGCAAACATGGTGATCTCTATCGTTCTGGCAAAGCGGTACGGCATTGCCGGTGTTCTGTTTGGCACGCTGGTCAGTTTCCTTGCCCTGTCCTTCTGGGCAAAGCCCTATTTTGTCTGTCGGGACGTATTCGAGGTCTCCTTTGCCAGATACGCTGTCCGGGAGGGGCGGGAGATTGTGGTTTCCGTTCTGGTTGCCGCTGGAACGTGGTATGCGGTTTCACTGGTGTCGCTGGAAAATGTGCTGCTGAGCTTTGGTGTGAAGGCGCTGCTCGCTCTGGCGCTATCCAACGGTCTGCTGCTGTTGGTTTATTTTAAGACGAGCGAATTCCAGTACCTCCGCGGGCTGCTGGGAAGCGCGGCGAACCGTATTGGGAAACGGAAAAAAGCATGAATAAACTTTTTTGGCTGATTTATATACAGCCGCTGCACAGGATCATGATCTTCATGATCCTGGCGGCGGTGCTGTGGGGATATCTGGGGAACAGGGAACAGGGCAGCAGGCGGTGGCGGATACTCAACGCGGCCGTTTTTGCCGGGATCGCGGCGGTGATCTTCTATATGACGGTCTGCGCAAGAGGGGAAGAAACGGCGGAAGCTGTGCTTGTTCCATTTCAGAACTTCCGGGAGGCCAGAGAGCAGCCGGAACTGTACCGGTCGATGCTGATGAATGTTCTGCTGTTTTTCCCCATCGGGCTGTCCCTGCCGTTCGTGCTGGGGAAATGGAAGCTGTCCGTCCCCGTCACGGTCGTGCTGGCGTGCCTTTCTTCGGCGGGAATTGAATATTTGCAGTACCGTTACAGTCTGGGAAGATGCGAGGTGGACGACGTCATCATGAACACGCTGGGAGCGCTGCTGGGCTGCTCGGCCCGGTGGATATCCCACAGTCGGAAAAGGAAATAGACAGACCGCGCTTTTTGAAAAAATCCGTTCGGGGAGAACGGTTTCCCTCCTTCGACATATCTTGACTTTTGACAAAAAATGCTTTATACTGTATCCGTGTTTATATACGCATCCGTACCCCGCCGCGCGGGGGTGCGGAACGCTTTTTACAGACGGGGGGCGAAGGAATGCGCGTACATGGAAATTGCCGGCGGCTGACTGCGGTTCTGCTTTCGCTGACGCTTCTTTGCGGCATCGCCGCTCTCCCTGCCACCGCCGCGTCTATTGGCGAAGTGGTACGTGCGGGCATTCCGGAAAACGCGGTTCCCGGCGATATCCGGATCACGACCTACGCCGTACCGAATGAGGCGCAGATGGCAGGTCTGCGGGAGGATGCCGCGCAGAAGACCCCTGACGGTTTTGTTTTTTACGGCTGGTACGTAACAGGAGAGGAAGGAAGCTTCGCCATTGCCGACAGCGGGCTTGAAAACTGGCTCTGCGAGATTTATGCCGACGTGGCGCAGGACGAGGATTGCAGACTCGTGCTGCAATACCTGTACATCCCCGCGGAGGTGAAGGCCCCTGCGGAACCGACGGCGGCCGTCGAGGAGACGATTCCCACAGTTACCGAGGAAGCAACCTCGGAGACCACCGGAGAGGAAGTCCCGGCGGAGACCCAGAGCGAAGAAAAGAAGGTCATTTCCACCGTCCCGCAGTTCTTCCAGGACGATTACCCCTATACCATGTACGGCAGCGGCACCATTGCGACCAGCGGATGCAGCATCGTTTCTCTGGCCATGGTGGCAAGCTACCTGACCGACCATGAATACACCCCCGACGAGCTGGCGCACTATTTCGGCGGACGGGCGATCAACAACATTGCCCGGCTGGAATACGGCAACAAGACGCTTCAGCTTGCCTGTAAGAAGGCAGCGAACTGGCACGTTGTCTACAAGGCGCTGCAGGAGGGGCAGGTCGCCATCGTGCTGATGAACCACAACTCCATCTTCACCAATTCCCAGCACTTCATCGTTCTCGCCGGCATCAATGAAAACGGGAAGATCATCGTCAATGACTCCAACCGGGACAATTACGACTTCTGGCAGCTGAAAAAAGGCTTCGAGGAAGGCTTTAACCCGGAAGACATTCTGCTGGGCTACGACGGCGCGTGGATCTACGACAAGAGCGCCATGCCGGAGGAACCCTTCATTTACTACGAGGAGGAACCCGAACGGGGCGAGCCCCGGTACGCCGATATTACGCTGAGTCAGGACGATATCAAGCTCCTGGCGAAGGTCGTCTGGGTGGAAGCCCAGGGCGAGTGCGCTGAGGGTCAGCAGGCCGTCGCGGAGGTGGCGCTGAACCGGATCGCCTCCGACAGCTTCCCTGATAACCTCCATGACGTGATCTACGGGCAGGGACAGTTCCGTTCCGTGCCCCGTCTGGACAAGGCGGAACCCTTCCAGGCGCAGTACGAGGCCATTGAAAGAGCGATCTACGGCCCCTATATCTTGCCGAAGGAAGTGGTGTATTTCGCCACGAAGCCCACCAACAGCAACATCTGGGGACAGATCGGCGGACATATCTTCTGCTATGGGAACGACTACATCGCCGCGGCGGAGAAATAAACAGCCCGGAAAATGAAATTTGACCCCCGCCGTGCGGCGTGACCGCGCGGCGGGGGTTTCCTGCGCAATAAAAAAGCCCTGCCGGAAGGCAGGGCAGTTGACAAAATGAAAGATTTGGGAGATAGTATGGATACAGGGGTGCTGCCGGTAGGTCGGCTCCCCAAAGGTTGTGTTAGGGTCTATCTGAAAACCGGAAATATGACCAACGGCGAGGAATTTTCCGCCTGATGAAGCCATTTTTTCGCAGGAATACTTTGTGTATTGCAAGGAAAAATGGCGCACAGCAGGCGGAAAAGACCCGCTGTTTGGGCGTGTTAACGGTTTTCAGATAGGCCCTAATACTATTTCCTGATTAAAATCTTAATTTTAATCAGGAAATAGTATCGCCCCCGAAAAAATCGAGGGGAACCGCCTACCGGGGTACTGGTAGCACCACCGATAGCGTAGCACAAATTTCGACAGATTGCAAAAAAAGAGCGGGACATATCGCGCAGCAATGCGGCGATATGCCCCGCCCGGTTTTTACCGGGATGTCCGCAGACCTTACCGGTCAGCGGATGTCATACACGGACTTGATGGTCAGATTCTGTTCCAGCTCCTCCACGCTGCGGGAGGTCTGCACCGTCACGCGGTAGGGCGCGGGGGCGGTAAGAGCGAAGAAGTTGTCGGACAGAACGCAGTCAAAGTCCCGGAAGTCCAGAAAAACGCCCTTGGCAAATACATCGGCCTGAACGGAAATTTCCACCCCACCGGGGACGGGGGCGATCCGGACGTCAAACGCCGGCTTGCGCCACCGGAAATGCTTGGCAGGCACCAGCAGTTCCACCTGACGCATAAGGAAGCGGCCCTGCTCATCGTACAGGTCGGCATACAGGAAGGTGTCGTAGGGGTTGGGGGAATCCACGCGGTAGGTCAGTACGTCCCGGGAAGACAGCGCTTCCACCTCCACATCCCGGCGAAGCCCGTCCAGCACGGTCAGATTCCCCCGGCACATGGCCAGATGAATGTGGCCGCGGAAACCGGCACGGGTCTCGTTGGCAATGTTGACGGTGAGCGCCCCGTTTTCCAGAAACAGGCCCATGGCCACGGGGGCGTAGAACTTCCGGGCGGCGTAGTGCAGTGCTTTGTAGCGCCCGAAGCAGTCCACGCTGGACCAGGAGGCCACCGGCCAGCAGTCGTTGAACTGCCAGTAGGTAGAGCCCATGCAGTACCCCCGCTGACGGCGGAAGTGCTCCACGCCGTATTTGATGGCATCCGCCTGCAGCAGCTGGGACGCATACACCAGATTCTCAAAGGTGGCAGGATACAGGTAATTGTCCGCCAGATACCGCAGAATCTTTCCGTTGCCGCCCCGGCACTTCTGATGGTTCTCCATGACGCGGGAGAAGCAGTTCATGTCTTCCTCCCGGGCAAAGGTGCGGATGGTCTTCATGGAGGGGAAGCTCTCGAAGCCATACTCGGAGCAGAAGCGGAAGCGTTTCTGACGGTAGGTGGTGAAGGGGACGCCGCCGTGCCAGACCTCCCAGTAGTGGGTGTCGCCCTTGGCGGGGTTGTCCGGGTCGTCAAAACCGCCGCCGGAGGAGGGACTGGACGGCCAGTAGTAGGTGTCCGGCGCATAAGTCTCGCACAGCTCCGGCAGCAGATGGCCGTACAGGCGGGTGTAATCGTCCCGCACCAGCTGGTTGTCCCGGGAACCCCAGTTGATGACACCGCTTTCCATCTCGTTGTTGCCGCACAGCAGGGCGAGGGAGGCGTGATGGTGCAGCCGCTTCAGGTTGCAGATGGCTTCCTGGGTGAATTCTTCGGCCATCTCCGACGTCAGATAGATGTTGGCGCAGGCGACCATGAAGTCCTGCCACACCAGCAGGCCGTATTGATCGCACAGCTCGTAGAAGCGGCTGTCGGGGTAGTACCCGCCGCCCCAGACCCGCAGGGTGTTGAAGTTGGCGTCCACAGCCTGACGGACGATGGTTTCCCACCGCTGGTCGGTGATGCGGCTGAGCAAATTGTCCATGGGAACCAGATTCGCGCCCATGGAGAAAATTTTCACGCCGTTCAGCACAAAGCAGAATTCGCTGCCCTTGCCGTCCGCGTCCGGCTCCGTGCTGACGGTGAGGGTGCGCAGGCCGAGCTGCTTGTGGCAGCGGTCGATGACCTCGCCGCCGCAGACCAGCTCCACATCCAGATCATAAAGGGGCTGGTCGCCGTAGCCTCTTGCCCACCACAGCTTCGGGTTATCCACTTTGATAATGCCGTGGCCGTTTTTCAGGAGAACGCGCTTGCCGTCGAAGTCTGCGTAGATCTCGCACCCGGCGTGACATTTGGTGGTCACGTCCAGCTCCACCGAGACGCTGCCGTTTTCGTGGTGCTGGCGGACGGCCACGCCGTCGAAACGGTCCACGTTCCAGCCCTTCAGCTCCACGCCCCGGAAAATGCCCATGTCCGGCGGGGTGGGGCCCCAGTCCCAGCCGGACTGGTACATGGCCTTGCGCAGATGGGCGGCGCCGGGGAGGGTGTCGCCGTCGTTCATGTACAGGTAGTGCTTGTGCTGCTGTTGGGCGAAGTAGCGCCGGGGGGACTTGAATTCCAGCCGGAGGGTGTTTTCCCCGGCTGTCAGCAGGGGCTTGACCTCGTAGACGTACTCCCGGTGCATATTTTTGACCTTGCCCAGCAGGGTGCCGTTCAGGTAAATATGGCAGATGGTGTCAAGCCCATGAAATACCAACTCGATAAGTTCCCGCGTGAGCAGAGCGGGCGGGGCGGAAAAGACGGATTCAAAGACGCAGTCCTTTTCGGCCAGATATTGCAGCTCCCGCTCATTTGTGCCGTAGAAGGGGTCGGGGATTTTTCCGTGGTCATAGAGCACGCTGTACATGGTGCAGGGCGCCTGACAGGACAAAGGCCCGAAGTTGTCATAGTACAGTGTCCAATCTTGAATGTTCATGAAGGTTCCTCCAGATTCGGGATTTGCTGTTATTATGGCGCAAAACGGCGAAGGTTTCAAGTCCCAATCTTCCGGGGCGGCCATCGGGGAAGAAAGAAGGTCTGAAACCGCAAAATTCGCAAAAAAAGGATTGCCAAACGGTGCAAAGCATGTTATAATGCTCTGTGTGTCCGGCCGAAGGGCGCCGCGCCAACATTGGGATGTCGCCAAGCGGTAAGGCACCAGACTTTGACTCTGGCATTCGTCGGTTCAAATCCGGCCATCCCAGCCAAATCTGATCCGCTAGCTCAGTTGGCAGAGCAACTGCCTTTTAAGCAGTGGGTCCGGGGTTCGAATCCCCGGCGGGTCACCAGAAAAAGCACGCTTCGGCGTGCTTTTTCGCTTATTTCAGAAGACCAAAGACCTTTTGAAATAAAGGGTCTGACAGTCTGCTGCGCGCACGCCCTGGCCGCCTGCGGGCTGCTTTCCTCTGCGAGGTTTTTGATACTATTTCCTGATTAAAATCTTTGATTTTAATCAGGAAGGC